>OHQG01001176.1_pt1 | contig 11369 bp, 10 predicted proteins | sample 1577871 | NCBI WGS metagenome assembly OHQG01 (sample SAMEA3879604, study PRJEB24766) | human gut metagenome | biome: human-associated habitat; feature: feces | place: USA | collected 1985/1987
AGACATTCTCCGGCGTTGCCGGCAAGAAAATATGAACGGAGGTAATTCCTATGAGCAAAAAAGAAATCCCTTACAAAATCTATCTGTCCGAAAACGAGCTGCCCAAGGAATGGTACAACGTGCGTGCCGATATGCGCACAGACCACCGTCCCCTCCTCAATCCGGCAACGCACGAGCCCGTGACGCTCTCCGAACTCGAACCCGTGTTCTGCACAGAGCTTGCCAAGCAGGAGCTGAACGACAAGGACGCTTTCATAGAAATCCCGAAAGCAGTCAGAGATTTTTACAAGATGTACCGCCCGTCGCCCCTGGTGCGCGCGTACTGCCTTGAAAAGTATCTCGACACGCCTGCGGAAATCTATTATAAATTCGAAGGCAACAACACCAGCGGCAGCCACAAGCTCAACAGCGCGATTGCGCAGGCGTATTACGCAAAGGAGCAGGGGCTGAAAGGCGTCACGACCGAAACGGGTGCGGGACAATGGGGCACCGCGCTCTCTATGGCGTGCGGATATTTCGGGCTTGACCTCACCGTGTATATGGTGCGCTGCTCCTATGAGCAGAAGCCGCAGCGCCGCGCCGTGATGCAGGTGTACGGAGCAAAGGTCATACCTTCTCCTTCCGATACGACCGCGGTGGGCAGAAAAATGCTGGCGGAACATCCCGAAAACACCAGCGGCAGCCTCGGCACCGCAATCTCGGAAGCGGTGGAAGTCGCCGTGACGGGCAAGGACACCCGCTATGTGCTGGGCAGCGTACTCAATCAGGTGGTGCTGCACCAGTCGGTCATCGGGCTCGAAAGCAAGGCGGCGATGGAAAAATACGACGTATATCCCGATATGGTCATCGGCTGCGCGGGCGGCGGAAGCAACCTCGGCGGTCTGATGGCGCCGTTTATGCGCGACAAACTGAAAGGGGAGCGCAACCCGTACTTCATCGCGGTGGAGCCGATGAGCTGCCCGTCGCTGACGCGCGGCAAGTTCGCGTACGACTTCTGCGACACGGGCAAGGTCACCCCGCTTGCGAAGATGTACACGCTCGGCAGCGGTTTTATGCCTGCTCCCACGCACGCAGGCGGTCTGCGCTATCACGGAATGAGCCCCATACTCAGTCAGCTCTACCACGACGGCTATCTCGACGAGGCGCGCGCAGTCAGCCAGGTTGACGTGTTCAAGGCGGCGGTCGAGTTCGCGAGAGTGGAGGGCATACTTCCCGCTCCCGAATCCTCTCACGCCATCAAGGTCGCAATGGACGAAGCGAGAAAGTGCAAGGAAACGGGCGAGAAGAAAGTCATCCTCTTCGGTCTGACGGGAACGGGCTACTTCGATATGGTGTCCTACGACCGCTTTATGCGCGGGGAACTGCAAGACGCACCTCCCACGGACGAATCTCTTGCCGCGGGCGAAAGCGAACTGCCAGAAGTCTGACACCGCCGCAAACACGGCAGAAAAACACGGTGAAAAGCTCCGCAGGCGCGGAGCTTTTTTTTGCGTCCGCACAGGTCGGGAAGGTTTCGCTCTGCGGCAGACAAAGGAGCGACTGCGGCATTGTCGGAAAGTGCGGTGCGACGGCAAAACGGCAACGCTCCGTCGCCACGACCGCCAGGCGAAACGGGCGCGGAGCGAGATGTGCGGAATGCCCGCGGAGAGGGCTGCGGACGGGGTTTTTGCCTCGGCAAACGCGGAAAAATGCTTAAAAAGAGAGTGATTTTACAAGAAGGAAGGAAATCCTTGCGCAATTTCGAAAATCCACTAAACAGTAGGATTTTGAGAAAAAGTATTATAAATTTCGCCAGAAAGTATAATAGTTTTCGTCGTTTTTTAGAATACTTGGCGGAAAAAGGGGGCATTGTGCGAAGCGCGCGGGCGTTGTATAATTATCTTTGCACGAAAGCGGAGCCGAAGCGCTCCGCCGAGGATTGTGCGGGAGCAGACGCAAATGAGAGAGGATTTTGAAGGAACAAGGGTGGTGACGGTGTCCGCCGAAGAGCGGGCGGCGGTGACGGCAAGGTTGAAGCGCAGGCGCACGGCGCGCATTCTGTGCGGGGTGCTCATACCCGTTGTCGTGCTTACGGTGTTCTTTGCCGTGATGCTCAACGTCCGTACGCTCGGCGTCGGGACGGGGAATACGGACGGAGCGTACGGGACCGTGCTCGCGGACATCGAGGGCATCACGGAGGCAAACCCCAGAATCATAGACATCGCGATGCTGGGGGCTCACGATGCGAATTCCTTTTCCGTAAGCGCCGACAACTCAATCGATAACAAGCCGGGCAGCGATATGTTGAAGTCTGTCTTTCCGATAACCTCGGGTTTTCAGTACCGTATGGCGGTCACGCAGGTGGTGTCTCCGTATCAACTGCTGATGCAAGGGGCGCGGATGCTGCATTTCAAATATACATATTACGACGGGGAATGGTTCGCAACGCATAATATACTGGGCAGGGAATTCGCGCTGGACGTGCTGGACGTTCTGAAATTCCTCGACGAACATCCGGGCGAGGTCGTGATACTGTTTTTGCAGAGCACTTATTTCGGCGAAAACCAAAGCTCGACTCCTTCCACGACTGGCTGGCGACGGTGGAATACAACGGCAAAACGATATACGATTTCGTCCATTACGACGAGGTCAACGTGTTCGGGTCCGAATTTTCGGGCGGAGTGACCATTGACGACCTGACCTACAACGACGTCACGCAGAACGGGACGTCCGCGGGCGTCGTGCTTATGGACAGGCGCGAATACGACATTGTCGAAGGGGAAACGGAGGAGAGCGATTTTTCCGCTTACTTTTTCGACATCGACTCGAATGCGTCGCACGAATGGCACAACCGTATGGGGACGGACGTGCTGGCTGACGATATACAGCGCTATGCGATGGAAATCAGCGTCACGAGGCTGTACCGCTGGAAACTGCGCGTAAATCAGGCGCAGGCGACGGTTTCCGTGGCTACTGTCGGCGACGTGTTCCGCGACATAGGCGCGTGGTCGTTGGTGAAATTTGCCGAAAAACACAATGCCGCGCTGCTCGACAACGAAAACTTCGATATGTGGCTGAAAGCGATGCCCGTGTTTCAGGTGGATTTCGCAAACAGCGACCGCGGCGATTTCAACAACCGCGTGAATGCGAAAATACGCGCGCGCAACGAGGAAATCGTGCGCATATTGCTCTCAGAAGGAACGACTTATGAGAATTTATACGGTTAGACACGGTCAGACCGACCTCAACGTGCAGAAGAGGATGCAGGGGCGGCACGGTCTGCCTCTCAATGCGACGGGCATTGCGCAGGCGGAGCGGCTTGCCGACGAGCTGAAAGGCGTGCCCTTCGCGGCGGTGTATTCCTCTCCGCAGGAAAGAGCCGTGCAGACGGCGCGGATTGCGACGCGAGGTGCGGCGGTCGTCACGGACGAGAGATTGCAGCCGTTTGACGTAGGCAGCGCCGACGGGCAGGTTATCGACGAAAATATGCGCCTTGTCGTCGGGCTCATCCCCGACCCGACGGTTTACGACGGCGTGGAAAACCCGAAAGATTTCGCGGACAGGATATATTCCTTTCTGGACGAACTGACCGCGGAATACGCGGGCAGGGAAGTCAATGTTATGATTGCGGGGCACAAGTGCACCACGGGGTGCATAGACTGCTACTTTAACGGTATGCCGTCGGACGGCGATTTCTTTTCGCGTTCCGTCAGCAACGGGAATTTCAGAATATACGACGTCCGAAAATGATTTCCACGGTCTTCGCGGGACATCCCGCGGGTCAAAAAGAGGGCGCGCCGCGGGCGCGCCCTTACTTTGCGCAAATCGGGTTTTGCGCACATTCGGAGCAACCCGTTCAGAGCAGCCCTCGGCTTTCGAAGAACTTCCGGTTGAACACGACGGAAGGGTGGTCGGGTTGCAGTTCTGCCGCCGTCTTGTGGCATTCCACGGCTTTTTTCTCCTCTCCGTCCTGCCAGTAACACGCCGTGAGCTCCACGAGCGGGATAATTCCCCTGCATTCGGGCTGGTCGAAATCGCCGTATGCGGAGAAATCTTTTGCCGTTAATGCCGCCGAATACCAATATATTGCTTCTTTCCACATCTTTTTGCGCTTGAACAGCGACCCGAGCTTGCATAAAACCGCGGCACGCGGCTCGCCGAAACGGAAAGTGCCCAGCAGCGTTTTCATCGCCTCGTCGTACTTTCCGAGCGCGATGTAGCAGTCGGCAAGCACGTTGACCGCCCATCCCTCGCCCTCTACCGCGCCCGTGAGGACTGCCGCCGCTTCGGCGTAAAGGCGGTTGGAGTAAAGCTCCCTTCCGTAATAAAATGTATGGCGCGGGTCGAGCCTAACGCCTGCGGCGATGTTTTTCTGATAAATGTCGAGGTTGCGCCTTCCGCGCACTTTTCCGGGGACTTCGCCGTGGCGCATCGTGAAGTGCGAGAATATGATTTTCCCCTGCGGAGAAATACATTCGTGGACGCAGCCCACCCAGGGAGGGCAGTTCTCGCGGCGGAGTATCCTTTCGCGTATATAGGAATACGTCGCGCGCCCCTCCGCGTCGAACGCCACGTCGTAGCGGCACATAACCACGTCGGGTTTTTCGGTTTCCAGCCGTTTGCGGAGTTTGCCGAGCAGAACTCCGTTTTCGGGAGTGACGATGTCGTCGGCGTCCATCCACATTATATATTCGCACGTTGCCTTGGAAAAGGCGAAGTTCCTTGCGGCGGCGAAGTCGTCCTTCCACTCGAAATCGTAAATTTTGTCCGTATACTCCGAGGCAATCTTTTTCGTGCCGTCCGTGCTGCCCGTGTCGGCGATTATTATTTCGTCCGCGTACGCGTGCACCCCGTCCAGCGCCCGCGCCAGCACTTTTTCCTCGTTTTTGACAATCAGACAAAGAGAGAGCAGTCCTTCCATAGTAACCTCCGCGACATTGCATTTATATGATGTAGTAGGGAATTTTGGTTTACATAAATTTCAGGAGGACACGCTATGTTTTCTAACAGATATTGCAGAGTATGCGGCTGCTATCCGTGCAGATGCGGCGGGAACGTCACGCCCGAACCCGTACCGCGCGGAAGCTGTTGCTGTCAGGGGCCGACGGGGCCGACGGGTCCGCGCGGACCGATAGGACCTCAAGGGCCGCTGGGGCCTACGGGACCGACGGGACCTTCGGCGGTGACCGTAACGGTGGGGCAGACCATAACGGGACAGCCGGGCACCGCTGCGTCCGTCACGGATACCGGCGGAGCAAACCCCATTCTCACCTTTACCATACCGCAAGGTGCGACGGGAGCGACAGGCGCCACGGGCGCAACGGGAGCTACGGGCGCAACGGGTGCCACGGGCGCTGCGGGAACGCAGGGTGCAACGGGTGCCACGGGCGCGACGGGTGCCACGGGAGCACAGGGTGCAACAGGCCCGCAGGGCGTTCAGGGTTTGCAGGGCGTCGCGGGTACGCAGGGAGCGACAGGCGCCACGGGCGCAACAGGTGCAACGGGAGCAACCGGACCGACAGGCGCAACCGGTCCGACCGGACCTTCGGGGACGGGCGCCGGCCCCACCGGTCCTACGGGTGCGAAGGGTCCCACGGGTGACGAAGGTCCGACGGGTCCCACCGGTCCGACAGGTCCCACCGGTCCTACGGGTGCGACGGGTCCCACGGGCGCGACGGGCCCCACGGGTGACGCGGGTGCGCAAGGTGCGCAGGGTTTGCAGGGTGACGAAGGTCCGACGGGCCCCACCGGTCCGACAGGTCCCACCGGTCCTACGGGTGCGACCGGTCCCGTGACCCCCGGCACTGCCGTTGCGGACGTGGCGACCACCGCCAATACCGAAACGCTCGCCAACAAAATAAACGAACTTCTGGCGTCTTTGAGGGCGGCGGACATCATCGAAACTTGACGTTTGCGGGAGAGGAGGAAAGCGCACGGTCCGCCGTGCGCTTTCTTTTTGTCAATTCGGGCACGCGCGGCGAAGGGGACGGCGGGCGGCGCGGAATAATTTCATTTTCATTGCACCTTTATTAAATTATTCTGACATAAACGGAAAATATATTGTATATAACGCGGATTTGCTGTATATTGGTTATTGGGTTTAAGATGAATTTAATCATTTTGTAACCTTAGTGTAAACAATAATATGCCGCAAAACGGCAACGGAGGTCAGATTATGCGCCTTTTGGTGGTTGAAGACGACGAAAAGCTGGCGAAGATACTTTCGACATCGCTCAGCGTCATAGGGGATGTGGACATCGCGCTCTCGGGGGAGAAGGCATTGCAGGACGTGGAAAAGACTTACTACGACATTATCATTCTCGACCTTATGCTCGGAAAGCTGTCGGGAATGGAAGTGCTCAAAGAAATCCGCCGCACCTATCTTATGCCAGTCATCATCCTTTCCGCGCTCAGCGACATCGACAAAAAAATCGACTGTTTCAGGCTGGGTGCGGACGATTATATGACGAAGCCTTTCGCGAGAGAGGAGCTTATGGCGCGCGTGGAGGCGTGCCTCAGGCGTACGGGCGGCAATTTCAGCAGCACACACTACAAGTTCCGCAATATGGAGGTGAACTACGTCAACAAGATGATGACGGTGGACGGCAACTATGTCCCTATGAACCGCAAGACGTACGAAATCCTCGAACTTCTCGTGCGCAACAAGGAAATCATTATGACCAAGCAGCAGATTTTCGACAGAATCTGGGGATATTATTCCACCACGGGGACGTCGGTAATCGAGATAAACATATTCCGTCTGAGGAAGATACTTTCGGAGTACGGTCTGGACGTATGTCTGAAAACCATCAAAGCGACGGGATATATGTGGACGGAGAAAATCTGATATGGTGAGAGTAGACCGTGACATAAAAAAGCGTTGGCTGCTGTTCGCGCTCATAAATCTCGTGCTGATACTTCTGGTATTCGGCTCGCTTATCGCGGGTTTCGGGGTGTATGTTGCGACGGCACAGCAGAACGCGGTGCGCGACGGCGTGCGCGCATATGCCGAGGACCTGGCGGCGCGCGGAGTGGCGGAAATAAAGAGCACTCTCGGCGAGAGCAGCGTGGCGCTGTACGATTCGCCGGAATACTATTTCGCGCTTTACACCGTGACGGGCGGCAACGTGATGATAGAAACGGCGGACGAATTCATTGACGTCAACCGTCCATCGCTCGGCGGCCGCGTCGGCGAGAACCGCAGGGAAGAGATTGCGGGACATTGGTTCGAAACCTACACCGCGGAGGTGCCCGCGTCCGACGGCGCTTCGGAATCGACTTACTATGTGAAAGTCTTCGCCCCGTGCGACAGCTTGGTCGCGGCGATGGACGAGATTTCGCTTTACAGCATCCCGTTCGCGATTGCGTTCATCGTGGTGGCGGTGGTGTTCAGCTTCGTATGGGGCTACATCGCCATCAAGCCCATAATGACGGATTACATCAAGCAGAAGGATTTCATCAACGATATGTCGCACGAAATCCGCACCCCTCTTGCCGTCATCAAAGGCAATCTGGAAAACGTGCTTGCCTCTCCCGAAGCGAAAGTTTCGGAGCAGGCGGAGATGCTTTACGCAAGTCTTGACGAAGTGGATTATATGTCCGACATTTCCTCCGGGCTGCTCAACATAGTCCGCGGCAGAAGCGCGGGCAGGGGGAAGGAAACGAAGATGAGCGACGTGGTGTCCGACACGGTGGATATGTTCGCCGATATGGCGACGATGGCAAACAAAGCTCTCATCGCCAACATCGACTATTGCGACATCCCCGTGGACAGGGAGAAGATAAAGCAACTCGCGTCCGTACTCATCGAAAACGCGGTGAAATACACCCGCGAAGGTGACAGGATAAACGTCAGACTGAAAAATACGAAGGACGGCTGCGTGCTGACCGTGAGCGACACGGGCATAGGCGTGCCGAAAGGCGACCTCTACTCCATCTTCGACCGTTTCTACCGCGCGGACAACGTGAAAGACATCCCCGGCACGGGGCTGGGGCTTTCGATAGCGCAGGCGATAGTCGAGGGTATGGGCGGCAGCATAAAAGCCTCCGCAAACGTGCCGTGCGGCTTGGAAATCACGGTGCAGCTCAAACGGCAATGACAAACGGTATTTTGCATAAAACGGCAGTTTACAGCCGCAAAAAGACGTATGAAGTGCCTGCACGCGCGCATTCATTGTGCCGCGGAAGGAGGTGCGAATGAAGAAAAAGGCGTTTTTGCTCATTATATTTGTCCTGCTTGCGTGTATGCTCGCGGGGACGCTTGCCGCCTGTGACCGGGGCGACGACCTTCCGACGACGACTCCCGTGTCCTGGGAAAAATATCTCGAAGACGCGGCAGACCGCATAGCGGACTCAATTGTGCTCGACGGCGGCAAAATAGGCGTGAAATTCTCTTCCGACGTGACGGCGGAAGGGGAGGATTACACCTTTTTGCTGGGACTGAATTACGACCTTACGGCGGCGGACGCGGCAAACTCGTGTCTGGTGCTGGAAGTCAGGCAGGCGACTTCCGCCGCGGCAGACGAAGGTGAACTTTCGGACATCTCGGACGCCTCCTCCGATGACGGAGTGCTTTTCAGGATTGTCTGCGACAGCTCGTCCACCTGGATAGACATCGCTTCGGGGCTTGCGCTGTCGGACGCGCGCCTGCAAGTGGAGAACGTAGGGATTTTCGATTTGCTGGGCGTTGCGTTCGACGAGGACAATATCTTTTCGGCGCAGGAAGCGTTTTCCGACATAATCTTCAACCTCGGCAGGGCGTTCTTTGACGGGGTGAGAGTTGACGCGGACGGCGATACCTATGTATTTAACATAGACGACTCCTACAAGGAAACGGGCAGGGAATATTTCAACACCGTGCTTACCGTGTTCGGCGAAAACGTGGCGAATTCTCTGCTTGCGGCTTTCGGCATAAGCGATTCCGACGAGCTGTTCGATATGCTGCCCGATATGAGCGGCGAAGTGGTGCTGACATTCCCCGAAGAGGGCGGAGCGCTGCTTTCGGCGGACAATCTCACCGTTTCGGGCGGAGACGCGGGGATGAATGCGGAATTCGAAGTGCGGCACGAGCTTTACCCAGAGCTGGCGGAAAAAATCCCCGGCGACGACGCTGTGGGATACGTCCGTACGAAAGTGGGCAATTCGCATATGGAAGGGACGCTCTCTCTCGTGCGCGACGGCGGCACGCTGGTGAGTTACGATTACGTCCTCGACGCCAATCTTGACCTGCTGACGCTGATGTTCAACGATTACGACCTTACGTCGCTTGACGAGGACAACTATTTCCATCTGCGCGTCACGCACACCTGCACCGCCGCCTGCGACGATTTCTGCACTTCACGCCTGTCGCCGTCCCGCGGCGCGCTCATAGACCTCGCTTTCTCTCCGCAGGACTTTGACGGCAGCTACAATGTGTACATTTCCGTCGGTTTGAGCAGCCTTATCTCGTCCGACAGGGCGGCGGAGATAAACGAGCTTATGGGCGTAACTTCGGGCACTTATATACCCGAATACGTCCTGTTGACTTATCCTTATGACGACTTCGACGAAAGCTCGCTTCCCTGCCGTATGCTCCTTGCGCTGTATGCGGGCAATATGTTCACGACGGGAAGAGTGGAGATGGATATGAATTCCGTATCCGGCATCGTCGACCCGATTGTAGCCGTGTTGAACGGCGAGGGCGTTTCCGTGGACAAACTCGTTTTCGACATCGAAAGCAACGAGTTCGCTATGGCACAGCCGCACGACATTTATTCCGAAACCGTGTACATCATAGACAGCTCCGTCGGCGACGTGAAGGGTTACGGTCTTTTCGGCGACCAAAATGTCCTGAGCTGGGAGTGGGAGGAGCCTGTCGCGTTCGATATTGACGGCGAAAGCGTCAGCATCACCAATATATACGACGAAGAAGGGATGCTGCGTTCAGGACGGAGAATACATCCCGATGAGCCCCGAAGAAATCACCGGGATGGTCGGGAGATATTTCGTCAAGGCACAATGCACTGCAATCGACAAAACGTCGCAATTCGACTTTTATGGACGTGTTCTGGAGATTGAAAACCTTGATATTGACGAAAGAGGGGTGCAGGAGGTGGTTTTCACCGTCGAATATCCGGGGCCTCTCAGCGCTCTTGCGTCGTCAGGCGTAATCCCCGAAGACGCATATGAAAGCTCGGACGAACTGACGACCGAGGTGACCGCGCGGATAATGCTTACCGGACGCAGTTCCGCCGACGTGGAATTCATGCCGCATGTGGCTTCGGACGCCGAACTTTCCGTGCTGTCCGCGGACACTCCGGGCGTCGGAGGTATATACACGGGGCAGAGCACGGTTATGCCCGAATATGTTTACGCCGATGCGCGCGTGCGGTACGACAACGGCTATGTCAAGGAAATGACCCTTGTCGGCGAATGCGACGAGCTCGGCGTGCACTATGCCATTTTCAGTCATTATTACTATACGAAACAGTGCGGCGAGATTACGGTGAGGTGGAGCTTTATGGACCGCACTTACGAGCGGACATATTATATCCAGCCGCCCGACAGGATTGAATTCGACATCGACGAGGAAAATATGCCCGCCCACAGCGTCGGCGATACAGTGTATATGTCCACCCTCACAAACAACATCGATGCGATAGCGTACTATGACAACGACGACGGCACGAGCAAGGGCATAAAACTTTATCTGACCGCCGAAAACCTGTTTATCAACGGTATTGCGCTTTCGGAGAGTTCGAGCTATTGGATAAGTCGCTCGATGACGTATAGCGGCTATACTGTCGAGTTTCTTGTCGCCAGCACTTACAGCTGCCATGTCGAAGTGTTCGGGGTCGAAAGCGCCTCTTTTGCGCAACGCGTTGATGCTTACCTCGGCGACGAGGCGACTTATATGTTCACGCAGTCTTTCACCGAGCCGGATTTCTGGTTTACGGGCACGGAATATGAGTTCTCCGGCAGCATAACGAACGCGACCCACGGCATCAACAGCATTCCCGAACGGACATTGTCCGTGGTTGTGGAGCGTTACAGCGCGGACAACCCCAGATATCCCGAAACGGTGGATTTCACCGCGGAAGGCGCCGCGGTGTCCGTCACGTCCTTCGAAACGTCTACAAGGTTCGCCGCGACCGACGACGCGGGCGTGCTGACATCATCGGATTTCCCCGCAATAATAGTCGGACCGATTGACGTTTCGTTCGGACTGGTGTTCAACGACCCCGGCTACTACCGCATACATCTGCGCCTTTCCGGCAGCGGAGGTTTCACCGTATATTGGTATGTCACCGTGGCAGAGTAGTCCGCGGCAGAACATTCCGCGGCAGAACATTCCGCGGCAGAGCAGAGCAATGCAAACTGCCGTCCGTTCCGGCGCCGTGCAGCAATAAAAA
>OHQG01001185.1_pt1 | contig 11271 bp, 7 predicted proteins | sample 1577871 | NCBI WGS metagenome assembly OHQG01 (sample SAMEA3879604, study PRJEB24766) | human gut metagenome | biome: human-associated habitat; feature: feces | place: USA | collected 1985/1987
TTGCGGCAGCACTAGGCATCTCCAAACGTACTTTATATGAAGTCTTTGCTGATAAAGAAACATTACTGATGGAGTGCCTCCGAAGGGCTCAGGACGAGGGGGATACGTATGTGAAGGAAGTCTACGAAAAAGCCTCTAATGTACTGGAAGTTTTGTTAAAGCTCTATCAAAGGAGCATTGAGAAGTTCCATAATACGAATAAAAAGTTCTTTGAAGATATCAAGAAATACCCCAAGGTATATGATATGTTGATAAAGCGTCGTAACCGTGACTCTGAAGAGACAATTGCTTTCTTTAAATTGGGTATAAAGCAAGGCTATTTCCGCGATGATGTTAATTTTTCTATTGTAAACCTGTTGGTGCGCGAACAGCTCGACTTGCTGATGAATACAGACCTTTGCAAAGAATATTCTTTTCTCGAAGTGTATGAGTCTATCATGTTCACATACCTTCGGGGAATTTCGACAGAGAAAGGAGCCCGGAAACTGGAAGAATTCATTCAAGAGTACCGGCAGAAGCGACAAGCCAGTTCGGAATGACCCAATAATCTTTAAACATATAGATTGATTTTTTATGGACAGACAACTAATTTTAGTAGGCAAAAAGATGATGTTGACTGTGGTTTTGGCGTGGGCTGTAGGCTCCGTGCAGGCACAGGAAACAAAAGAAACCCTAACCTTGACCCTTGACAAAGCACTGGAAATCGCACTTAGTGATAATCCTACGATAAAGGTTGCCGAAGAGGAAATAGCCCTGAAAAAAGTGGCTAACAAGGAGACTTGGCAAAGTTTGTTGCCAGAAGCCAGTATTGGCGGAACATGGAACCATACGATTACGGCAGCCCAGATGAACCTCGGCGGTCAGTCTTTCAAAATGGGGCAGGACGATTCGAATACAGTAAGTGGAACTTTGAATATCAGCTTACCGTTATTTGCCCCTTCAGTCTACAAAGCAATGTCTATGACGAAAACCGACATAGAATTGGCAGTAGAAAAATCACGTGCTTCTAAGCAGGATCTGGTAAATCAGGTTACGAAAGCGTATTACCAGTTGATGCTGGCACAAGACTCTTATGAAGTTTTGCAGAAGAGTTATAAATTGGCAGAAGACAATTATAACGTGGTTAATGCGAAATACCAGCAGGGAGCTGTCAGCGAATTCGATAAGATTAGCGCTGAAGTACAGATGCGTAGTGTGAAGCCGAATGTGATTTCAGCGGGAAATGCTGTTACTTTATCCAAGCTTCAGCTGAAAGTGCTGATGGGAATAACGGAAGAATTCGATCTCAAGATTGCTGATAATCTGGCTAATTATGAGACTGATTTGTTTGCTAACCAGTTGAATGAGCTGAATGAGGGCTTGGTGAACAATACCACAATGAAGCAATTCGACCTGAACATGAAGATGCTCAATCAGAATCTGAAATCCCTGAAGACAAACTTTATGCCGACATTGGGAATGAATTATTCTTATCAATACCAGTCATTGTATAATAATAACTGGAATGTGTTCGACTATAATTGGGGTGGAAGTTCAGCTTTGGTATTTACCCTGAATATTCCTCTTTATAAGGCCAGTAACTTTACGAAACTGAAAACCGCACGAATTCAGATCAACCAGTTGAAGGAAAACCGCACGGATACTGAGCGTAAACTGAATATGCAGATTACTAGTTACCAGAATAACATGGCGGCAAGTTCCGAACAGGTGGTAAGTAATAAGGAGAACGTAATGCAGGCTCAGAAAGCAGTGGAAATAGCCGGTAAACGCTACGAAGTAGGTAAAGGTACGGTGTTGGAACTGAACAGTTCTCAAGTGTCGTTAACCCAGGCTGAATTGACTTACAATCAATCTATTTACGACTATCTGGTATCTAAGGCTGACCTTGACCAGGTTTTGGGTCGCGACTATTCAATTAAATAAGTAAAAAAGAAAAATCACAACGATATGAAAAAAAGTGTTCAATTGATCGCCCTGGTGGCCGTTGCTCTGCTGAGCTCATGCGGCGGTGGAGAGAAAGACAAGGCTGCAACTGAAAAGGTAGATGAAAAACCGAGAGTAAAACTGGCTGCTGTAATGGCACGTCCTGTAGACCAGATCCAGGAATATACTGCTACTGTCCAGGCAGAAGTGAAAAATAATATCGCTCCTTCTTCCCCGGTGCGTATCGATCAGATATTTGTGGAAGTGGGTGACCGTGTATCTAAAGGTCAGAAATTGGTGCAGATGGATGCTGCCAACCTGAAACAAGCTAAGTTCCGTTTGGACAATCAGGAAATAGAGTTCAAGCGTACCGACGAATTATATAAGGTAGGCGGTACTTCCAAATCCGAATGGGATGCAGCCAAGATGGCATTGGACGTACAGAAGACTACGTATAAGAATCTGTTGGAAAATACCGCATTACTCAGCCCCATTAATGGTGTGGTAACGGCGCGTAATTACGATAATGGTGATATGTACAGTGGCGGCGAACCGGTATTGGTAGTGGAACAGATCACTCCGGTGAAACTGATGATCAACGTTTCCGAAGGCTACTTTGCGAAAGTAAAGAAGGGCGCTCCCGTAGCTGTTAAGGTAGACGTGTATGGCGATGAAGAGTTTGAAGGAACGATAAATCTGGTTTATCCGACCATTGATTCGAATACCCGTACTTTCCCTGTTGAAGTGCGTTTAACTAATCGTGACCAGAAAGTCCGTCCGGGTATGTTTGCACGTGTAACGCTGAACTTCGGAACACAGGAGCACGTAGTTGTGCCCGATTTGGCTATTGTGAAACGTGCCGGTTCCGGCGACCGCTATGTATATGTATATAAGGACGGAAAAGTTTCTTATAACAAAGTTGAACTGGGACGTCGTATGGATACGGAATATGAGTTGATTTCCGGTGTGGATAACAATTCACAGGTGGTTGTTGCAGGGCAGTCCAAGTTGGCTGATGGCGTAGAAGTAGAGGTAGAGAAATAATTATAAATGAAGAATTAAGAATTAAGAATGAAGAATCTGGTTGTGCAACGCAGTCTTGCCGCAGGGTAATTCTTCATTCTTCATTTTTCATTCTTAATTAAAAAAGACAATATGAGTTTATACGAAGGAGCGGTTAAAAAACCGATTATGACCTCGCTCTGCTTTTTGGCAGTAGCGATATTTGGTCTGTTCTCTTTGTCAAAATTACCGGTGGACCTTTACCCGGATATCGAGACCAACACCATTATGGTGATGACTTCCTATGCGGGAGCCAGTGCGTCGGATATTGAGAACAATGTGACCCGTCCGTTAGAAAATACGCTGAATTCTGTCAGCAACCTGAAACATATTACTTCCAGATCTTCAGAGAATATTTCTGTGATAACATTGGAGTTCGAATATGGATATGATATTGACGTGCTGACGAATGATGTGCGTGATAAACTGGATATGGTAAGCTCTCAACTTCCCGATGAAGTGGAGACACCTATTATCTTTAAGTTCAGTACGGACATGATTCCTATCCTGCTGCTCTCCGTTCAGGCGGAAGAAAGTCAGCCGGCACTTTATAAAATATTGGACGACAACATCGTAAATCCGCTGGCTCGTGTGCCGGGTGTGGGTACGGTGTCTATTTCCGGTGCACCCAAGCGTGAGGTAAATGTTTATTGTGACCCTAACAAGCTGGATGCTTATAATCTTTCAGTGGAGACCATCAGTTCCATCATCAGTGCTGAAAACCGCAATACACCGGGTGGTACCTTCGATGTGGGAAACAATACCTATTCACTCCGTGTAGAGGGAGAGTTCAAGGACCCCAAGGAGATGGAGAATATCGTAGTAGGTACGTACAATGGAGCTTCCGTTTATTTGCGCGATGTGGCAACAGTGGTAGACTCTGTGGAAGAACGTGCGCAGAAGACGTATAGTAATGGTGTACAAGGTGCTATGATTGTGGTACAGAAGCAATCCGGTGCCAATTCTGTGGCTATTTCGCAAAAAGTAATTGATATGCTGCCACAGTTGCAGAAATCGTTACCGAGTGACGTGAAACTGGGCATCATTGTCAATACTTCCGATAACATTCTGAATACCATCGACAGTTTGGAAGAGACTATCATGTACGCTATGTTGTTCGTAATCCTGGTAGTGTTTGTATTCTTGGGGCGTTGGCGTGCTACGGTTATTATCTGTATCACTATTCCGATGTCATTGGTAGCCTCATTTATCTATTTGGGTATTATAGACGGCGGTTCGTTGAATATTATTTCGCTCTCTTGTCTTTCCATTGCTATCGGTAATGTGGTGGACGATGCTATTGTAGTGCTTGAGAATGTGACGACCCATATTGAACGAGGGTCCGAGCCGAAGCAGGCAGCGGTTCATGCCACGAATGAGGTGGCCATCTCCGTTATTGCCTCGACGCTGACCATGATTGCGGTATTCTTCCCGTTGACTATGGTGAGCGGTATGTCCGGTGTGCTGTTCCGCCAGTTGGGTTGGATGATGTGTGTGATCATGACTGTTTCTACTATTTCGGCTTTGTCATTTACACCGATGATGTGTGCGCAGCTCCTGCGTTTGCAGAAGAAGCAGAGCAAGATGTTCATCGCTTTCTATAAGCCGATTCAGCGCGGGCTCGATGCTCTTGATGTGTGGTATCAGAATCGTCTGAACTGGGCAGTGCGTCATCGTATAACTATCATGGTTGGTTGTGCCATTTTCTTTGGGGCAAGTTTGTTCTGTACCAAGTATATTGGTACGGAGTTCTTCCCGGCGGCTGATAATAGCCGTATCGGTGTGAACTTGCAACTTCCCATCGGTGCCCGTGTAGAGCGTGCACAAGCGCTGGCTTCGGAACTGACGGAAAAGTGGATGAAACGTTACGAAGGTGTGATGAGGGTTTGTAATTATACTGTGGGACAGGCTGATTCGGATAATACTTTTGCTTCCATGCAGGACAATGGTAGTCATATAATCAGCTTTAACATCAGTTTGGTGAGTCCGGGCGACCGTAAAATCAAGTTGGAAACAGTCTGTGATGAGATGCGTGAAGACTTGAAGGCCTATCCCGAGTTGGATAAGGCACGAGTAATTTTGGGTGGTAGTACCGGTGGTATGAGTGCCCAGGCCAGTGCCGACTTTGAAGTATATGGTTATGATTTTACCGCTACGGATAAAGTCTCGGCCGAACTGAAAGAGAAACTGCTGAATGTAAAAGGTGTGAGTGAAGTAAACATCAGCCGTCAGGATTATCAACCTGAATATCAGGTAGACTTCGACCGTGAGAAACTGGCATTGCATGGACTGAATCTGTCGACCGCTTCCGGTTATCTTCGTAACCGCGTGAACGGAGCCTTAGCTTCTTATTATCGTGAGGACGGTGATGAGTACGATATCCGTGTGCGTTATGCTCCTGAGTTCCGTACAAAGATTGAAGATTTGGAGAACATTCTTATTTATACACCTTCAGGTGAAGGTATCCGTGTGAAGGACCTCGGTAAAGTGGTTGAACGTTCGGCTCCTCCTACCATCGAGCGCAAGGACCGTGAACGTATTGTGACTGTATCCGCTGTTATTTCCGGAGTTCCATTAGGTGACGTAGTGGCCGATGGTAATGCCATTATCGATAAGATGGACTTGCCGAGCGGTATTTCTATCCAGATTTCAGGTTCGTACGAGGACCAGCAGGATTCATTCTCCGATTTGGGTACGCTGGCTGTACTGATCATCATTCTGGTATTTATTGTAATGGCCGCCCAGTTTGAGTCTTTGAGTTATCCGTTCATTATCATGTTCTCCATTCCGTTTGCATTCAGCGGTGTGTTGATGGCACTCTTCTTTACGGGCACAAACCTGAACGTAATGAGTTTGCTGGGTGGAATCATGTTGATTGGTATTGTGGTGAAGAATGGTATCGTGTTGATCGACTACATTACGCTTTGCCGTGAGCGAGGCATGTCGGTGATTCATTCTGTGGTTACGGCAGGCCGTAGCCGTCTGCGTCCGGTATTAATGACTACGCTGACTACTATTCTCGGTATGGTGCCGATGGCTGTAGGGCAAGGTGAAGGTGCCGAGATGTGGCGTCCGCTGGGTGTGGCTGTAATTGGTGGCTTGACGGTATCTACCATCTTGACGCTGATTCTGGTTCCCGTTCTCTACTGTTCGTTTGCTGGTATCGGTATCAGCCGCAAACGTGGCAAGATCAAGAAAGACCGTGAACTGAACGATTACTATCAGACTCATAAGGAGAAAATGACGAAACCCAGAAAACAGTGAGAATAATTACGAATTACAAATTACGATGAACTGTATAATTCGTAATTCATAATTCGTAATTCATATATTATATATCATAATTTGTAATTCATAATTAATATGAAATCAGTATTTATAACATTCGACCAGGCATTCTTTGAGCGTATCATGGCGTTGCTTGATCGCCAGGGTTGCCGTGGATTCAGCTATTGGCAGCAAGTGCAGGGACGTGGCAGTAAGACGGGCGAGCCGCACTATGGGAGTCATGCATGGCCCAGTATGTGCTCTGCTATTATTACTATTATAGATGAAGCTAAAGTTGACCCATTGCTCGATGCACTCCATCGGATGGACGAAGAGACGCAGCAACTCGGTCTCCGGGCATTCGTCTGGAATATTGAGAAAACTATATAGTTTACGCAAGACGCTCGCATAGGGTATTGGAGGCGTTCACTAATAACTTGATAGAGGGAAATCTTACAAAACGTGAAGATTTCCCTCTCTTTTTATGTCTTTTCTCTATCTTTGCAAATCCTTTATGGACAACATGGAAAAGAATTATCTGAAATATACTTGCATTTGGGCATTGATTATATTGGCAGGCTTGTTACTGATGTACTTCCTGCCCGGTTTTACGGTAGGTGAACACGTGATGAGGCGTGTCGACTTGCTGAGTGACGTGCGTACTCAGAAAGATATTGCGGAAGAACCGGACAGTTTGCTTCCGTCTCCACCGAAGGTGAAACCGGCTTTTGTGGATACCTGCCGTGCGGGTATGACGTGCATTGAAGACTACAGCGACTCCACTCTGCGCGGCATGACACCTTTTTACCGGGCTTTGGATGAATTGGCGCAACGTCCCCGCCGGGTACGTATTGCCGTTTTCGGAGATTCCTTCATTGAAGCGGATATACTTACTGCGGATTTGCGCAATATGTTGCAGGATAAATATGGTGGTTGCGGAGTAGGTTTTGTTACCATTACTTCTATGACCAGTGGATTCCGCCCTACCGTGCGCCACTCGTTTGGCGGTTGGCAAAGCCATTCTGTAATGGATTCTACTTTCTTTGATCGCAAAAAGCAAGGCATTTCCGGACATTACTTTGTTCCCCGTCCCGGTGCTTATGTGGAACTGAAGGGACAGAATAAATATGCTTCCCATCTGGATACCTGTGAACAAGCTTCTATCTTCTTTTATAGTAAAGGAGAAGTCACTCTTTCTGTGAATGTCAACCGGAATGAAAAGCAAACCCGTACCTTCCTGGCTACAGATGATTTGCAGGAAATGCAAGTGGATGGAAACATCGGTTCTGTCCGTTGGACGGTTGATGAGGCGGATTCTACCTTATTCTATGGTTTGGCTATGGATGGTAAAAAAGGAATTATCCTGGATAATTTCTCTTTGCGCGGTAGTTCGGGCTTATCCTTGCGTTCTATTCCTGTGTGGATGATGCACGAATTTAATGAGCAGCGTCCTTACGATCTGATTATCTTGCAATATGGATTGAACGTTGCTACTGAACGTGGACGGAATTATGACAAATACATTGCAGGTATGCAGACCACCATTGATCATTTGAAGGACGCATTTCCACAAGCAGGTATTTTGATAGTTAGCGTGGGTGACCGGGACTATAAGACGGAAGATGGTACCCTGCGCACAATGCCCGGTATTAAAAATCTGGTGCGTTACCAACAAAACTTGGCGGCAGATAACGACATTGCTTTCTGGAATATGTTCGAAGCGATGGGAGGAGAGGGAAGCATGGCAAATCTGGTACATGCCAAGCCTTCTTTGGCGAATTATGACTATACGCATATTAATTTCCGGGGAGGTAAGCACCTGGCAGGCCTACTTTATGAAGCGCTTGTGTATGGAAAGGAACAGTACGACAGGAGGAGGGCTTATGAAGCGGAATAATAGAATAAAAATCGTATTGGAGGTTTCAAAAGCATATTTTTCATCCGCAGATAACACGGATAACGCAGATTTTAAATATAAGAATCCGTGTCATCCGTGTTATCTGCGGATGAAGAATCTCTTTATCACAACTTTGTTTCTTCTGTGCTTCTTTCCGCTTCATGCCCAGGACCCTATTCCATCCTGTCCTCTAATCAGCAAAGCTACAGCAAATTGTGACACACTTCGTTCCTATTCCCAGCGTACGGATACTGTTGCTGTTCCTCAAATAGCTTTTCCTTCCGGTTTTCAGCAACTTGGTGAAAATGAGTTGACGGATAGCCTTGGCATTCTCAATCCTTTTTGGGAAAAGTTGCGTCTGTTGCATGCCGGCTTTTCTACAGATACCATCCGTATCGTACATATCGGTGACAGCCATATCCGTGGACGTATCTTGCCCCGTACCACCGGAACGCTGCTGACAGAAACTTTTGGTGCTATTTCTTATACTGATATAGGTATCAACGGTGCTTTTTGTACCACCTTTACCCGTCCTGACCGCATATCTGATATTGTCGCCCTGCATCCCGATCTGGTTATACTTTCTTTCGGAACGAACGAAAGCCATAACCGACGTTATAACACCCTGTTGCACTACCGACAAATGGATGAACTGGTGCGTATGCTTCGCGACAGTCTGCCCAATGTACCCTTACTGATGACAACTCCTCCCGGTTCCTACGACAGTTTCCGGAAAATTCGCCGCCGCACCTATTCCATTAATCCCCGTACTGCAATTGCCGTAGAAACCATGCGTCGCTTTGCTGATGACAACGGTCTTGCCGTGTGGGATATGTACGAAGCGGTGGGAGGGAGACAGCGTGCTTGTCTGAACTGGCAGGAAGCAAAATTGATGCGTCCGGACCATGTACATTATCTTCCCGAAGGATATGTGCTGCAAGGTGAATTGTTTTATCAAGCTCTTTTAAAAGCCTATAATGATTATGTGGGATATTGACTTTAACCGTCTGCAAGATGTATTCGTTTATGACCCGCAAGCGCCGATGATATTCAGTAGCGGCATTTTCTTGTGGTTGTTTGCAGCATTTATACTGGTTTATCTGCTGTTGCAACGCCGTCTGACTGCACGCTTGTTGTTTGTTACCGCATTCTCCTATTATTTTTATTATAAAAGTAGCGGAACTTACTTTTTCCTGCTGGCACTTGTCACGGTAAGCGATTTCTTTATCGCTCGTTTTATGGCAGGTACTTCCGTAGGCTGGAAACGTAAGGCAAGTGTTGTGCTTAGCCTTGCTATTAATCTTGGTTTGCTTGCATACTTCAAATATACTAATTTTCTGGGAGATGTCTTCGCTTCGCTGGTAGGCGGCACGTTCCATCATTACGATATATTCCTCCCTGTGGGCATTTCTTTCTTTACTTTCCAGTCACTTAGCTATACCATCGATGTTTATCGCAAAGATATAACCCCTCTTACTAATTTGCTGGATTATGCTTTTTACGTATCCTTCTTCCCACAATTGGTGGCAGGTCCTATTGTACGTGCCCGTGACTTTATTCCACAGATACGCCGTCCTTTGTTCGTATCCCATGAGATGTTCGGAAGGGGGATATTCCTGATTGCAAGCGGTCTGTTCAAGAAAGCGATTATTTCGGATTATATCAGTGTGAACTTTGTAGAGCGTATTTTTGATAATCCTACGCTCTATTCCGGGGTAGAAAACCTGATGGGTGTTTATGGATATGCCTTGCAAATCTATTGCGACTTTTCCGGATACAGTGATATGGCTATCGGAATAGCCTTGTTGTTAGGTTTTCATTTTAATAAGAACTTTGACTCTCCTTATAAGTCCGCTTCCATTACAGAGTTTTGGCGGCGATGGCACATTTCGCTTTCCAGTTGGCTGAAAGATTATCTCTATATATCTTTGGGTGGAAACCGGAAAGGAAAGATTCGCCAGTATGCCAATCTTGTTATTACTATGTTTTTGGGTGGTTTGTGGCATGGGGCTTCCTGGAACTTTGTCATTTGGGGATTGTTCCATGGTATTGCTTTGGCGGCACATAAATTCTGGATGACATTGACCGGAAGAAAGAAAGGAGAAGAAAGCCACGGCATCCGCCGTTTCTTCGGTATACTGATCACATTCCACTTTGTTTGTTTCTGCTGGATATTCTTCCGTAATGTGGACTTTTCCACTTCTTTGGATATGATCAAACAGATCTGTAACACTTTCCGTCCGCAACTTTTCCCGCAACTGATTGCAGGCTATTGGGAAGTGTTTGCACTGATGGCATTGGGTTTCTTTCTGCATTTCTGCCCTGATCGTTGGGAGAACGCTTGCTGTAAAACAGTAACCCGCCTTCCCCTTATAGGAAAGGCGGCTCTGATGCTTGCTTTAATTTACTTGGTAATCCAGATGAAGAGTACGGAGATTCAGCCTTTCATTTACTTCCAGTTCTGATAGTCTCACTCTCAAACTCTTTCAGTTCTGCCAGTCCTTGCTCTACTTCTTTGATTTTTTGTTCGTGCAGCTTCAGTTTCGTATAACTGTAGATGCAGCCTATAATCATTACTGCCAATACAGGTAGGAAAGCGTAGGGATTGGTAATTTTACTCTCTGAAATCATAAAGATTATTACGGAGCCAAGGCCGAGAATAGTACCGTACTTCTTGTTATAGCTATAGAATCTTCTATATTTCAAGACGGTACGGGTCAACTCATTTACTTTCATGTAGTTCAGCTTAAACTTGGATAAGCTATAGAGGATTACCAATTGAAACAGTAAGGCCAGAAACATCACAGTTTCCAGAAGTATGAAAGAACTCAGTTTCATATTGATTCCCAGGAACCTGTTTACGGGTAGTACAATCAGGCCGCAGAGCAGGATTATATAAAGTCCCCGTAATTCCTGATTATAAATACTGTCATAAGCAGATTTTGTTTTACTTGCAACCATTTCTTCGATGATCCTCTTGTTTAATATCTCATTTTGTTCCAAACGCTCGTTCAGGACATTCCAACTATTTTTCATTTCGTCTAAATTCATTATTCGTCAGTTTTAGGAGTTAGACATGTTTTTCAGATTCTCTTTGATGCGATAGAGTTTTACGGCCACAT
>OHQG01001187.1_pt1 | contig 11265 bp, 3 predicted proteins | sample 1577871 | NCBI WGS metagenome assembly OHQG01 (sample SAMEA3879604, study PRJEB24766) | human gut metagenome | biome: human-associated habitat; feature: feces | place: USA | collected 1985/1987
AGAACTTAGGTTCATTCTCTTTAATCTCCTTCAAAGGCAAGGTAAACCAAAAAGTGGAACCTACTCCCAATGTAGATTCTACCCCGATTCGTCCCCCTAGGTTCTCGATAATATTTTTGCAAATCGCCAATCCTAATCCGGTACCTTGTTTGCAAGCGTTCAACTTAACAAAACGATCGAATATAGTTCTACAATCTTCCTCCGAGATTCCCATTCCCGTATCCGAGACCGAAACTCGTATTTCATCATTCGATACCTTATAGGCTAATTTGATCTCACCTTCCGAAGTAAACTTAATCGCATTTGTCAAGAAATTAGAAATAACCTGTACGACTCGTTTCGGATCTGAGAAAACAGTCACGGGTTGTGAGCCCCGATCGAAAACAAATCGAACGTTTTTCGGAATCTTCAAGGCATGTACCGCATAGGTTTCCTCACAGATCTCCTTAAAATCGAAATTTCTCTTCGTAATGTCAAAGGTTCCCGCCTCAATCTTTGAGAAATCAAGGATATCCTCAATCAATTGCAGAAGCAATTCACTATTCTTGTCAATGATATCCACATAAAACTCTCGTTCCTCCTCCTCTATCTCCTTGGTCTCTGCCAGTATATTCGCGAAACCAACAATAGCATTTAAAGGCGTGCGGATCTCATGACTCATATTCGCCAAGAACATAGACTTAAGCCGATTCGCCTCTTTAGCCTTAACTAACTCATATTCTTTCCGTTGACGCTCTCGTTCCGCCCAGCGCAATTTATCTTGCATGGCGATCTCATCCGTTATGTCCATCAAGTAATAAAGGATTTTCGCAGGTCTTCCCGCCTCATCATATTTATAAGGGTACGCATACGCTCTCACCCAAACATATTGCCCCTCAAAAAGCTGTCGGTATTGAATACTATATTCACCGATCTCACCCATAACAATCTTTTCAAAGCCTTGTACAAGTACCCTTTCCCGATCTTCCGGATGTACGATCTCACAAAAATCTTTTTTCGTTGTCAAGTTACTTGCTCTCAATCTGGATTTATTACCTAAAACACGTAAATCCAGATCGATATGCATCTTATCGGTTTTAACATCATATTCCCACAGCAAGGAATCACTGCAACGCATAACCGTTTTCAACTTCGTGAACAGTTCCTCTACTTTCTCCGACTTTTGATATTCTTCCGTCTCATCCGTAAACATTAGTACATATCCACAGATCTCTCCAGCCTCTCCTTTCAACGGCACACATTTAATAGACAGACGTAAATTTGTACCTTCCTTTTTTGGGTCTATGTTATAGTACTCATTCGTTTGTATATTATCAAATTCATAATTACAATCGAACACAACCATTTCTCCCTGTTTCAGACGAGCGATCTTGTCCTCTGGAAAATTAGGATTCTCGAAAAGATTTATTCCCATAATATCCTTCCGGCTTATAGCGAACAAATTCTCGTCCGTCCTATTGAGATCCACTAGCTGCCCCCTCTCGTCATAAACTTCAATTCCAACAGGTAATTTCTGGAATAGGGCATTAAAGCTCATTTCCTCTAGCATTTTATTACATTGTCCCATCGTCATATTAAATTATAACCACTAATTCCCAACTTTAAATCAATCAAGCAATCTCCTCTATTATTTATACAACAAATGAACTATAATAACGATTGCAGCAGAAGTTTAAAGTTATAGAAATAATATGAAAATCAAACATAATTATGTTGAAAATATATGTTTTCGATATTGAGAAAGAGTCATTCCCGTCCGTTGACGAAAAAAGCGATTCAATGTCGATTGAGACGGAAAATTAGTCAATATAGCGATCTCCTGTATATTTAATCGAGAGTCACGTAGCAACGACTTTACCTCTAACACTATATAGATAGATAAAAACTCCTTGGCTGAAATGCCACACCTTTCATTCATGATCGCACTTAAATAAGTTGTCGTTATATTCAATTTATCCGCATAAAATCCGACATTCTTGTGATTCTTGAAATTCTCTGCCACGAGACTACAGAAATCATAGATCAATTGCTCTTTTCTCAAACTAGTCCTGAAAGGGATTTTCTTACGCACTTTCACATAATAGTCGTAAACATCCATGTAAAAAATCCCCAAGTAACATATAATCCGCTCCCTCAGAAGCCCATTACCCCGATACCGCTCAAGCTCATTCTCTATCAATTTGCAAAATGATTGAAAACGCTCAATACCATTATTATCCTCTATATTATAGTAAAAATGATCCTTCACGAAAAAATGAAATCCCGGATCAAAATGACGTAAGGAACTTAATACATCCCCATGTAGTACATGTGGTATGATGATAAACTTCGCCGAGAAGTCCTCACTCACGTTCCGCATTGAGCATAACTGTCTCGGAAATAAGAAAATCAATTCATTCTTATTCCATACATGCTTATTATCAAGCAAATGAATGATCGCACTACCTCTATTACATACTGCTATTATCCCGTAATCCAAAAAAGAAGGTTCTGAAGTCAATGGACTATCTTCAATCTGTTCCGTAATAATAAAGTCTTTTTCTAATCCGCCTAAAAAACGATCACATGTATTATACCTATTCTCTTGCATATACTCTTATAAATTAAGGGAATACGAAATCTTACCTCCAACAACAATCAACAGAATAATATTATATTTTGTTCTGTCCGTTAAGGTCCCAAGTATATTCGTTTGATATTTTTCTTTCCTTACCCCCTCTTCTATTAGCCATCAAACCTTATATATCAATTGGTGCTAACAGCTAACCAAGGAAATCATAAAAAAACACAAGACAAAATTATATAATAAAAAATTGACTATTAAATGCATAACTAAACTAAAAGCGTACAAAAACACATCAATTGTATACAAAATCGAAACAGACAAAGAATAACCGAAAAAGATCATAAAAATACAGTTAGCTTCATTGACAAAGTAAGTTAACTGAAATACCAAAGCAAGTTAACTTACTTTGCCGATGAAGCTGGCTTGCTTTTATATTCTGAAAAAACGCTTGAATTACTGTAATTTCATATCTTACCGCGGATACTTAGTTCTACATGAACTCAAGTCGATTTTAACTTAAAATCGTTTATATTTCTAATTTTATATTGTAAAACATAAAAAATAAGGGAGGATTTATTTAATTATAATAACACAATGTAATGAATATTTCATATCTTTGCCTCCGATATAAAATGTGCTAGGTATTTTGGCGCCAACTAAATAAAACAACTTCTACTTAAGAAAAGTTCATGTAGGACTCCGATAGTTAGCCCATTTTTTATTTGAACTTAATTACGCTAGAACTCAGGAGTGAGTGTATGTATGTGAATAATTTTAAAAGACAAATGTTTCGCCAAGACATTGTCTAATTATTTATTAATAAAACCATCAGTTATGTTGAAAAACTTTAAACCTGTCAGCTTAATTCTATGTGCGGGTGCGTTATGCTTCTCGGGAAGCATGTATGCCAACATCGCACCTGTTGAGCAAGGTACCTCTATCTCCCAGCAAAACGGGAAAGTAACAGGTACAGTGGAAGATGATTTCGGCCCAGTGACCGGAGCGTCAGTTGTCGTGAAAGGAACGTCTAATGGAACGATTACCGATATGGACGGTAATTTCACCTTGGATGGCGTCAAGAATGGTGATGTAATCCAAATCTCATTCATTGGTTACTCCACCATGGAGCTTACGTATACCGGTAAGCCGGTAGGCGTTATCAAATTAGCGGAAGACACCCAGAAATTGGATGAGGTCGTGGTTACGGCCTTGGGTATCAAGCGTGAGAAGAAAGCGTTGGGATATGCTACGCAAGAATTGAAAGGAGACGAACTTGTAAATGCACGGGAAAGTAATATTGCGAATGCGTTATCTGGTAAAGTATCGGGTTTGCAGGTAGTTCGTTCTAGTAGTGGCCCTGGCGGTTCTTCAAAAATTGTATTGCGTGGTAATAATTCATTAACTGGATCTAATCAGCCGTTGATTGTTGTCGATGGTATTCCAATGGATAACTTTACTGGAGGAGTTGATGATGCTTGGGGTAATAGCGGCGTGGATATGGGTAATGGTTTGTCAGATATCAACCCGGAAGATATCGAATCCATGAACGTGTTGAAAGGAGCTTCAGCCGCCGCGTTATATGGTTCTCGTGCAGGTAATGGCGTAATTTTGATTACGACGAAATCGGGTAAAAAGCAAAGTGGATTAGGTATTACTGTAAATGCCGGAGTTACAGTGGAAAGCATGTTTTTGAAACCAGAATTACAGAATACGTATGGTCAGGGTACAAATGGCATATATAATGTGAAAGACCGTTCAAGCTGGGGGCCTGTTGCCGATGGTTCCGTAACAATTGATCGCTGGGATGGGCAGAAAGTCCAGATGTATACTTATGATAATATAGATGCTTATTTCCAGAAAGGAACTTCATTCAATGAAGGTGTATCTTTTCAGCAGAGCTATGATGGGACGGCGGTATTCGCCTCAATTAATCGCTCTGATGATAAGGGCATCGTTCCGGGTGCATCATTAAATAAAACGTCTCTTACTTTGCGTGGAACAAGCGAGTTCGGTCCGGATAAAAGATGGAAATTAGATGCAAAAGCCAACTATTTAAATAATAACGCAAAGAATCGTCCAATCCAAGGTATTAACCAATCGAATGCCTTTAGTACGATCTATAATTTACCACGATCGCTGGATATTAGGGATCTGGAGAACTGTTTGGACGAAAATGGAAATATGATTTGGTGGGATACCGAGAGTACTCCCCAAGAAAATCCGTATTGGATTAAAGATTATAGAACAAATCAAGACTCTCGTAATCGTTTGTTAGGTACAATTTCTCTTTCTTATAAGATAACGGACTGGTGGAACCTCGAGCTAAAAGGCGGTACGGACTATTATACGACTACGACTACAAATAAGGTATATTCTGGTGGTAATGTGAATCCGAAAGGGCGTTACTCTGAGAAGTCGGAGACTTTTTATGAGAACAACTATAGTTTCTTGACTACCTTTAAGAAAGATAACCTTTTTAGCAAGTTTGGTGGTTTTGTGACCGTGGGTGGAAACTTGATGATGCAACGCCGTAAGAAATTAGAGGCTGGTACGGGTGATTTATTGATCCCGAATCTATTTGCGATGTCTAATGCCGCTGACAAGAATAATATGACGCATACATCTGAAGATGTACAGCGCAAGATGAATTCTATTTACGGTTCTTTGCAAATGAACTGGGATGGCTGGCTGTTTATGGATATTACGGCTCGTAATGACTGGTCTTCCACTATGAGTAAAGAAAACCAATCTTATTTTTATCCTTCGGTTAGCTTATCTGGTGTTATTTCAGATATGGTGGAAAAGGTTGGCGGTACAATGCCGGAATGGATGAGTTTCGCTAAGGTTCGTGCTTCTTATGCGGAAGTAGGTAATGACCTTGATCCATATCAATTGTATACTGTATTCAAGGTTGATAAAGATCCAAATGGTAACCCAACTGCAGCTCTAGGAACTACTTTATATGATTCTTCTGTACGTTCAGAGTTGATTAAATCTTGGGAAGCCGGTATTGATTTGAAGTTTTTCAATAATCGATTAGGTATTGATGCGGCTTGGTACAAATCTAATGCTACCCGCCAATTGCTAGATTTGGCAATGGATCCATTTTCTGGTTATTCCAAACGTAAGATCAATGCAGGTAATATTCAAAATTCAGGTGTGGAATTAATGCTTTATGGTACTATTTTGCAGAATCCTAGAGGCTTAAATTGGGAAACAACATTGAATGCTTCCTTCAATAAAAATAAAATCATAGATTTGTATGAAGGAGTAAATGAATATGGCATCAAGACTTTTGATGATTTAAAGATTGTAGCCCGTACGGGTAGTTATTATGGCGATATTTATGGTAAAAAATTCCAACGTGTTGAAAGTGGGGAACATGCTGGTAAAATTATTGTAGATGCTCAAGGTTTACCATTAGTTACTTCAGATGATTATTATCTGGGGAATCAACAGCCTGATTGTATGTTGGGATGGACTAACTCGTTCTCTTATAAAAATATTTCTTTGAGCTTTTTGATTGATGCTCGTATTGGTGGAAATATTTACTCAGCGACCACTGCTAATTTGTACAAGGCAGGTAATGCCGCAGGTACCGTTATAAATGGAACCCGTGAGGAATTTGTAGTTCCGAATTTCGGTGTGGGTGAGGCATTTTTATATGATGCTACTAATATTCGTCTACGTAATATTACCGTTGGTTATGATTTTGAGAAAAAATGGTTAGAGAAAACCCCATTACAGAAAGTACGTGTATCATTCGTGGCGAATAACGTTTGGATGATTGTAAATCATTTGGAAGGTATTGATCCGGAATCTATTTCGGCTACAAATTCCAATGCTACTGGTTTTGAGAATGGGGCAGCTCCGACTTCTCGCTCTTTCACATTTAATGTAACAGTTGGTTTCTAATAAGAAAGATGATTTTAAGTATGAAAACATTAAAAAGAACAATAATAGGGTTAGCTTCATTAGCCGTTTTATTTACTGCATGTAACGACTTTGAGGAAATAAATAAAGACCCGAATGCCGTAGATGAAAGTGCGATCAAAGTATCTTATCTACTGAATAAATCAATCATGGGGGCACAGCAGAACCCGCATATCGCAGAGCGTGTGTTCGTGTATCAATGGAAAAGTGCGGCTCGTTTTGAACGTCGTAGTGGTTTAGCTACAGGTGCGAATTATAATGATTATAATACGGACTACTTTGGCGTTGATTATGGAGTGGGATGGCTGAACAATGTTAATATGGCCGTGAAAATTGGTACGGAACGTGCCGCCAATCCGGAGTATCCTTATGAGAACAATTTGCTACAGATGTCTCGTATTTGGCGGGCTTATGTCATCTCTGAATTGGCTGATAACTTTGGTCCTGTGCCTCCGGCAAACGCTTTTGATGGTATCGTAGAATATAAGAGTATAGAAGATATTTATGATTTTATTATTTCTGAATTGAAAGATGCCGCTGGCAAGATAGATGTAAATGCGGATATGAGCGCTATTACATCAGAGAAAACGGATGCTTTCTATGATGGTGATGCCTCTAAATGGATAAAGTATGCGAACTCATTACGCTTGCGCTACGCTATGCGTTTATCTGCTGTAGATCAAGCTAAAGCAAAGGCTGCTTTTGAGGATGCCGCTTCGACGAATAATTTTATTACTACGCAAGATGAAATTGCTCAGGTGCAAGAAAAAGGCGGTTGGACTGATCTTGATGGTGTGATGTCTCGTCCTTGGAATGCCCAACCCATTTCGGTCACCATTAATAATATGATGATTGGCCTAGGAGGAATCGATTTCCAAGTTCCTGCGGCGATAAAAGAGGATGTGGTATTGAAAGATGCTCGTAATTATCTAGGCCTTCGATTAGAAAAACACTTACCGGTTTCTACGAATGATCCGGCTGCAGGCTATTTCTTTGATGCTCTTCCTTCAAAGATTGATCCTCGTGCTACTAAGTTGTTTCATATTCCGGGATATGATGATGGTACTGTTTATTTCTCTAATATCGGTTTGGCTGATAAGGCTCGTTTAGCGGATCCTGCTACTGGAAATGTTGAGGATAACAATAAGACATATTTGGAGTTGAACGTGAAATATACTTGGAATACTTGGGTTGCTGGAAAATGGGATAAATACTCAGCGCTAACCAGCGAATTGACAGGAGCAAGTAAGACTTATCCTTCTTTATCCAAGATATATCGTGAAAGTACGAATAAGCGTGTATGGTTTGGGCCGTGGGATTATGAGGCTGGTATAGCAGCTAGCTTTGAATATCACGGTGTATCTGAGTTCTTAAATGATTATTTGAGTTCTACGGAATATAACCGTGTAGGTACTTCTGTCGCTTTTGATCATACGGCGGAAGCAAAGTCTTATACGGCTGAATATGTAGATGGTTATACTGGTGAGAAAAAGACTACTACTTATGCTTATCCGAAAAATTCTATTTATAAGAATGGTACGGTCAATAATGATAAGCTGACAAAGATAATCTCGCAAAAATACTTGGCACAGGTTCCTTGGTTACCTTTAGAGGCATGGTCTGATCATCGTCGTTTAGGTTTGCCTTTCTTTGAGAATCAAGCTGTTGAGATAGATTATAACGTTTCTAGTAACGAGTTGCCTCTTACTCGTGCTAACTGTAAGGAATGTAAGTGGGAATTCTATCAAGAACGTCTGCGCTATCCAGCGAATATGGAAATCAATAGTAATATGAAAGCTGTTGAGCTATTGGGTGGAGCTGATTTAATTTCTACTCCGCTATGGTGGGCTAAACATTGATTTATATGAAAGAGGGTGTGTCAAAAGCCCCTGTTTTTGTGTATTTGTGCCGACCGCTATTATAAGCATCTAACAATGCCCATCGTAAGCCCCTGCCGACTGCGGTCGAAAGGTGCTTATGATGGGCATTCTAATAAACGTAGTATATCTTACTTGACCAACGCAGTATATATTATTGGGGCAACGCAGTATATATATTGTCCATTCCTAAAATCACTTGTCACTAAACTCACGACCTTCCTGGTTTACTGAGATACCGGAGTGATACTCATCTCTCTCCGGTTACTCTTGTATATGTTAAACTCAAAACATATCTGCCCTTTTTATGTTTATACAGGATAAATGACATTCGTTGACGCAAAAACTAAAACATTGTCTATCAAAATAAACAAAAAACAGTAGTTATGTTGAAAAGATTCAGACCAGTCAGCTTAATCCTGTTGGTAGGGGCGCTTGGGTTCTCGGGAAACTTATACGCCACGCCTATGTCCGGGATTCCGAGGGTTGACATTTCACAGCAAAACGCAAAGGTGTCGGGAATAGTTGAGGATGCCTTAGGACCCGTTACCGGGGCGTCCGTAATCGTGAAAGGAACTACCAATGGTACTATGACCGACTTGGACGGGCATTTTACTTTGGATAACGTGAAGAAAGGGGATATCATACAGATATCGTTTATCGGTTATACCTCGCAAGACATCCCGTATACCGGCCAGTCCGAGATTACGGTTAAACTCGTGGAAGATACCCAGAAACTCGATGAGGTGGTGGTGACCGCCTTGGGTATGAAACGGGATAAGAAAGCCTTGGGTTATGCCATGCAGGAGTTGAAAGGGGATGACCTCTTGGCCTCCCGTGAGCCGAACTTGGCGAACTCCCTTTCCGGTAAGGTTTCCGGTTTGCAGATCGTTCGTTCAAGCAATGGCGTAGGAGGGTCTTCTAAGATCGTACTTCGTGGTAATAACTCATTGACGGGTAGCAACCAGCCCTTGATTGTCGTAGACGGTACCCCGATGGATAACTTCACCGGTGGCGTGGATGATGTATGGGGTAACTCCGGAGCGGATATGGGTAACGGTCTTTCGGATATCAACCCGGAAGATATCGAGTCCATGACGGTATTGAAGGGTGCTTCCGCCGCCGCCCTTTATGGCTCACGTGCCGGTAACGGCGTGATCTTGATCACTACCAAGTCCGGACGTAAGAACGAGGGACTCGGTATTACGATCAACGCCGGTATCACCGCCGAGACGATTTTCCTGAAACCTGATTTACAGAACGACTTCGGACAAGGCTCCGTGGGCGTTTACGATAACCAATCCCGCCTTAGCTGGGGACCGAAAGCCACGGGACAAATGGTAACCGATTGGAGAGGCAACCAAATCCCTCTGCATACATATGATAATATCGACGCTTTTTTCCGTACCGGAACCTCCTTTAACGAGGGTGTCAGCTTCCAGCAGAACATAAAGGGTACGGCGGTATTCGCCTCCGTAAACCGTTCCGACGATGCTAGCATCACCCCACGCTCAAAACTAAACAAGACGAATATTACCTTGCGTGCCACTACTTTCCTAGATGAGGCGGAAAAGTGGAAAGTAGATGCCAAGGTGAATTATATCAATCAAAACGCACATAACCGCCCGATTCAGGGCGTGAATCCCTCGAACGCTTTCAATACGATCTATAACCTGCCTCGTTCCTTGAATATCCGTGAGTTTGAGGATGACGTGGATGAGCAAGGCAATATGATTTGGTATGACGCCTCCAAGAATCCGCAGGAGAACCCTTATTGGGTGACCCGTTATCGCCAGAACGAGGATACCCGTAACCGTTTGTTAGGAAATATCTCCTTGAAATATGCCCCGACCGATTGGTTCGATATTGAGTTGAGAGGTGGTACGGATTATTATACCACGACGAAGAGCGAGAAAGTATATGCCGGTGGTAATACCAGTCCGAGAGGTCTGTATACCGAGGGATCGGAGACCTTCTATGAGAATAACTTCAGTTTCTTGGCTACGGCCCGGAAGGATAACTTGATCGATCGGCTGGGAGGCTTCGTTACTTTCGGTGGTAACTTGATGCTCCAGCAGCGTAATAAGATGAACGCTTCTGCCGGAGAGTTGTTGGTGCCGAACTTGTTCTCGCTGAATAATGGCGTGAATAAGCCAACAGTCACTTCCGAGTTGATCCGCCGTCGTATGAATTCCTTGTACGGGTCGTTGCAGTTGAACTGGGATGGTTATCTGTTCTTGGATGTTACGGCACGTAACGATTGGTCGTCTACGATGTCGAAAGCCAACCGCTCTTATTTCTATCCGTCTGTCAGCTTCTCCGCGGTGATCTCCGATATGTTGCCGAAGATTGGCGGAAGCATGCCGGATTGGTTCTCTTTCGCTAAGGTACGTGCCTCCTTCGCTGAGGTAGGTAACGACTTGGACCCGTATCAATTATATAACTTCTACTCTGTAGGCAAGGACCCCAACGGGAATACGACGGCGAAACCGGGTAAGGTACTTTACGACTCGGACGTACGTAGTGAGTTGATTAAATCATGGGAGGCCGGTTTCGATATCCGTTTCTTTAATAACCGGTTAGGCTTGGATGCCGCTTGGTATAAGTCCAACGCTACCCGCCAGTTACTGGATTTACCGATGGACCCGTTCTCCGGCTATGCTTCCCGTAAGATTAATGCGGGTAACATTCAGAACGAGGGTTTGGAGATCTCCTTGAACGGTACGATTCTAGACAATCCCGCCGGATTGAGCTGGAGCTCTACGGCGCAGTTCTCCTTGAACCGGAATAAGATCAAAGAATTATACGAGGGCGTGAATCTATATGATATAAAGACGTTCGACGCTATCCAGATCGTAGCTCCGGTAGGTGGTTATTATGGTGAGATCT
>OHQG01001188.1_pt1 | contig 11260 bp, 9 predicted proteins | sample 1577871 | NCBI WGS metagenome assembly OHQG01 (sample SAMEA3879604, study PRJEB24766) | human gut metagenome | biome: human-associated habitat; feature: feces | place: USA | collected 1985/1987
GATACGTGATCTCGTAAAGAAGTATGATTTGTTCCTCTTCTCCGATGAGGTGTATCGTGAATTCATTTATACAGGTTCTCCTTATATTTCTGCCTGCCATCTGGAAGGTATCGAAGATAATGTAGTATTAATAGACTCCGTATCCAAGCGTTACTCGGAGTGTGGTATCCGTATCGGAGCTTTGATTACGAAGAATGCGGAAATCCGCAGTGCCGTAATGAAGTTCTGCCAGGCACGTCTCAGCCCTCCGTTGATTGGTCAGATTGCTGCCGAAGCTTCTCTGGATGCCGATGAGGATTACCTGCGCGATACGTATGATGAATATGTAGAACGTCGTAAGTGCCTGATAGACGGACTGAACCGTATCCCTGGTGTGTATTCGCCTATTCCTATGGGAGCATTCTATACAGTGGCGAAACTTCCGGTGGACGACTCTGATAAATTCTGTGCTTGGTGCCTTTCCGACTTTGAGTATGAGGGACAAACCGTATTTATGGCACCAGCTTCCGGCTTCTATACCACTCCCGGTTCCGGTCGGAATGAAGTGCGTATAGCCTATGTGCTGAAGAAGGAAGACCTGACCCGTGCGCTTTTTGTGCTTTCAAAGGCATTGGAGACATATCCGGGAAGAACGGAATAGGTGTTAAGTATTAGGTATTAAGTATTAGGGGGGGGATGAAGGAGAACTTGTTAAAGGCTAAATCTATGTTGTTGGCTATTCGTATTGTAAACTTGTATAAGTATTTACGGGATGTAAAACAAGAATATGTTATATCCAAACAACTTCTGCGTAGTGGTACCTCTATAGGAGCCAATATTAGTGAAGCTATATATGCGGAATCTCATGCTGATTTTATACATAAATACTTTATATCCCAAAAAGAATGTTCCGAAACAGGCTTTTGGTTAGAATTGCTATATAATACAAACTACATGAAGGAGGATGAATTCTGTTCTATTAATGAGGATTGTATAGAAATGCAGAAACTTCTGACCTCCACCCTTCTGTCCCTCAAAAACCACCCTCAAATACCTAATACTTAATACTTAAAAAATATGACCCTTTCCTTGTTTTTAGCCCGACGTATTTATCGCGACAGCGATGCCGGAAAGCAAGTTTCCCGTCCTGCCGTGCTCATTGCCCTGATAGGTGTTGCTATCGGTCTGGCGGTGATGATTATTACGGTGTCGGTGATTGTGGGGTTCAAGAGTGAAGTGCGTGGTAAAGTCGTAGGTTTCGGTTCGGACATTCAGATTACAAATTCGGATGCTGCACGTTCCTATGAAACGCGTCCTGTGGTGGTGGATGATAGTGTTATCTCCATTCTTTCCGAATATCCTGAGGTAAAGCATGTACAACGTTATTCCACTAAACCGGGCATGGTAAAGACTGCCGAAGATTTTCAGGGTATGGTTCTGAAAGGGGTAGGACCAGAGTTTGATCCTGTCTTTTTCCGTGAACATCTGGTGGAAGGGGAGTTACCGCAGTTTAGTGATACGGCTTCTTCCAATCGGGTAGTCATTTCTAAGGCACTGGCTACAAAGCTGAGGTTGAAACTCGGAGATAAGATAGATACCTATTATATCCAGGATGATATTCGTGCTCGCCGTTTGCAGATTGTAGGAATCTATCAGACTAACTTCTCGGAATACGATAACCTTTTTCTCCTTACCGATTTATATCTTGTAAACCGCCTCAACAACTGGGAACCGGGGCAAGTGAGCGGTGCAGAATTGCAGGTACGAGATTATGATCGTCTTGAAGAGATCACCTATCAGATTGCTGCCGACCTGAATGGAATAGAGGATAAGTACGGAGAAGACTATTGTGTGCGCAACGTCGAGGAACTGAATTCTCAGATATTTTCCTGGCTCAGTATTCTGGATGTGAATATCTGGGTAATATTGATATTGATGACAGGTGTAGCGGGTTTTACCATGGTGTCCGGTTTATTGATTATCATCATCGAACGTACTTCCATGATCGGCATACTGAAGTCTCTTGGCGCTAATAACACCACCATACGAAAGGTATTCCTTTGGCTCTCAGTTTTTCTTATCGGAAAAGGTATGCTATGGGGCAATGCTATCGGATTGGCATTTTATTTCCTGCAAAAGTGGTTTGGAATCTTCAAGCTTGATCCTGAAACGTATTATATGGATACTGTTCCTGTATCTTTCAGTATCCTGTTGTTCTTATTACTGAATATTGGTACTTTGCTGGCATCCGTTTTTATGCTTTTAGGACCTTCTTTCCTGATTACACGCATCCATCCTGCCAATTCTATGAGATACGAATAGAAATGTGGCATTGGAAAATAGTCATCTTCTTAAGAAATCACTTCTCTTTCTGAATTGGCAATAAAGCTTCCAGCGGAGTGATTGCATCGGCTGCAAAATATCGAATACCGGAAGGGTAAAGATGTAACGTCGTTTCTCTCCGAGATCCTTTGCCGTCTTATTGATAATCAGCGCTTGCAGGGTGTATCGCAAGGAGAATATCAGAAATGCAATGCCGGCTGCCAACCAGTGAAAATTCAGTATTCCAATCACCAGGGCGGCTATCCATGCTGTATGAAATAGTAACCGTGTAGTAGTTTCAAAGCCCGATAAATAGCGTTGGATACCCCGGTAGAAGTGTGCTGTACCCATATAGCTGATTTTCTCTTCCCGCCAGTCCTTGGCACGGTAAACGGGTTGCACGCGTACCACTGCATTGGCATCGGTCTCTATCCTCGTATTCTCGGCTGTAGCTGTCTTGTTGATGAATAAATCATCATCTCCGCGTTGCAGGTTCAGGTGTGCTGAGAACCCTTTCTGGGCATAGAATAACTCTTTCCGATATGCCATGTTGCGTCCGATGCCCATATAAGGCTTTCCCGCCAGTGCATAGCCCAGATAGCGCATGGAAGTAAACAGATTATCAAAAGATACCCGTTTGTGAAGCCAGCCTTTCCCACGTTCGTATCCGCTGTATCCCAGTACGATTTGTGCACGGGAGGTAAAGTTACGTGCCATGGTGCGCAGCCACTGGTTGCTTTCGGGCAGACAGTTTGCATCGGTAAACACAAGCCAGTCATATTTACTTGCCTTTATTCCGAGAGTTATAGCCAGCTTCTTACGGCTGATGTAGCGTGAAGAACTCGGAACGAAGCTATGATACAGGTTCGGGTACTTTTCCCCTTGCAGGGTCAGGTAATCTTCGCTTTCATCCGTGTTGCCATCATTGATGACGATCACTTCGAATTGCGGGTAATCCTGTTTCAGCACAGTAGGCAGATTACGGCGCAGGTTTTCCACTTCCTCGCGGGCATAGATGATGACCGATAAAGGAGGCAACTCCTGTGAAAAATGTATGTCACTTCGCTTTACGGCACGGCTACGGGCATGTATACGATTATAAAGACAAAAGTAATAAAGGAGTTGAATCAGGAAAAGGATACCGACAGCGGCAAGTAATACTTGTTCTGTAGTATTGAATGTTAATGTTTCCATGTGGTCGTATGACGTTTTTTGTGTTGCAAATGTACACAAAAAATATGATTATACGACAGGTACCACCACAAACTTGCTTTCCGGGAAATACTTATCCAGATACCGGTGGATATACTGCATCGTATCTTCTTGTATTGTAGTATCTTCTACGGTAGGATAGAGATTATACAGCACCGTATCCAGTTGTATTCCTCTACTTCGGATTGCCTCGAAGCTGAGCAATGTATGGTTGATACTTCCCAGTTTGCCGGAAGTCACGAATATCAACGGATATTGTTTTTCTGTAATGTAATCAATCGTCAGGTAATCCTCGGTAAGCGGAACCATTAATCCGCCTGCACCTTCCACAAGCACCACATCGTAGCGTCGGGCAAGTTCTTGCGTGGCACGTTCTATCTTTCCGAAGTCAATCGGGCGGTTGTCGATGCGTGCAGCCAGATGAGGGGAGCAGGGATAAGAGAATATCTCAGGCATGGTCAATCCCTCACGGTCTTCCTCCGTCATGCCGATGCCCATGAGACGGCGGTGCAGGTCTATATCCTCGGAATAGCCGACGTTACCTGTCTGGATGAATTTCTGCGTGATAACACGTTTACCGCTGCCAATCAGTTGACAGGCATGATAGGCTGTACAATAAGATTTTCCGGCATCTGTATCGATACCGCTGATAAAATACACATTCTTTTCCATATCTTTTAATGCTTAATACTTTTTTTTCGTGTAACGATATAAATAGGATGATACGTCAGAGTGACGTTTCCGTCTTTCCGTCTGAACTGTCCGGTATAACTGTTGCAGAAAGTCTGTAACCGTCCCCGTGTCCATACTTTCTTTTCCGTTCCTGTCACTCCGGTTTCCTTCAGATGTTGCAACACCTGGAGTGGGGTGCTGAAGGGGAGGGAGACTATTTCCTCTTCAGCATACACAGTCTCAAAATGAGGGGCAAGGAGTTCTTTCAGCGCTTCTATGGGCAGATAATCAAGTCCATGTCCTGTGAGTGTGCGGATTTCGCGCATATTTTCAGCACCGAAGGTACTGAAAGCCAGATAACCGTCTTCCGACAGGAAACGATGACAACGGGCGAAGAACGCCTCTGGATCATTGAACCATTGCAAGGTAGAACAGGAAGTGATTAAATCCGTCTTTTCGGGGAAGTCCAGTGTTTCGGCATCTCCGTGAATGAACTGCACGGCATCTTGCGGAAGCAAATCGGCGAGGCATTCTTTCATTTCCGGACATAGATCATTCAGCAGCAGGCTTTCCGGTTGCAACCTGTGCAGCAATAACCTGGAATAGCTGCCGGTACCACATCCGAACTCCACGATACGGCGAAAGATCGGAGAAGCGCGCTCCGTCAGCAGTTGCAGCATTTTCACGGCTACCTGTTGCTGTACGCGGGCTTCGCGCGAGTAAGTATCCCGTGCACGGGCAAATCGTTCCGCAATCAGTCTTTTGTCCATATTTCCTGCAAATAGTATCGGAACAGTTCAACTTGATAATGAGCATCTTCCGTATAATGTACCCGTATCTTTTTCCGGTTATTCTCTTCTTCTTTACGCCAGGCATTCAGTTGATTATCGGGTGGAATGATACGGTCGTTACTTCCCACTACTACTTGTTGCCAATGGAATGAAGTGGTAGGTTGTGCGAGATACATGCGTTCTATTTCAGCCAGTTCTTCTTTCAATTCTTCCAATGGTCGTCTGGGAGTAATATTCAGAAACTCTTTGAATGCCTCTCCGTTGAAGCACATCCTTCTTAGAAACTTATTCAGGGAAGGACCTGTCAACCCTTCCAGGGTTCCGTGATAAATAACGGATGGAATGCCACACGTATCATCAATAGGATAGGGAGTGCCGTTAATGGCTATACTATTTTTGATTATGAGAGATGTATCTGTTTCCTGTAATTTATCCATTACCCGAGATGCAGCCCATACACCCATTGACCAACCGATGACATTAATCTTCTTATATCCTTTCAGCAATGAAGCATCAAAATCCAGTGTCCGGTAATCGTAACAGAGCATATAATCACTGTCCGCAGGTTGATAATCTTTGAATGGCGTTTCATCGGCTCCCCAACCGGCAAAAAATAGCAATAGCCGGGGATGCCTGTCTTTTATTATATAAACTTGTTTCATAATCCTGTATGCTTTTTAAGGTATGCGGACGATGCGGATGAAAAATCAAAACCTGTGTTCGTCCGCTTCATTCGCGTATCTATATAATTATCTTAATCAGTTTCCTGATTTCTTCTTCCCTTATCTCCGCTGTCAATGAAAAACGAATGCGTGATGTTCCTTCCGGAACCGTAGGAGGCCGTACCGGCAAGGCATAAAACCCATGCCGTTGTAACTCTTCCGCCTTTAGAATCGTGTCTGAGCTTTTCCCTACAATCATCGGTACTATATAACTGTTACTCGGACAAGTATATCCTTTTTCTTTTAAAGCTTCGCGAAGAATATTGCTGATATTTTTTAAATGTATTCTTCGCTCTCTGAATTCAGCCAATCGCCGCACAATAAACAAAGTCCATGCGATATTTACCGGAGGAAGAGCTGTTGTAAAAATAAGTGTCCGCATCCTGTTCACCAGATACTCCCGGATGGTGCGCCGACAAACGATATATGCTCCGGCTGATGCGGCTGCTTTGCCAAAAGTTCCTACCAGAAAATCAATCTCCCGAATACATCCGGTTTCTTCAGCACACCCCAGTCCTTGTTCACCCCGCGCTCCGAAAGCGTGTGCTTCATCCACGTAGAGTAACACATTCTCATATATACGTTTCAGTCGTACCAGTTCTTTCAGATCGGCAGTATCTCCGTCCATGCTGAAAATACTTTCGGTGACGACAATCACCTGTCTGTATGCAGCATGATTCTCGGCGAGCAACCGTTCCAATTGTTTTAGGTCATTGTGCCGGTAGCGGATACATTTGGCTGATGAAAGCCGGATGCCGTCAATCAGGCTTGCGTGTACCAGCTTATCCGCCAATATCAGTGTTTGCGTATCGCTCACGGCAGGCAGGATACCAGTATTGGCATGATAACCGCTGTTGAATACCAGTGCCGCCTCCGTTCCGAACAGTTGTGCAAGCGTCTGTTCCAGTTCCGCGTAGACGGTGAAGTTGCCGGTCAGCAGGCGCGATGAGGAAGAGGTGGGCAGAAAACTGTCGGCTGTCAGTTCTTGCAGAAACTCTTCCCGCAAGGTACGGTCGGCAGCTAGCCCCAAGTAATCATTCGAGGAAAGATTCAGCATACGCTGTCCGCTTGCGATAACCTCCCGTCCTTCATGGATCAGGGCGGGCAGGGTTCGCAGATTGCTGCGCTCTTTCAGTCCTTGCAACTCCTGTTGCATTTGATCTGTCACATTCATTCCATTTCTCCTATAATCTTCAATAACCCGCTTGTCAGCTTTGTCAACTGCTCCGGTTCTATGATAAACGGTGGCATGATGTATACCAGTTTTCCAAAGGGGCGTACCCAAATGCCTTCTTCCACAAATCGTTTCTGCATCCAGGCCATGTCTACTGGGTCTTGTACTTCAATCACTCCGATGGCACCCAATACACGGACATCTGCTACCTGCGGAAGTAGTAGTGCTGGTTCCAGTTCACGCCACAACTGTTCTTCAATGCGGCTCACTTTTCCCTGCCAATTGTATTCGGGTGACGTCAGCAGGCGTATGGAGGCGCATGCCACTGCACATGCCAGTGGGTTTCCCATAAATGTGGGGCCGTGCATGAAAGCTCCCGGTGCGTGATTAGAAATCGCATCCGCTACTTCATTCGTAGTCAGCACTGCGGACAGGGTCATGTATCCACCTGTCAGTGCTTTTCCTATGCACATAATATCCGGTTCCACGCCTGCATATTCCCAAGCAAATATCTTGCCTGTACGCCCGAATCCAGTGGCTATTTCATCAAAGATTAGTAATATATTATATTCCTTGCATATTCTGGCAGCTTCACGCAAGAATTGCGGATGATAGAACCACATGCCGCCGGCACCCTGAACGATGGGTTCCAGAATCAGTGCAGCCAATTCCTCGTGATGCTTTTCCACAATATCCAGCAGTTCCAGCGCGTCGTCGGCATCCCAGTCGCCATCAAAGCGCGATTGCGGACGGGAAGTGAAATACCGCACCGGCAATGCCGAGCCGAACAGGGAGTGCATTCCGGTCACCGGATCGCATACGGACATTGCGTTCCAGGTATCTCCGTGATACCCGCGACGGATGGTTACGAAATTACTTTTCTTTGCTAGATGTGCCCGTCCGGGAGCCGATTGACTCTTGGCATACCAATACTGTACAGCCATTTTCATGGCTACTTCCACAGCTACCGAACCGGAGTCGGCATAAAATATCTTTTGCATGGATGGCGGCACCAGTGGCAACAGCAGTTTGCCCAGTTCTACCGCCGGATCATGCGTCAGTCCGCCGAACATGACGTGTGACATTTTTTCCGTCTGTTCCCCGAGAGCTTGATTCAGCACCGGATTGTTGTATCCGTGCACCATGCACCACCAGGATGACATACCTTCTATGAGCACCTGCCCGTTTTCCAGTGTGATGGTTGCCCCGTCTCCCCGTTTCACCTTATACACCGGTAAGGGGTTGGTGGTCGATGTGTAAGGATGCCACAAATGTTCCCTGTCGAATTGTGAGTCACTGAAGCGGTAGCCTGCATCTTCTATCAGTGCTTTGTCTTCAGATACTTTTGATCCGAGGGTCGTGAGCAAATCTCCCACGATGGCGGAGTTCACACCTATGTACAAGGATTTTTTCACGGCTTCCTTTGTCAGTTGAGAACGTCCGCCCGCAAAGCGCAGGTAGGCTGTGGGGTTGATGAAGCGGAACAGGGCGATGGTGGTCAGCACTTCTTCCTCGGTTAGCTGGGGCTGGCTTTCCAACGGTGTTCCCGGAATGGGCTGCAACAGGTTCAGCGGGATAGAGGGCACTTCCAGATCTCTCAGTGTAAAAGCGAATTCAATCCGCTGTCCGGCTGTTTCGCCCATGCCGATGATGCCGCCGCAACAAATATCCATTCCTACGCGACGGGCGGCTGCCAGGGTTTGTAGTTTTTCTTCCTGTGTATGTGTGCTGCACAGGGTAGGGAAGTAGCTTGGGGCGGTTTCCAGATTGCAGTGGTAGCGCGTCACGCCTGCCGTATGCAAGGCACGCAGTTCGTCTTCATTTAGCAGTCCCAGCGAAGCGCAGAGTTGGATGGAACTTTTCCGTCTCATATATCGGGCGGCTTCACACAGCTTCTCCATGTTTTTCCCCGAAGGCTTCCGCCCGCTGGTCACCAATGAGAAACGGACTACGCCCTGTGATTCGTTGTGCAGTGCATGGCGCAGGCACTCATCCTTATCCACCAGATCGTAAACATCCGCTTTCGTCTTATAGTGTGATGATTGTGCGCACCATTTACAGTTTTCGGGGCAGCGGCCGGACTTTGCATTGATGATGGAGCACATATCGAACTCCTGCGATGCCCGTGCGGCGGTGATCTCATGTGCCGCTTCATAGAGGGTTTCCTTATCCGGCTGTGTGGCCAGCCATTCCGCTTCTGCCTGTGTGATGGGGACATCTTGCAGTACTTTGTTTTTCAATTCTTCTACTGTCATATTCTTACGTTGTTTTTATGAGCATACAAAATACATATGACGCGAATCATGCAAATGCTGTTTTCAGATTTGCACGATTCGCGTCACATGTGTTCCACGCTTTTTTATAATGGTGTTTATATTCAACCCCTGTCTTGTTCTGAGATAGGAGGTGCTTACATACTGTTTCCCTTTAGGACCGATTGTAACCGGGCATAAAACAGGTGTCAATCCTCTGAAATCAAAGATTTCGAGCTTTGTTCCCAATCCGTTCTCGTTTCCCAACGGTGTGCCTATGTCAGTTTCCTGTCCTTTACCGTTGTCTGTATTTTCCAGACTCTGCCTGTCGCTTTTGCAGCTGGCTGATGTTCCGGACTTTTGTTTGGAGAGCGAAGAGTCCGCCACACTTTTGGGCAGACAACCGATAGTGACGCAACGTCCCAGGCTGGCAAATGCAGCATAGGCTTTCCGGCTCCATTTCCTGAAGCGCAGGGTCGTTCTATTGAGTTGTCTTTTCCTCATGGTGTTTCCGGATCGGTTCAATGCCGTTTTTCGGTATTATTCTTGTTAATCGGCTGCAAATGTAACAAAAATATTTTTCTCTTTATAACGATTGAAGGCCTATGATCGCATGAATAAAAAATAGTTTCCCCACGTTTCTGTTTCCTTGTTATTCAGCAATGCGCTGACAACCTGACACAACGATGTGCATATAAGTACCGCCTTCCATCTGGCCGAACTGTGCGGTATAAAAGATCAAGCCGAAATTCCATCCGACGTTGGTACACTTGGTACAGCCCTTCTTTCGTCTCACACACGCGCGTAAGGTGGACGCTCAAGAGGAAAATGTGGCAAATGACAGTAATCCGCTGTCATGGGCGGAGCTTTCACGCTTCGCCTCACCGAGGAGCAGAAGAAGGAATTCAAGCCCTATGGGATCTCGCCATTACCTCCGCTTCCATTTGGCTGAAGCACTTGCGAAATACGGTCTGTTGGAAAGCGCAGATGGAAATGGAGCTTATACAAAGTCGGATAAGCGGTGAGGAATGATCGGTGGTGGTGGCTGAGTGGTGGGGATTCACACCTTAATTATACGCGCACGTGTGTGTGAGGAAAAGGAGCCGGTGAACCTCTGTACCAAGTGTACCAACTTCATCATTACAAAACCATACCTCAACTCCGCAAAAATGAATCTCAACTTTACCTCGCTAAACCTCAGCTCTAGGTTCTCAAACCTTAGCTTTATACCTCCAATCCTCAGCTTTAAGGTTCTCTCTGTGCTTTTTCCCGCCTCTGTTCACGCGCACATTTCGCGCACGTATATATAATAATGTATCCCCTTCCCCCTTCTTTCATCCTTCCTTTCAGAATTATGTTCTACAACATCCTTATCAATCAGTCAGTTATAAAATTGTTTCAAAAAACTATAGAAAAAGTGATAGATATATTTGGATTGCATAGATATATCGTCTACTTTTGCACCCGCTAACCAAGCGACGGTCAGCCTTGCAATTGACATTCTGACAGAAACGGCGTAGGAACTCCACCGTTTTTCTTTTCTTTGGGCTTTATTCCGACCAAGAATATAGCGTTCTGAAAGAAAAAAGGAAAAAAACTTCCGGAAACATTTGGAAGATATATAATAAAGTTCTTACCTTTGCACCCGCTTTCCGAACGAAGGCAATCGATAATTGACTTGCTGATTAGGAAACCGGTGTTGCTAAGAACTCCTTTCTCTTTCCTCTTTTATCTCCCTTTCGCAAAGAGAGACGACGAGAAAAAGAAAAAAGAAAAAAAACTTCTGAAATTATTTGGAAGATATGCTTAAAAGTTCTTACCTTTGCATCCGCTTTCTGAAAAGAAAAGCAGTTTTGAAAAGAAGCGATCTTTGAAGGATTTACATAAACAATACAAGTAGTACAAGAGCGGAATGCTACAATGATTAGTAATGAATAATTAATAATCGGTCGTACATTCCGGGTATAAAAAAAAGAACCGTCAAGTGACTTATATATATAGGTGATTTGAGAGCTTTTAATAAACCGAGCGTCCTGAACAGAGCAAAATCACTAGTATTCTTACTAGTAATAACAATACTTTTACAATGAAGAGTTTGATCCTGGCTCAGGATGAACGCTAGCTACAGGCTTAACA
>OHQG01001201.1_pt1 | contig 11174 bp, 11 predicted proteins | sample 1577871 | NCBI WGS metagenome assembly OHQG01 (sample SAMEA3879604, study PRJEB24766) | human gut metagenome | biome: human-associated habitat; feature: feces | place: USA | collected 1985/1987
CACGTAAGTGTTGGCGGGGTCCACCACGATCACGCCGCGTCCGGTCGTCAGCGCCCGGTTCAGGGCGGATACGCCGTCGTGGTGGGCAAAGCTCTGGGCGCTGAGCCAGTCCATGCCCCGGCTCAGCGGCTGGATGCCCAGGAACTGCCCGTAGGGCTGGCCAAAGGCTTCCCCCTTCTCCCGCAAAACGGCGTCGAAGTCCGCCCCCGCGTCCAGCGCCTCTACCTTGTCCCGCTCGTGGTTTCGGGCGGAAACCACAATGATGGGGCAGGTGGACCACTCCCGGACAAACTTCAAGATGCTGATGCCGTCCATGTCTGGCAGTCCCAGGTCCAGCAAAATTAAATCCGGGCAGTGGGAGGTAATCATGGTAATGGCCTCACTGCCGGTGTGGGCCATCATGGTGTCGTAGCTGTTGGCGGCCAGTACCGCGGCGATAAAGCTGCTGATATTGGTTTCATCTTCAATAATCAGAATTTTATCTTTAATTTTCATGGGATGTTTCCTCCGTTACACAGTTTTCCATGGGGAGGGTAAAGCAGAAGATGGCGCCGCCCCCCTGGGCGTTGGTGGCGGACATGGTGCCGCCGTGGGCCTTGACAATGGAACTGCACACCGACAGGCCGATGCCCATATTGCGGCGGTTGTCGGAGGTATGGGTTTTGCTGCGCAGAGCGGGGGAGAAGATGTTGGGCAAAACGTCCTCCGGGATGCCGGAGCCGTTGTCCTGTACGGTAAAGACGGCGTCATCCGCCTGCCGGTCCGCCGCCAGGCGGATGGTGGTACTCTCGCCGTGGTAGGCGGCGTTTTCCAGCAGGTTCATCAGCACCTGCTCAATCAGAATGGCGTCCATCGGTACAAAGAGTGGCTCCTGGGGGGCGGACAGTTTTAGATGGATGCCGGGAAAGCGCTGGCAGAATTTGTCGGCCACACTGGCCAGCACCTCCTCCGCCGCCTCAATCTCCTTGTTTAGCTGGGTCGTGTCCTCGCTCATGCGGGTGATGGAGAGCATATTCTCCACCATGCGAATCAGCCACTGGGCCTCGTCCCGGACATTGCGCAGCAGTTCCGTTTTCTGCTGGGCGGTGAGTAGGTCTTCATTCTCCAGTATGGCCGAGGTGGAGCCCACAATGGAGGTCAGAGGCGTGCGCAGGTCGTGGCTCACAGCCCGCAGCAGGTTGGCCCGCATGGCTTCACGATCGGTTTCAATGCGCAGCTGCTCCTGGTGTTTGATCTGGCTGGTCAAAGCGCTGACAATAATGGATACGGCGAGCATGGTGAGGAATGTCAGCGGATACCCGGAGATGGTGAAGTTGAACTCCCAGTAGGGGTAGGTAAAGATATAGTTGACGCAGATTACGCTGAAAAAGGAGGCGGCCACGCCATAGATGTAGCCGCTGGTGAGCCGGGCTACCAGGACGACCATCAGAAGAAACAGAATGGCGACAAAGCCGCCGCTGCTGTCCACCATCAGCAGCAGGCTGCTGAGCACGCAGCCCAGCAGAAGCAGGGAGACAGTGATCAGCAGGTCCCGCAGAATTGTGCTGGCGGTCCGGGCAGGCGTGGTATGGCGCAAGGGACATTCCTCCTGTCTGCCGGCGGCTCAGCGCCGGGTTGTGCGCGCTCTGGCTCAGCCAGGGCACGTTACCTTTAGTGTAACACAAAACTCTGTTAAGGAAATGTTAAAATCTTAACGCCCGGACAACTCCATAAAAAAAGCAGTCCAGGCGCCGGCGCTGGGGCCGGAGGCTGTGACTGCTTTTGGATGGGCGGCAGAGGTTCAGGACACCTTCTGAAAGGAGAGAATGCGGATCGCGGAGACATCCGTGCCCAATTCCTCCGCCAAAACAGCGGAGACGGCGGCGATGAGTTCCTGACGGTTGGGGATAGCGTCGACACGGGGAGCAGGGACACTGACGGCAGGGGCTGGTTTCTGACCGCCCCGATTGGCCAGCTTGCCCATCAGCTGGGTCAGCAGGATCAGGCAAGTGAGGCCCACAAAGGTGACGCCCATGCCCATCAGGCATACGAACAGATGAGATACTTCTGGCATAGTGAATTGACCTCCCAAATGAATCTAGTGCTATCCTACTGGCCAAACAAAAAAAGAGCAAGGGGGTGTGCCTCGCTCTTTATGGGATATTCACACAGCCTGTGAAAGTCTTAACATGCCTCTTAGCGGCTGGCTGGGATGAGGCATTGCCTTCCCCGCTGACCTGTCCGGGTGGCAACATGTCCAGCTGCTGGGCGGAAATGCGTGTTGTCAGCCGCCCGCATCCCGCTTTTGACGCGGAATAAAGGGAAAGCCCCCGCGCAATAGCGCGGGGGCTTATGTGCGCGATTAGCAGCAGCCGTCGTTGCAGCCGCAGTTGTTGCCGCAGCCGCAGTTGTTGCCCCAGCTGTTTCCGCAGCTGTTGCCATTGCCACAGCAGCAGAACAGGATGATGATCAGGATGATGATCCAGCAGCAACCGCCGCCGAAACCGTTGTTGTTCCACATAGACATATACCTCCTGTGAGATGGAGACGTGGGAAACGCCTCAGTTCATCATATGCAGGAGGGCGTTGGTGGTGTCAAATGACTCGCTGGGAATTGACTTGGGTTCGGGCGGAGGCCAGCTGGTCCTCTGTAAAGAGACCGATATTCTCCAGACGCTGGGCCAGGGTCAACTGGCTGCCGCTGATAATGGTGTCCAGACTGTAGTAGGAGAGATAGGCCACATGGGCCCGCAGGAAGGGCTCCTCCTGGAGCAGTTGGTACTCCCCGGTGCTCAAAGCGCCGCAGGACACGGCACGGCTGAGTGAGGTGGTGTAGTCGTGCACGCCGGCCACGCTGTACTGCAGGGCCCGCAGCAGGAACTCCTCATACTCCACGGCGGAGATGGTTTGGCTGGTGCCGAAAAGGCCGCCGCCCACGCCGTTGGTATAACCCCGGTGACAGGCCCAGGCGACGTAGCGGTCCAGCCAAGTGGGCACGTCTGTAAAGGGGTGTGTATAGGCGCAGGACAGCGCCTCTGCCTCCTCCCCTAAAATGCGGATAAACATCACAAGCCCTTCGGCCCGTGTGGGGGCGCAGTGGAGATCAAAGCCCTCGCCAAAGCTGGTGCCGGCGCCCTGGAAGAGCCCCAGGTCCCGCAGGGCCCTGGCAATGGCAAAGTAATCCGGGGCAGTGCTGGACAGGGCCAGAGTATGGCTGCCCTGGCAGGCAAGTACCGCCGTGGGGGAGGTAACCGTGACAACGGCGGCGGCATTTTCCGCCACAATATAGCGGTGGCGGGCGGCGAGAAGGCCGCCGGACACCTCCGCCCCGTCTGTTACATCCACAGCTGTGCCGGCCGTCATGGTCAGCTGCAGGTCGCCGCTGAGGGGAACAAGGGTCAGCCCGGTTGTGCCGGTAATGGTGTCTCCTGCTTTCAGGGTCAACTCCTGCGCCTCCGGAGAGACGGCCTGGCCGGCGGCATCCAGCTGCTGCTGCAGGGCGCTTTGCAGGGCGGCATCGGCGCTGTCCAGACGGCTGCCTATGGCGGCGTCGGCGCTGGCTGTGAATGTATTCTCCAAATAGGAGAGGGAAATCAAGGGATCGCCTGCGCCGCCGCCGGCGGCCAGGGCAGCTGTCAGACACAGGGCCAAGGCCAAAAGGCCGGCGGCCAGGGTGATGGCTCTTTTCATGGCGGCTCCTTTTCGGGGCTACCGGTCGGTGATACGGTAGCTGAGGGTGAGCAGGCTGTCAGAGAAGTGGACGTCCTCAAAACGGACAAGTTCCACCTCGCTGGACAGTTCCACATTGGTGAAGTTCCAGAAGCCCCGTACCCCCAGACCAATAAGACGGTCGGTAATGGACTGGGCCACGGACTGGGGTACGGTGAGTACGGCTACATCGGGCCTGTGCTCCTGAACAAAGCTGTCCAGCTGATCCATGGGCAGTACAGGCACACCGGCCACCTCTGTCCCAATGAGACCGGGGGATACGTCAAAGGCGGCCTCCAGCGTAAAGCCGATGTCGCTGAAGTGGAAATTTTGCATCAGGGCGTGGCCCAGATTACCCACGCCGATCACAATCAGGCGGTGATTGCTGTCCACCCCCAGAATATGGCCAATCTCCGAACGCAGTTCCTCCACGTTGTAACCGTAACCCTGCTGGCCAAATTCACCGAAACAGCTGAGATCCTGCCGGATCTGGGAGGCGGTAATGCCCATCTTGCCCCCCAGAGAATTGGAGGAAATACGCACCACGCCCTTGGCGTGCAGGTCATCCAAATAGCGGTAATAACGAGGAAGCCGCCGGACAACGGCGTCCGATACGTTTTGTTTTTTCATTGTTTACGATGCCTCCCTGGAAAGCCATATGCCCTTCGGCACGAAGTGGACAACTGCTATCAGCTTATTATTTTACTCTACTGTCAGAATTTTGTCAAACTTTTTAACAATCTTTTTTTGGAGTGGAAATCCAGAACAGGGCTGTTTAAGCCGCCGCCACCGGTCTGGAAAAATACAAATAAAAATACATAATCACAAAATATTTATAAATTGAGCGGTTTGCTATTTACAAACACTCAGATTTCTGCTATACTACATGGGCGTTAAAAAATTGGACATGCGCCCGTAGCTCAGTTGGATAGAGTGTCAGACTCCGACTCTGAAGGCCACTGGTTCGAATCCAGCCGGGCGTACCAAAATGAAAGCACCGCTTCAGGCGGTGCTTTCATTTTGGGTTCCGCCGCCCTTGGCGGTTCCACCCCAAGGGAATTTGACATTCTCGGCGGAAATGAATTCCGCCTGCGCCAAGGTTTTGCTTCGCAAAACGCCTGTTACGCCGCACCTGCGGCGGCTCGCTACCGCTCGCAGGCTGCATCTTCTATGACCTGACCTCCCCAAAAGGAAGGCACGACTTAGTCGTGCCTTCCTTTTGGGGTTCCGCCGCCCTTGGCGGCTCTACCCCAAGGGGATTTGACATTTTTGGTCGGCAAAGCCTCCCTGCGGGAACTCAGTTTCGCCGAGATTCACGCGCGGCTCGCTCACGCTCGGGGGGATACGTTTTATAATCTGATCTCCCCGAAAGAGAGACATGACTTTGTCGTTTCTCTCTTTTGGGATTCAGTTGTCTCTGGGAAACAGTCAATGCATCGCATTGATGCCATACAGAGAGACACAACTGGTTGTATCCTTCTGTTGGCTTTTGGTACAGGCCCGGCTTGAACCGGCTGATCCGCCCTAGGGGGTGACGAATGTGAAATTTCTGTACCCATCTCTATTAGTATGGACATACAGCGTTCCGGCGGTGTATAATTTAAAAAAGGTTCGCTGCAAATGCGGTATCTAAAGTGACCGGCAGGGTAAAAATAAGAGGTGGACCGCTGGCGGCGGCAAGTTCCGGTGGGCCGTCGCTGCCTGTGAGTTGCTCCTTCTTCAATCGGTGTCTGGGACCCTCCCGGCGTGGAGGGCCGCCATACGGCGTGAGGATGGCATTTTAACGAGTAAACGAGTGCCCATAGTTGAAAAGGGTGCCCGCCCCCCTGGCGGGAGGAGAGGAGCAAGTGTATATGGCAATCAGCAAGGCGGCCCGTGCGGCGCTGCGGGCGTTGAGTTACCCGGCGGCGCTTGATGTGGATAAGACATACAAGGTGGAACGGGCCATCAAGCAGCTGGGGGCCCCCCTGGCGCCCCTCTATCATCTGTGGGATCGCCGGATTGAGCGGGGGGACCGGGAGATCCGGGTGCGGCTGTATGAACCCGCTGGCGGGAGCAGTGACAAGCTGCTGCTGTTTTTCCACGGGGGCGGCTGGGTGGTGGAAAATGTGGACACCTACAACCGGGTGTGCCGCTATATGGCCAAGCGCACAGGCTGCCATGTGGCCTCCGTGGAGTACGGCCTGGCTCCGGAGCACCCCTTTCCGGTGGGACTGGAGGACTGCTACGCCGCTGCAAAGGCGGTATACCGCTACCCGGAGGAATTGGGGGTGCACGCCCGGTCAATTACCCTTATCGGCGATTCCGCCGGGGGAAATCTGGCGGCGGCTGTATCCCTGCTGGCCCGGGAAAGGGGGGAATTTATTGTGGAGCAGCAGATCCTCATTTATCCCGCCACCTATAACGACCATACGGAGCGTTCCCCCTTTCCCTCTGTCCGGGAGAACGGGACGGATTTTCTTCTCACATCCCAGCGGGTGGAGGAATTTATGGAGATGTACAGCGGTGGGGATGAGGAGAAGCGGCGCAGCCCCTATCTGGCCCCTCTGCTGGCAAAGGACCTGACGGGGCAGCCCCGGACCCTGGTGGTTACGGCGGAGTACGACCCCCTTCGGGACGAGGGGGAGGGCGCTGGAGGAGGCGGGGGTGGAGGTAACGCTCCACCGGATGCCGGACGCCCTCCACGGCTACTTTTCCCTGACGCCCCGGTTTGCCCAGGTGCGGCGGACCTACGATTGGATTGACGACTTTCTAAAGCGAGGCGATAAGCAATGTCAAGTGCCAGGAGAAACCGAGGGCCTTTGACCTGGAGCCGCCTGGACAACGCGGCTAAAATTTTTCCTCCTACGGTGCGGGGGGCGGATACAAGGGTATTTCGCCTCTCCTGTGAGTTGACGGAGATGGTGGAGCCCCAGCTGCTGGAGCGCGCTCTGGCGGATACGCTGGAGCGCTTTCCCCACATGCAGATGGTCCTGCGGCGGGGGGTGTTCTGGTACTATCTGGAGCAGTCCCACAGGCCGGCGCAGGTGGTGCCGGAGCATGCGCCGCCCTGCGCTGCGCTGTACAGCGGCAGCCGCTCCCCCCTCTATGAGGTGAGTTGGTGGCGGAGCAAGGTAAATCTGGACGTGTTTCATGTGCTGACAGATGGGGCGGGTGCCATCGCTTTTTTTCAGGAATTGATTGCCGGCTATCTGGCCCTGCGCTATCCCGGCCAGTGTCCACCTCCGGAGGAGGGCGGGTCGGTATATGCCCGGGGCGAGGATGGATTTGCCAAGTATTATCAGCCAAAGGGGGGCCGCTACGGCGGCCAGACGCGGGCCTTCCACCTTCGGGGCCAGCGTCGTGACGACTGTGCGCTGACGGTTTTGGAGGGTGTGGCGGATGTGGACCAGGTGCTCTCGGCGGCCCACCGCTACGGGGCGACGCTGACGGTGTATCTCTGCGCTGTGCTGATGCAGGCCATACGGGGAGAGATGAGCCAGCGGGATTTGGATCGTCCGGTGGTGGTCACAGTGCCGGTGGATCTGCGCAGCTATTTTCCCACAGACACGGCCCGGAATTTTTTTGGCACCATTCGGGTGTCCTACGATTTCCGCCGAGGCGGCGGTATGGAAAATATTGTCTCCGCTGTGGCGGATACCTTCCGAACGGAACTGACAGCCCAGCGGCTGGCGGAGCGGATGAACGCCCTCTCTGCGCTGGAACACAACCCCCTGCTGCGGCCCATTCCACTGGCGCTGAAGAACCCGGTGCTGCGCCTGTCGGGGATCATAGCCGCCTGGGGGGAGACGGCGGCGCTGTCCAACATCGGTCGCTTTCGGCTGCCGGAGGAGGATGCGCCCTATGTCCGGGGGTTTGGCGTATTTGCCTCCACCCACTGTACGCAGCTGTGTACCTGCACCTTTGGGAAGTGCTTTCATATGGGTTTTACGTCTGTGCGCCTGTCCCCGGAGGTCCAGCGGCGGTTTTTCCGGGTGCTGGTGGAGGAGGGCGTGGAACTGGAGGTCCGCAGCAACGATTTTTACGCTCCGGTGCAGCCGGAGGATGAGAGGGAGGGAAAGTAGCGTGCAGGTTTGTCCCTATTGCCGGGTCAGGGTGGCCGGGGCTAAGAACTGCTGTCCCCTGTGCGGCGGAACTCTATCAGGGGACCCGGATGTGGCTGGCGAGGTTTTCCCGGAGTTGGAGAAACCCCGCTTCAGCGCATCCATCATACTGCGTGTGCTGGCTCTGGTGGGTGTGGCCTACCGCCGGGATATCATTCAGAACATCGGCTGGCAGGTGGCGCTGATGCCGGTGCTGAGCATCCTGTGGGATGTGGGCATGGGATTTCAGGGGTGGTCGCTGGATTTTGTCCTGCCCTGTGTGTGCGCCACAGGCGTTTTGATGATGCTGCTGCTGGCGGTACTGCTGCGGCTGCCGGTCCAGTCCCTGGCCGGGGCGCTGGGGGGCGTGTGCGTACTGGGTCTCATACCGGGGCTTCTGGCTGGGCTGGGAAAGCTGCGGGTACTGCTGCCCTCTCTGCTGTGCACAGGTCTGTCGGTGGTGGTGCTGGCCGCCATGCTGATTTTTCACTGGCAGACCTTTCGGGGTGAACTTGCCCGCAGGTTTCACCTGTGAGCGGTGCCGCTGGGGCGGGTTTTCTCCAGGGGTGTTATAAAACAGCCGGGAGGCGGAATGTCTGTTCCGTCTCCCGGCTGTTTTTTATTGGCGATGGGATCACCAGTCTGGATATCCTTTGGAGGAAGGCTGGTCAGCTTTTTGCTTCCGCCTTCGCCGGCGGGAGCGCTTACCGTCGGGATTCCCGTATAAAAGGGGGCTCAGCCGCGCGATAATCCGATAACCGATCCATACTAAGTAGAGCACACCCACTGCCAGCGCCAGCGTTTCCATACCATCACTTCCTTACTGTCATGATACCGCGCTTTGCGTTGGTATGGGATTAGCGTTCCACTGGAGGCATTAAAATTGTATAAAAGGGCAAGTCAGGTCAATACCGCAGGAATTTTTGCACGTCCTTGTTTTCACCCAGAATGAAGATGGTTTCATCCGCCTGGAAGCAGTGGGAGGGGCCCGGCAGAGGCGTCAGCTGGTCGTTGCGCTTGATGGCCAGGATATTGATCCGGTATTTCTGCCGTACCGCCAGTTCCACCACAGTCTTGCCAACCCAGCTGGCGGGAATGGCAACCTCGTAGATGGAGTAGTCCGGCGTCAGTTCCACGTAGTCAAAAATGTGGTCCGCGCTGTAGCGCACCGCTGCCCAGGAGGCCATCTGCTTCTCCGGGTAAATCACATCGTCGGCCCCGTTGTGCAGCAGAAACTTGGCGTGGATGTCCCGGGTGGCCCGTGCCAGAACGAAGGGAGCCCCCAACTCCTTGAGCAGGGCTGTGGTCTCCAGGGAGGCCTGAAAGTCGTCCCCAATCGCCACCACACAGAGGTCAAAATTGCTTACCCCTAGGGAGGACATAAATTTTTCGCTGGTACCGTCGCCAATTTGGGCGTTGGTGACGTAGGGCAGGGCCTCATCCACCCGCTGCTCATTTTTATCTACAGCCAGTACCTCGTGGCGCAGATCCCGCAGCTTTTGGGCCATGTGCCGCCCAAAGCGGCCCAAGCCGATTAACAGAACAGATTTCATACTTGCTCCTTTCTTACCCCACAGTGACAGGCTCCTGGGGGTACTGGGCGGAAGTGGTGCCGCCGGTGGTGACGGCGTAGATCAGGGTCAGACCCCCGACCCGGCCGATGTACATCAGACTGATTAGAATCAGGTGGGAAGGGGTGGAGAGATTGGCGGTGCCGATGGTGGAGAGCCCTACAGTGCCAATGGCGGAGGCGGCCTCGAAGAGCGCATCCAGCAGAGGCACACCGTCGAGACAGGCGATGAGGGTGCCCCCGGCCAGAAATAGCAGCAGGTATAAAAGAAGAATGGCGCAGCCGCTGCGTACTGCGGATTCCGGAAGCCGGCGGCCGAAGCACTGGGCATTGCCACGCCGGTGAAAGACGGCGAATGCGCTGAGCAGCAGTACAGCCAAGGTGGTGGTTTTAAAGCCGCCGGCGGTGGAACCAGGGGAGCCGCCGGTAAGCATCAGCAGAGTGGTCAGCAGTTTCCCGCTCTCGCTGAGTTGGGTCAGATCCACGGTGTTAAATCCGGCGGTACGGGGGGTGATGGATTGAAAGGCGGCGGCGTTCAGCCGCTGCCAGCCGGTCATGCTCTCCCACTGGGGTAGGCGAAACTCATAGGCGTAGAAGAAAAGGAAGCCGCCGGCCAAGAGCGCCAGGGTGGTCAGTAGGATCAATTTGCTTTGCAGTCGGTACTGGCGCAGGTGAATTCCGTGCTCTCTCACATCACGCCAGGTAAAAAAGCCCAACCCGCCCAGTACAATCAGCGCGCCCACCGTACCACTGACCAGGGCGTCGCCGGTATAGGCAGTCAGGGAGGAAAAGGGGGCCTGGGTGCCCATCAGGTCGAATCCGGCGTTGCAGAAGGCGGATATTGCGTGGAAAACCGCGTACCAAAGCCCCCGCAGAGGTCCGAACTGCGGGCAGAAGCGTACGGCCAGCAGCAGTGCGCCGAGCCCCTCCAGGGCAAAGGTGGTTTTCAGAATAAAGCCCGTCATCCGTACAATGCCGCCCACCTGAGGGGCGGAGATGGACTCCTGCATGATCCAGCGCTGCTTCAGTCCGATGCGTTTACCGGTGAACATAAATATGGCCGCCGCGGTGGTTACAACGCCCATGCCGCCCACCTGAATCAGAGCCAGAATAACCAGTTGGCCAAAGGGGGACCAGTAGAGGGCCGTGTCGTGGAGCACCAGACCGGTGACACAGGTGGCGGAGGTGGCGGTAAAAAGGGCGTCCGGGAAAGATGCGCCGCCAGGGCCGCGGGTGGCTATGGGGAGCATTAGGAGAAGGGCACCTCCCAGGATCAGTAGGAGAAACCCCAAAATGATGATTTGTGCCGGGGAGATGCGCTGGCTTTTCCAAAAGGGCATACAAACCTCCTGGTGAAACGTAGGGTGGTGGGCGGCAGCGCGCCTGTGTCATGGCCGCTTTTGCTGCTATTGTAGCACAGGCGGGATGAGGATACAGTAAAGGGAGTGGCCCGGGCATTAAGGCGGGATTAAGATGGGGAAATTCTCTTTATAAAACTTTAATATGGCGGGGGAAATGCCTATACCGCACTGACGATGTCTATGATATAATGACCACAAAGCGTCAACCGGCCTGCTTTCCGGCAGGGACGCTCTGTGGGGAAGAGGAGGGCGCAGAGGGCCGGAGATACCGGCCCCACGGCGGTCGCTTTTCTTTACACGGCAGTTTTTGGAGGTAAATACCTATGAATAAGCCACAAATATTAATCGTGGAGGACGACACAGCGGTGGCCAACCTGATTGCCACCACGCTGGAGACACAGCGCTACCAGTACCACCGGGCCAGGACCGGTGCCGGCGCTGTAATGGATGCGCTGTCCTACCGGCCAGATGTGA
>OHQG01001206.1_pt1 | contig 11149 bp, 10 predicted proteins | sample 1577871 | NCBI WGS metagenome assembly OHQG01 (sample SAMEA3879604, study PRJEB24766) | human gut metagenome | biome: human-associated habitat; feature: feces | place: USA | collected 1985/1987
CACTCTTTCCAATTCAAAACCCATATTCCGAAGAATGGGGTATCACGACCGCTGAAGCTTTTGCCACTTTCGTTGGTCAACAGCTTGCAGAGTTTGCCGGATCCGGAGGTGGTATTGGCCACCAGCACCGGAATATCGACCTCTTGAACCTTCTTAGCTACGTCGCAGAATATCTGTTAGTCAACAATAAGAAGATCAAAGCCGGTTATGCTGATATAGCAGGTGATATCGAAGGTGATAAGTACATACACAAAGATCGAGTTGATCGTACCGATTATCTGCTTCAATTTGGTGAGTTTATCGACTCGCTAATTGCCGGTAAAGGAGGTGGCATATATCCTGATGGACGTGCGCAATTTAACAGCTTGGAGATTCGGGACTCATTGACAGTTTTACGCCTTATCATCAACGAAATTCATGCTATGGCCGGGGATTTCTCTTTCTCTGATTGTGGCGCCATTGAAAAGGTTGAATTGTTGGACGATGGCACTTATCGGCTTACGATGGAGAAACGAACAGATACGGATTGGACCACATTAGAGGAAAACGACGTATTATGTTCTATCGTTAACTCGCTGTTGATCGGAGGTACCGACTACTATACTTCTTGGTTCAGACCAGTATCGAAAAACCGCAATGATAATACTTTGACTGTAGTTCTTTATCCCGACAGCGAAGTACCGGGCGGCAAGAACTACCCACCGGTTGAAGGGTATAATGTGACTCGTAAAGGTAATGCGAAAGTTCCGGATGCTGGTGAAGCTCCGAACGAGCGTGCTCAAAGCTGGCTGATATCTTCCCGTGAAGGCAGGATCATGTTTTTGCAGAATGTATTCAGACCGATTCTCGAAGATTACAACTATGCGTTGACTCTTGGGCGCTTTCCCAACGTAAAGATGATAGAGAAGCTTCCTATCGGCTCTACTGACGTCGGTGTAATGTCGAAGATAGGTGTTTTTGAGAAAATCTATGAAGCTGACTGGAATGGAACGATTATCCCTAAAAAAGTGGATCGCGGAGAGTGGTCTTTGACTACAGCTCAAGGTGGTGAGCCTTACCGATTTGTAGACTATGAAACTCTTTTAGAGAATCAAAAGGTGATTACAACCTTGGAACAGCATACTGTTTACCATTATGGCTGTAAATGGGGATGTCTGATCGATAAAACGATTGATGAACCTAAATGGAACTCCGCCGGTTGGGTATTGCTCGAAGGGGATAAGAACTACTACTTAGATTTTATTGCTCCAGGTACTGCAAAACGCGGTCAAGTAAATATGGATATAACTGCATGGATTAAATACGCCAATCGTGACATAACTAATGTGCTGTTAGCAACTACAGGTGTGTCGGTAGAGTGGCTTCGGGATACCGGTAACGTCCCGGCTGATAATAGTTGGAAACCTGTCTATGTTAATAATCAAAAGAATGTGATACACATTGACAACACTGATGAGCATGGAGTAGGATTAGGTTTTGGTTATGATTATCAGAGAGTCAAATTTATCTGCCGGGTGTTCATCCCGGTGGGTGAAGATATGGAAATAGTAGAAAATTATGTTGGATTTAGAATATAAAAAAGATGGCTATACAAACCCAACCCAAAGACGTACAGGTACATATTGATCCTTATTCTTTCCTGGCAGAGATACAGGTTCTATCCGGTAATCCTGTACAGAACTATAACAAGGATACGAACGACTATGAACCGGATCGCTCGCTTATCCCTTGCGTACTCATGCCTTACATTTCGGTTCAGGACCCTGAGGGACTGATGAACGGTAGCCAAGCGATTACCGGTGCCGAATGGTATGAAGGTGCTCCAAAGGCAGACGGTAGCAATCGTATCGTAAATAACGATGATTATGTCGTGTCCGCAACAGGCAAACCTACTTATTCTTTGACGGTGAAAAAGAATGTGGACTACAACAGTCCAATAGAGCTACACTGCATATTCTCGATTACCGATAAGCGAAAGAATACCCAGGAAAAGTTTGAGCGTAGCACTGTACTCCGGACGAGTATTTTTGACTCAAACAATTATTCGCTGAAGATCAACCGGCCAAAAGGATGGACTATAAACCCGCTCGAAGTAATACCGAATAGTAAAGGAGAATGGCTTTATTCGATCACAGCTCAGGTGTATTCTGGTGAAGATATAGTATCTGATGCCAACGCAGCTTATTGGTGGCAGGTTCTTGACGGTACGACGTGGAGAGACTTTTCAGAGGATGAGTTAGATGTATTCGTTTCTGGTAAAAACGCCAATGGTACCTGGGGGAAAACTCTTACACTGGATGCCCGGTTCTTCAGGAATATTTCAGTCCGTGTTCGTGGTGCTTACTATAGCGGTACGCGTCCATCTTCTCCGACTTCGGACGAGATGCAGGCGACGACTTCCATCAAAGTGGAGATGCCAGGGACATTGCGTGCCGACATTCGGCAGACGAAAGGCATCAAGATCAACTCTCGCATGAATACCACTGTAGGTTACGAGTGTATATTATCGTATAATAAGCAATTGATTGACAGTAGCAAGGATAGTCTATTCGTGATTGACTGGTACGCGAAGTCTGCGAAAGCGGGCAGTACAGCAAAGAATGTGGGCCGTGGAAGAACGGTGGAGTTTATTCCTTCTACATATTCATTCGATCCTTTGTATCCCATATCGGTATATGCTGCTGTGAAAATGTATGTAGTAACAGCATTAGTGACTACAAATGATGACAAAGTCTTAACTACGAGTGACGGCAAATTGATTATAACACCTAAATATGAATAGCTTATGAATTATCTGTTAGTGAAACCTGAAGAACTGGACGGGCAGAATTACGATTACAAGTATGCCGAACGGATTCCGGACGGCCGTGTAATCCTGCCACTCAGTGCTTTGAAGGTGCTTTCCAATTTTGCGCCGAACATCCTTTCGGATGACAAGTTGAAAGTGCTGATAAAAGAGCAAAAGGAAAGCGGCCTTTATGATCCTCCCCAAGAAGATGAGGGCAACAATAGTGAAGAACCTGTAACTGGTGGAAGCAGTAATGATAGTGAATCTCTGGAAGAAGATATCACTACTGAAGAATCGGCCGAAAACCCAGTTGAACAGGAAGGGGGTGACGTATGAATCTTGAAGGAAGTTTTACCCTTATTGCCCTGATGGATGGTACTACCATCAACGGAACACTTCGTGTAGAAGGCACTCCGCTTGTACAGAGGTATAATAAAGGAACGGTTGTTTTTATACCGGACTTTACTGCACTACCCGAAAACGGCCGTCCGACTGTCGTTGTTATTCTGCGTGATATTTCTGACGGTAGCATTCTTGTACCCAATACGATTGAGTATCGTTACAATGACTTGTTACTGACATTTGACAATAACGGTTTGTCTACGAACTCCGGTATGGTCGGTTATTTCAAGAAAATAGACGCTTACAGTACTACCATTGGCGGAGCTACTTATAAGGTACCGGCCCTACGTGTAATGAAGAATCTTGTACCCATCTCCGGGTATGACAATGACCGGATCACTGTTTCAGGTACTGTTGAAATCTCCGGTTCCTCTATCGGTTTCAATGCGTTGTCCAAGGAGGTTGTCATTCAGGAATCCACCGGCAACCAGTACGATGCCTTGATTTCGAATAACAAGGGGTCTCAGCTTCTTACGGCCGGGGAGTCGTTAACAGATACAGTCCGTATCTTTAAGGATGGCGTTGAAGTCACTGACTACACCGGCTTTACTTTCCAGTGGGTGAAAATGCTTGGAGCAGGTGACACGAACTGGGGTACATCTCGCACTCAAGTGGTTTCTACCAATGATGTGGATAACGTACTTAAATTGCGCTGTGATGTGAAGAAAGACGGTTCATTGGTTGCCTCCGGCTATGATGAGATTACTGACTTTTCTGATCCCTACTACGCATTGCTCAAGATAACAGGTATCAGTGGAAATGTGGTTAAAAAAGGCGAGACTGCAACAGTCACACCGGTAGCGGTAAAACGTAGCACGGGTGAGGAAGTTCCTTCGCTCATTACAACCTGGACATTCTCTCTGAAAGATAACGCCGGCGCCGCATTCATCCTTACTGGTAAGAGTGCCGCCACATTTACGGGAGCCAATGCGAAGATTACTTTTGAAGACATGGTACGTGCTAAAATGGGCTTGTCAGGCTCTATTAGCGGGACTGCATAAATTGTATGATATGATATTGACAGGAACATTCTATCTAACGGCTGAGACTGAACGTTTCTGGATTAGTACTAATCCAGAAACGGTTTCGCTTAATGCATATAATGTGCAAGCTGCACCTTTGGACATTCGGTTCTGGTCAGGAGAAGGAAGTAATAAAACTGCAATGTCTGCCTATCTCACATTATGCGTAGAAAGTGCATATAGTGAGGCAGTAGCTGAACACTATAGATATGACTCACCGGGACAGGTGAGTTCTTACAGCTATACCATCCCATCAGACAAATACCCGACTGCTAATCGCATCAGTATATATGCCTATGAAGATGCAGCCCGGAAAAAGGAGATTGATAGTAAGCAAGTGAATATCATTGTTGCCAACCCTACACCATTCCCTCGTTCGGAGTCTTGGTCTGCTAAGCTTGTCTTCAAGAACGGTGAATACCTAATGGGGGATAATGATGATGATGATGTCTTATATATGTGGACCAGTCGTGTACCTGGTAATACAACGACTGATCCTAAGACATGGATTCAGAATAACCCTAATAGTGGATTATGGACGCCATATCCTTACTCGACTTTATTGGCCGGCCGGATTATTCTTGGTAAGTTTGGAATGATTGATTCTGCTGTCTTCCAGAATGGATATATGATATCGCAGCAAGGTATTGATGCTTCAGGCAATCCTACCAATGATTACCGGAAATTTGGAACAACCGAATTTACTCCTAATCTTATGCTTGATTTTAAATATGGAGGTTGCGAATTATCTGGTAATATAAAGAGAGGAATATCGATTATTGAGTCGGGGTATGCTCATCGACTGCTTGCTAAAAGCAATATTTATGTGGTGAAGAGCGATAGTGATACTTTGCTTATTCTCTATTTCAGTCCGGGTTCAAAATCATTCGGAACGGAGTTAACCGTAATCAATGGTGGAAAAGGTATTGTTGAAATCGCTTATTTAACTGATTATATATTTTTATATAGAGGAAAACAATACAGCTTTGTCCGTTTGAATAAGCCTGGTGATACTGTAGATTTAATATTCTCACCAATAACTATGAGTGCAGCTCCTAATTTGGGGGTAGCTCTTATTATTAGAAATGGTCCAAATTTCAAAGTCGCTTCCGATGGGGTTACTTTGGAGAGTTATTGATCATACGGCAAAGACCGTCTTTATCAGCATCTCCCAATGCTGTGATTTTGGGAAACAAATTAAACAAAAAAGAGATAATTCTAAAATGTTAAATTGGGCTGATTTTCTTGATAGAAAAAACGCCCGTTAAAAGTAGCAGAATATGGTAATAGAGACAGTGCAATTATCAGAAGTAATGAAAGACTTTACTCCAGCAACAGATATATCGTATATCTATGGAGAAAAGGAAGGCAATCAAGGGAAAATAGATAAAGTTAATTTAGTAAGTAGTCTTGTGGAAAAAGTCGCCTATGGGACTACTGTTGATTGTAATTCCATTAAGAGAACCAGTATTATCACCTCGTCTTCGTGGGAAAATGCACCCATTGATCGACTTGCAATATTAGAGACTTTATTTCATTCTAAAGATTGGATTTTACAACGCTTTTCATCCCCTGCAAGCTATTCCATGTTATATGTTCGTTCATTTCATGATGGTACAACTTGGGGACCATGGAGAAAAATAGAATTTACTGGTTAAAAACATATTTATAGGGGCTATGTGCCCCTATAAATATCCAACACACTATTGATAACTGATATAGAAATCATAATTCAATACAAGTTTCCCCATCAATTCTGTACCATAATCGTTTTTCTCCTGTGATAACAGTAGGAAAAAAGAAAGTAACTTTAGCATGAGTAACATTAATTCGGAAAAAAATACCAGCAGAATTTTTGGGGGCGTATTGGCTATTACTTGCTGAAGTATTATTATACCAGCCATAACGACTAATTGTATCATCATAATTAGTTATTATATTATTTCCACTATTGGGTAAATTCCCCATAGGTATTCCTCCTGCAAGTCTCAATAAATCAAATGGAGATATATTCGTACTAATATTTCCTGTTATAGCTCTTATCAAATCAGCCCTTTCAAGTTTTAGAAGTCCACTCTCGTCTATTTTCTCGATCATATCTGCTACTTTTAACGGGCAACTAATATCAGTGATTTTTACCCCGTTGACTATATAGTTCTAACTGAGTAATTTTCTCATATAATGAATGCCCGTTAAATGTAGCAAGGTATGGAAAATATTAAATTGTCAGAAGTTGTATTAACCAATAGCCCCTCATCAATTATAGGGTTGACAGCCGATCATAACGTGGCACAGGTGACTGTAGATAGCTTGTCTAAGGTTGAATATGTTTCTCCGACCACAGGAACGGACAAAATGAGATATACACAATTAAGATACAGTTCCAGTTCTGGGGCGGGAAGTAGAATATTGCTATTTGTTCCTATTTCCGGTTTAACAAATAAAGTGGATGCTACTGGAGTCTTAGGTAGTTTGTTTGTGTTAAGAGCAGGTATAGAATACAGTCCGATGATGGTCAAGGCCGATATCGTGTTGTTTCGTTCTGCTTCACGTCTTATAAAGGATATGAATGTAACAGGCGCATGGGGAGGAGGAGATGGCTCTGTAAACTTTAAAATGGGACATTGCAATTATAATGGACAATTATATCTTGCAATAAAACTCAATACTGAATTTTCTATCACTACCTGTTTTCAAGGATTTTATACCTCAGATTGTGTATTTCGTAACGTTATTGAAGAGGATGTAACTGACTGGACGGACTTGTAATGAGATTAGCGTCTACGCTTTCTTTATAAATTGCAGATATAGAAACGGAGTTATTCTCATGAATCAGATTATAGGGGCATAATGCCCCTATAATTTATGTAACATCAATATACGTTGCTGCATCAACTTCCTCCTGATTGGCAACTGATAAAGGTACAACGTCATAACCAGGTGTAGTAGTATTCAGAATCTTTACATACACGGATGGCGTATATTGTGTGTGTTCCAATATAATTTTGAAAGAACCGGTGTTTTCGTTACTCCAGATCTTAAATCGTGGAGTTGCCGGAGCATTTGCCCCACCTATCCGATTTAAAATTATCGTAGGCGCCTTCAAAACATCAACTGATCTATTAATGGTCATATAAAATAAGGTCATCGGCCCGCCACCGTAAGCGGCAAGACTAATAAGTAAGGAGGTAGATATTGCTGTTGAAGACACTCCTTCATATATAATTCTCGAAGTTACGGTTGCAATCATTTTTTCCTTCCTTACATCACTGGCAGGGTTAAGCCCGTTTTTCTCAGTCGTAGCAACCGGAACTACATTTATCAATTCATTTACTACTTCTAAGTCATTCAAATAAGTTTTTTCCATGACCTTGCTATTTTTAACGGGCGTCTGAAGTATTTTTTTTTCTGCTGGATTACTTTGTTATCTTCACGAGCAAAAATGATTTACGCTTATATTCGTGTCAGCACCGATAAACAGACAGTAGAAAATCAGAGATTTGAACTGCAGAATTTTGCTAATGAACGCAGATTAGTAATTGATAAATGGGTTTCTGAACAAGTTACAGGAACCAAATCTGAAAAAGAACGAAAGCTTGGTCCACTTCTGAAGAAGATGAAGAAAGGGGATACCTTAATCCTTTCTGAAATCAGTCGGTTAGGAAGAAATCTGATGGGCATTATGTCAATGCTCCACCTCTGTATGATGAAAGAGACTTGTGTTCTTACTGTCAAGGAAAACTACGAGTTAGGCAATAATATCAACAGTAAGGTACTTGCTTTCGCTTTTGGCTTGTCAGCTGAGATTGAACGCGAATTAATATCTCAACGTAGAAAAGCAGAAGGCATACAACTCGGACGTAAGAAAGGCGATAAGAATACTCATTATAAGCTGACCGGCAAAGAAGGCATTATCCGGACTATGCTTGATTATGGTTACTCGAAAGCTGCCATCTGCCGAAAACTGAAATGTAATCATAAAACGCTTGATGATCATTTAATAAGAATGAATATAATTGTGTAGGACTGTAGGATAGTAGGAGGCATAAATAAGCCTCCTACAAACAAATTAATCACATATCAGGAAAATCGTCCCTGATTAATTTACTTTGTACACCAAAATTCCTCTTAACATACTTCTCAGTCGTATCAATCGATTTGTGACGAAAATGTCGTTGTAGTTCCCAAGTATTCACACCGGCATTCACCAATTTCACACCGCCAGTATGTTTGAAGCTATATAACTTGTATCGCTCACTTAACCCTAAAATTTTTCGGATCCGATTAAACCTATATCGAAATGTGTTTTTTCCAAGTTTATACATTCCAGGCATATCATCTCGCGAAAAGAGATACCAATCTTCCGGATATCCTCCGATCCGAAGAATGTTTTCCAGGTACTCATACAGTTGCCGGGGAATATTGACTGTTTCCGTAAGCCCATTCTTACTGATATCCTGTCTCACTGTTATTGTAGCTGTTTCCAAGTTAATGTCTCTTATCAATAACTGTCGACATTCATTTGGTCGAATCGCACAATAATACTCCAACTGGCAAACTAATAGTAATTGAGAATCATGCTCCTCCATATATTCGATGAGTTTCTTACGATCCTTATCCGGTATAGGTCTTGCAGCTTCATCTCGTTTTTCTCCCAGCTGTGGAATATTAGATATAGGATTTACTGTTATTACTTCCTTTGTCTTCATCAGAAAGTCAAAGAAAGTATGTAGGAGTTGTTTATACTTCAATACAGTTCTCCGGCTTGCATGATTTTCTCCAGCTATATAATAGAAAAACTTATGAATCTGATCTTGACAAATACATCGAACATGTTTTTCTGCATATCCCTGCAGTTCCATCCATTCACAAAAAATACGGAGCTTGGAACAATAGGTCTGGTAAGTAGAGTGGGAGACCTCTGCCTTTTTCATTAATAAGAAATCAGAAAGATACGTGCGAATATTTATAATTCCTTCTCTCTGATTTCCCCAGCGAGCCGCTGCAGCTTGATAAATCAGTTCATCCTGGTACGTTATTTTCCTCTCGCTAAAAGGATCTTCTCCTTTTTCGAGTTTAAGCTTTATTTCCGAAATGATTTTTTCAGCATAGGCTTCTCGTTCTTGGACTGTTTCCAATTCAGCAAAGCCATCATAATGCCTGAATCTTTTCATTTCATTGGTTTGTGGATCCCTGCAAGAATACTCCACATACCATTTCTTACTTAAATCTCCACCGCAGTTCTTTAACTTTGGTAGGATAATCAACGATCTTTTTCTTGCCATATTTGTCATTTTTGAGTTTTAGGTGATGATTTACTAACTCAATAGACAATTAATAGACAGTTATAGACAGTTATTTTGTTGGATGTTTCTATATACAAAAATAAGCTGCTGAAAATCAACAACTTATTCTTTTTAGTCGGGGTAGCGGGATTCGAACCCACGACCCCCTGCTCCCAAAGCAGGTGCGCTAACCGGACTGCGCTACACCCCGAGTGCCTTATTTCTTAAAAGCGAGTGCAAAGGTAGAAACTATTTTGTAACAAACAAAGAAATATGAAGTTTTTTTAGAAAAAATATTTTCCATAAGTTCTAAAAGCTTGTAAAACAATAGTGTTACTCGTAGTTGCTCCGTACCAAGTCTGTATCAGGTCCGTATCAGGTCCGTATCTATAGAGTACGGAGATACTACGGAGCAGATACGGACTTGGTATATAGTTGATATGCCTCCAACTTGTGAATGGCATCCTACTAGCTAACAGAATAAAAAGATGAAATAATATCTGGCAAAACAATATATTTCGTTTAACTTTATCCCCGCAAACAATTAGTACATCTCAACGTTACACTATAAAATAAAAGACATCATGAAAAAACAAATTTTCAGCATGGCTGTCATGGCAGTCATATTTGCCGCTTGTGGCGGTGGAACAAAAGCTCCTGTCACAGTGGTAGGTTCCTGGATAATGCCCATTAACGGACAACCTGGAGAAGTGCAAGGAATCAAACTGGAAGAGAATGGAGAAGCATCTTCCATTAATATGCACACTTTGATATACAAAGAATGGGAACAACAAGGTGACCAGCTTTATCTGACAGTAAAAAGTATCGGTAATGGAATAGAGATTGAAGGTGTGGATACACTGAAGATTGACAAGCTAACGCCGGATTCTTTAGTGTTAAGTTCCAATTATGGATATACTCTTGAGTATGTAAGGCAGAAATAATACAAACTGCAATATATAAATCCCTGACGACTTTAAAGTATTAAATATCGTCAGGGATTTCTTCTTAACCCAACCAATCAATTTACCTTGAACGTATTTCTCTACGCATAAATACGATATAAGAGAGTGCAAAACAGAGAATTGTAACTGCAATCAATCCTGTTAGCTGTGGCCATATAACCAGTAAACTCTGTCCCAATGGGAGAGGGCTAGGTATTGCCCCTTGAACCTGCTCCATCATTAACGGTCCCAAGCTTCGAAGTGATGGCATCAGCAATACAGAAGTTGCCTGATTGAATAATTCGCATGGATTCAATGACATTATGCCCCAAACTATTTTTTGATAACCGACAACATAATAAGGCGGCATCATATCAGAAGGCATGAACATCTTAGCAATCCAATTGACAATCATCGTATAAAATACACTGAAAAACAACCATATCGCCAGAGAAGCTAAAGCTGAAGTAGCCGTCTGCCGGAAGCAGAGCGAGAACAGTATCGCCATATTCAACCAAAGACCTACATAGAAAACACTTAGGATCAAAAAGGAAATGATACGGGCAAATTCTTCCGGTGTAGGTGGAATACCGATGGCTATCAGCCCGGCTCCCATTACCAAAAATCCTAATACAAACAGCATAATGGTAATCAAAATCAGTGCAGCAACAAATTTGGCATTGATTATGCAATCACGATGTATCGGTT
>OHQG01001208.1_pt1 | contig 11135 bp, 8 predicted proteins | sample 1577871 | NCBI WGS metagenome assembly OHQG01 (sample SAMEA3879604, study PRJEB24766) | human gut metagenome | biome: human-associated habitat; feature: feces | place: USA | collected 1985/1987
ATGGCGCTAATCACTTATCACCAAACACTAATCACTTTTATTCTTTTCTATACCGGATGGAACCTAGGTATCATTCTGACATTTTGTATTATCAGTCCTCCGAGAATCGTTTCTTTACGCCCAGAAGGACGTCCCAAAGGAAAGACGGGAATAAAAATCCGCAATCTGCTATTCTACAGTTCGATACAGAAATACGTACAATTATTCTACAGTAAAATAACAAGCAATCTGCTGCATCGGAACAAGCAATGTGCCAAGTATTAAGATACTATCTACAGGATATCAACATCCAATGTGCTGGATCTCTATATCCAACGCACAGGAAATAGAGACCGAACGCACCGGATATAGAGAACTGACTTGTAAGATATATAGATACGGAGATTCAATTCTCCATATTCGGTAAAAAAGATGTAAATATACTGCATATAAAGACAGAAATCCGGTGGATAAGTCCTTATTTTATACTCTCTAAAAACAGTAGTTGTAAGTTTATAGTCTATTCTGATGACTCTTTACAACTATATTCCTGATTTTTCAGTCACTTCGCTTTCTTTCCGGAACAGGCTCTTCAGCATTATTGCTTAAAGTTCTGAACCGGATGACTGTATTAAATGAAGTAAAAACATATAATTCAACTCACAAACTATTTAACATAGCGATAACATACCTATAACCTATCTTCCGCCGTCAACCCCGTACTTTTGCTTCACAGAAAAAAGAGAAAAGTATAAATCACTAAAAAACAAAAAGATATGCTATTACCAAACGAATGGATAGAAAACAGTTTAGAAACTTACATCTATCAACACACCACAAAGTCCCAGATTATTTATTGGGTCGTTCTATTAGCCATTACGGCAACCATGGCCGCACTTCCCTTTATTTATGTAGACATTTCCGTACAAGGCAGTGGAGTAGTTCGCCCCGTAACGGAAAAGACTGAAATTAAATCAGCTATCACGGAACTGGTAGACTCTGTTTATGTTCGCGAAGGCGAACAAGTCAGCAAGGGCGATATCCTTCTGCGTTTCCGCACAAACAGTTCCGACTACAAAATCAACTACCAGACTAACCGTCTGAATGATCACGAGGCACATCTTACCGACTTGGCATATCTGGCAAAAGGCGAGCATCCTGCCACATTCCGCTCTCCGGTCCGCCGGCAGGAGTACACTTACTTCACCAAAAAGAAGAAAGAACTTGAAACCTCCCTGGCACAAGCGGAAAAAGAGTATAAACGCAACAAGACATTGTTTGAAAAGAAAGTAATTTCAGAAGAAGAATATGACAAATACTATTATCAATATCAAACCCAGCAAAACGAACTGGCTTCATTGACACAGAGTCAACTTAGCACCTGGCAAGCTGACTTGAACAGCTACCGCAATTCACGCAATGAGATGAGTACCAGCCTCAAGCAAGAGGTAAAAGACCAAGATATGTATATCGTCCGCAGTCCGGTAGACGGCACGCTCGACCAGTTCTCCGGCATATATCGGGGAAGTAGCATTCAAGCCGGACAATCACTGGCAGTAATCAGTCCCGACTCCACACTCTGCCTCGAAGTATACGTCACTCCCCGGAATATCGGTTTTATGAACATAGGTATGCCGGTCAATATACAAGTGGAATCTTTCAATTATAACGAATGGGGCACACTACCCGGAAAGGTAAAAGACATCTCCTCCGACTTTCTGACGGACAATCAAGGCAACTCTTTCTATAAAGTGAAATGTGAAATGGAACAAGATTACCTGACACTGAAAAACGGACAGATAGGAAAGCTGAAAAAAGGTATGACCGCCAGCACACACTTCATGGTGACACGCCGCTCCCTGTTCGATCTGCTTTATCAGAAGATTGACGACTGGGCAAATCCAAGGCAATATGCGGCTAATGAGATGATAGCCCAAAAACAGTAAGTAAACATTAAGTAGCAAATAATAAAAAAGGTACTAAGATCAAACAACATGACATCACCGATTGCGGAGCAGCCTGTCTGGCTTCCGTATGCGCCCACTACGGACTGCGCTTCCCGGTATCGCGCATCCGCCAATATGCATTCACCGACCAGAAAGGTACGAATGTATTAGGACTGATAGAAGCCGCCAACAAACTGGGATTATCCGCCAAAGGCGTCCGCGCATAGTTCGATGCACTGTACACGATTCCCAAGCCAACCATCGCACATGTGCTGGTAAATCACAAACAACTTCAACACTTTGTTGTAATCTACAAAGTGACGAAGACACACATCACATATATGGATCCCGGAGACGGACGGATGCATAAGGTTTTACACGAAGACTTCCGGCACGACTGGACAGGCATACTGGTATTGATGGAACCGGAAGAGACCTTCAAAAAGGGAAATCAGCAAACCAGCATGAGCAAGAAATTCCTTTCATTGCTGGCACCTCACAAGTCCGTAATGCTGCAAGCCGTCTTCGGTGCACTTGTTTTCAGTATTTTGGGATTATCCACTTCTATCTATGTAGGCAAAATCACAGACTAAGTACTGGTCGACAAAAACACCAATTTGCTGAATCTGATGGGAGTGATTATGCTCATTATCCTGTTGCTGCGTACCTTCATCGGTGCAATGAAAAGCATTCTGGCACTGAAAACCGGACAAAGAATCGATGCAGCCCTGATCCTGGGATATTACAAACACCTGCTGACCCTGCCTCAACAATTCTTCGACACCATGCGCGTAGGAGAAATCATTTCACGCGTGAACGATGCCGTGAAAATACGCAACTTCATCAACAACGTATCTCTCGATCTGGTAGTGAATATCATGATACTGGTGTTCTCCCTGTGCCTGATGTTCATTTACTCCTGGAAGCTGGCAGTCATGCCCCTGATATCAGCACCGCTATTCCTGCTCATCTTCTGGGGGTTCAACAAACTGAACCGGAAGTACCAACGCAGCATCATGGAAAGCAGTGCCGATCTGGAATCCCAATTAGTAGAATCCATCAACTCCATTTCAACCATTAAGCGTTTCGGCATCGAAGAGTATGCCAACCTGAAGACAGAAAGCCGTTTTGTACATTTATTGAAGAATACTTACCGAAGTATTTACGGTTCCATCATGGCACAAGGAGGCATCCAATTCGTATCTACAGGAATCACAATCGCTATCTTGTGGCTAGGCAGTATTCTGGTTATCGATCAAGAGATGACACCCGGCACGCTCATGGTATTCTACTCTCTGGTCGGTTACGTCATCTCACCCATCGGTTCGCTGATATCATCCAACCAGACTATTCAGGATGCATTGATAGCCGCCGACCGTCTGTTTCAGATTATGGATTTGGAAAGAGAGCAGGACAATGAACAAAAGATCATTCTGGAACCGGACATGATGGGCGACATCATTTTTGAGAATGTTTCTTTCAGATACGGTTCACGCAAGGAAGTATTCAACTCCCTGAATCTAACCATAGAAAAGGGCAAGACTACTGCCGTCATCGGAGAAAGCGGTTCGGGTAAAACAACACTGATTTCCCTTTTACAGCACATCTACCCCATTCAATCCGGACGCATCCGCATTGGAGACTATGACATTGCACAGATTGACAATCGCAGCCTCCGGCGCCGGGTAGGTACCGTTCCCCAGCAAATCGAGCTGTTTGCCGGAACCGTCACCGAAAACATTGCGCTCGGTGATACACAACCGGACATGAAACGGATTAGCTGTCTGGTGAAACAGCTCGGACTGACAGATTTTATAGACAGGCTGCCTAATGGCTACATGACTCAAGTAGGCGAACACGGCGCAACCCTTTCCGGAGGCGAGCGGCAAAGACTTGCCATAGCCCGTGCCCTGTATAAAGAACCGGAAATCTTGATTTTCGACGAAGCCACCTCGTCACTGGGTTCCATAGCCGAACGTTATGTAAAAGAAACGCTGGATGCACTGGCCGGAAAGGGGAAAACAGTAATCATTATTGCCCACCGACTGACTACAGTGAGATGTGCCGACAACATTATAGTGATTGACAAGGGTAAAGTGGCAGAAACCGGCACACACAGCCAGCTCTACGATGCAGGTGGACCATACTTCAGGCTTTGGAACGAGCAGTTTGCCATGCTGGAATAATCTTAACATAGCGATAACATTTTCATAACATCGTTTAATATGAAGAAATTTATGATGATAAGCGTGGTAATCACGACTTTTGCCTTTATCGGCAATGTACAGGCACAAAATAGAAGATGGTCTCTCCAAGAGTGCATCGATCACGCCATCCGGCACAATATTGAAGTAAAACAAAGCCGGAACCGTATTGAAAAACTAAAAGTAGAAAAAAGCACTTTAAAAAACAGTTTCCTGCCCGACCTCAGTGCCGGAACTTCTCAGAAGTTCGACTTCGGACGCTCACTCAACCGCAGTAATGCATACGAAGACAGCAATACACAAAGTTCTTCCTTCTCCGTAAGCGCAGAAATGCCTCTTTTTACAGGTTTCCGGCGGAGTGCATCCGTATCACGCAACAAGTTCGACCTGATGGCAGCCGAAGCTGATAAGGAACTTATAGAAAACGATTTATCACTGAATGTCACAAGCTGCTATTTCCAGATCCTGCTGAACAAGGAAATCCATAAGATTGCCCAGGAACAAATCCGCTTGACCCGCGAGCAGGAAGACCGGACATTGCTTCTGATAGAAAACGGTAAAGCGCCGCAATCTCAGTTATATGATGTCAAAGCTCAATTGGCAGACGATGAACTGACGGCAACGGAAGCCAAAAACTCGCTCCGTCTCTCCCTCCTCGACCTTATACAGCTCATGGAACTGCAAGATCATGAGGAGTTCGACATCGATTCTCTTGATGAGAACATATCCCGGACAGATATGCCTCAAATAAAACAGGCCTATTATTCACTGCAAAGCAGTTTAAAAGCCATCAAAGTGGCCAAAGCAGGATACTACCCCACGCTTTCATTGGGTGCAGGTATCAGTACCGGCTATTACCATTCGGGGAACAGCATAAATCCATCCTTCAGGCAGCAACTCCAAAATAATATGCAGAAAAGTGTCTATTTATCACTGAGTATCCCTCTTTTCGACCGATTTTCAACCCGGAATGAAGTCCGCACCGCACGAATAGAAGAGAGTAATGCCCGTCTGTCTCTGGAAAATGAGAAAAAGAACCTATATAAGGAGATTGAAAAAGCTTATACGGATGCAGTGAACGCATTGGAAAAATACGAATCGACCTCCAAAGCCGTCGTTGCCAATGAAGAGGCACATCGCTATGCTTTGGAGAAGTATGCTTCGGGGAAGTCAGCCGTATATGAATACAACGAAATAAAAATGAAACTGGCAGAGGCATTATCGAAACAATCACAAGCAAAGTATGCGTATCTGCTAAAAGAGCGAGTATTGGCATTCTACTCATGCAGAGAATCAGCACTAAGCCGTTGATTATTTCTTTTTGCCCGGTTGTTTCTGTATCTCTACAGTAAGCATTACCGGGTGTTAACCTTGGCTGACAAGCCTGCCAACCTTGGTTAACCGGCTCGTCAACCAAGGTTGATAGGCCTGTTAACCTAGGTCAACACCCGGCTACCCCTAAGGGTAAAGGGATAGATCATTGGTTCTCAACACAATAACCCCTGATATAAAGTAAATATATGCATCATCCTGATCCGGATTGATTGCAAGAGTGAGAGCTCCCTTTTTGCTCTCACTCTTAAAAGTTGCTCTCACTAACACTTAAGATTCTTATTATTACTGCTTTATATACAAAGTGAGAGCAGTGAGAGCAACTTGATCCAACTTTTTGTTGAACACATTCTGTCTAAAACCCACACTTCACTCCGGCGGAAAAGTAAACCGTCGGATTGAAATACGGATCATCCTTATCACTGAACATATTGTCTACAAACCCTTTAAGCGTACGTTTAGTCAGATCGCCAGACCTGAGCCAATTGCCCCCTATCCCCAAATACAGGCACGACTTCTTACCTATTTTGTATTCCGGACAGAGATAAGATCGCATCATAACCGAAGCATATATCATAGACTTCCCCTCTACATCCATCACAGAAGATATTCCATCCATTTCCATTGCCACCAGCCTCAGCTTAAACCGATCTCCCAAACGTACCGCCCCGGACACTTCAACACCGGAAGAGAGATTCACATTGACCTCATAATTACCGGAAAGCTGCCAGTTAAGAAAGAACATCGGCATGGCAATAGGTACTCCAAATGAATTCGTCAATCCAGCCCCAACACCTATATCCAGATTTTTCCTGCATTTATACACAAAAATCACTCCCCCATTCACCAATACACTCTGCCAGGTAATTGCATCCGGTGCCGAATAAATACCTGCTCCCAAACTGGCTATCATGTACCACTTCTTCGACAAGGGCCGTACATGTGTCAGGTTAAGGCTGCCACTCAACACCTCATCCGGATGTATATCCAAAGCCATCTGTCGATTATTAAGCATCGCATAAGTCCCTCTGACCGATGCCGACCACATGACAGGTTGTCCCGATGCATTCTGCTTCAGCGAAAAGGGCAGCGTATATGCTCCGGTGAATTTTAATAAATCGCCCGAACCCAATTTATTCCCCGCTTCATCTCTGAAAGAAGAGGCAGGCATATACTCCGTTTTAAGAACTCCTTGTGCAAAACCGTCGATTGCTGCCACTAAGAGCAACAGAAATAAAAGATAAGAGAATCGTCTCATTGCTAATAAATTAGATTATTTTATTGCAAAGAAAAGAGATTAGCTTGTCCGGTATAAGTCTTTTCCGACGAACTGTATGAAAGACCTGTTGAATTTCATTATCCCAAAGATGGAACAAAAGGAAAAAAGAAGATTATTCGAGGAAAGGGACTCTCACCACAAATTCTGTAGCATTTTTCACTATATCAATTGCTTTATCATACAAGGCGTATTGCTTTTCCAGATTCCCTAATCCTACACCTCCCCTATCTACCGAACTCCGCAGTTGCAGATTATTGGAAACCATGATCCCTTCATCGGTAAAACCTATCCGAACAATAAGTGGATTCTTTAAAGTAGCTATATTATGCTTAATCGCATTTTCTACCAGCAGTTGCAAGCTGACGGGAATGATCAATCTGGTTCCGTACAAATCATATTCGTCTATCTCGATGAACAATGTATCTTCAAAGCGAATCTTCTCCAGAAATACATAGCTTTCCAGAAAAGCCAGTTCTTCCTTCAAAGTAACCATCGGACGATTGTTTGTGAACAACAGATAACGGTAGACACCTGACAGCTTTTTAGCAAACAGATTGGTCTTTTCCGCATCACTATAGGCCAGTGAGGATAGCACATTCAGGCTATTGAACAGGAAATGTGGATTTATCTGGGCTTTCAAGGTTTCATACTGATACTGGATCTTCTCTTTCTCTATAATTGCCAGTTTCTTCTCTGCTTCCATTTGGCTTTGCTGATAAAAGAATATCTCAATCAGAAGAACAATCATGCTATTCCAAAGTACTACCGGCAGAGACATTTTCAGCAGAGCATAATCTTCCGGCCAAGGTTCCTCCAGAATAATGGACAGGATATAATTTGCCGCTATGCCGAAGCCACTCACCCACACGGATGCCAACAGCAAATCGATAAATATTCTCATGGTATTGTTAATGTTGTCCAGCTTCTTATGAACAATAACAATGATGAGAAAGTCAACAATCCCCACAAAGATGCATGCAGGTAAATTGAGCAGATACTGTGTCTCCAAACTCAGGCTCCGGGGAGCGTCAGAAAGAAGCTCCGCCACATACTGGAATGCAAACAGAGAAATTGCAATGATCACTATGAAAAGCAGGATATACCATTTATTCTTCATCCCCCAAACGCATTTTAAAGTACACCATCCACCCACTTCAGGAAATCACGAACCCGCACACGACTGATTAAAACCTCGTGCGGACATTCAGGCTGGAGGCTCAACTTCAACCGACTGTTGAAGTACTTGGATATCTTACGGATAGAATTGATATTGGCAATGCAATTGCGGGAAACACGGAAGAAAGTCCTCTCATCCAGCAACTGCTCTATCTGTTCCAAAGTATAGTCCACAATATAGCGTTTATCTGAAAAGGTATGCAGAAAGACTACTTTTTCTTCACTGTAGAAGAAAGCGATATCTGAAGTCTCCACATAATGATATGCATCACCTTTCTGGATAAGGAAACGGTTCTTTTTACAATTACTCATCAATGCTTCTTCCAGTTTCCTGTAATCGGTAACGGGAGGTTGCACAACCCTGAACTGTTCAAATTTCCTCAATGCCGCCAGTAAATCATCTTCCTCCACAGGCTTCAGCAGATAATCCACACTATTCACCTTGAATGCTTGTATGGCATGCTCATCATAAGCAGTAGTAAAGATAACAGGCGTCGTAACCTGCATCTGCTCAAAAATGTCGAAACTGTATCCATCCGTCAACCGGATATCCAGCAACATCAGATCTACCGGATAATGTTTCAGAAATTGTACGGTCTGCTCCACAGTGGCTGTCCATGCCTCCAATTGATAATCGGGGCGTAACTTCTCCATCATCCGCTTCATCTCTTCATAAGCGAAACGTTCGTCTTCTACTAACAGGTATTTCATCATCCGGCACTCAATTTATAGGAGTCTACTTGTAATCGAAAACAGATGTTATTTCTTCAGTAACCGCCGCGTCAAATAGTGCACCGGATACCACACCGAAAGGAATCCGACCGTGATAACCGTAACAAATATCAGCATGACATCCGTTACATGCACACTGACAGGATAAGCATCCACAATAAAGCCGCCATTACCGCCACCTAAGGAAATAATACCGAAACGCTGCTGGATATAGCAAAGCAACAGCCCCAAAACAATACCGGAAAGTGCACCGAACAGGGAAATAAGCCGGCCTTCAAACAAAAATATACGGGCTATCAAGCGGTCATCAGCTCCAAGATTACGCAGAGTCTCTACGTCTTCGCGTTTATCCAAGATCAACATGGAAAGAGAACCAATCACATTGAAACAGGCTATCGCAAGAATAAATGTGAGGAAAAGATAAGATATGAATTTCTCTATCTCCATAATACGGAACACATCAGCCTGCTGCTCATAACGGTCCAGTACCACAAATTCATCACCTAGAATACGGGCAATCTTTCTCTGCACAGCCGTAACATCCGCCCCCGGCTTCAACTTCAATTCAACAGCAGACACCTCCGTGTCATAATTAAAAAGATTACGGGCAAAGCTAAGAGAAGTAAGAATGTAGCGTGCATCATACTTCTGCTGATTAACAACAAACACTACACCGGGAGAGAAAAGGTAATCACGATTGAAAGAAGCGGAAGGATTAGCCATATTCACGCGTACATTCCGTTTGGGAGCATACACCTGAAGGGGATCAACAAACTGAAGTCCTGTTCCCAACTCAGATATCAATTCCACACCCAATACGCCATAATCTACGATAGAGTCATGCAGGATAAACTCACCTGCACCGTACAGCAAACTATCAATAGACGTAAGCTCCTCGAAGTTATCTTCCACCCCTTTAATAATAGCCATAGCCTGACGGTCCTTATATTGCACCATGGCATTCTCTTCCAGCGTCTCCGTCCAGACATCAATCTCCGGCAAAGAGCGCACTTCCTGAAAGGCCGTCCCCTGCGGTTCAAATACTTTTCCTTCACGAACCGTAATTTTCAATTCCGGATCAAAGGCTGTAAAGAACCCTGCCACCATGTCCTGAAAACCATTGAACACGGAGAGTGTACAGACCAATGCCAACGTAGCCAATGCCACTCCACACACCGAAATGCCGGAAATGATATTGATAGCGTTGTGCTTCTTCTTGGAGAAGAGATAACGCCGGGCTATGTAGAAGGGAAGGTTCACTTCAACAATTCATCTATTTTTTCAAGATAATCCAGTGAATCATCCACAAAGAACTTCAGTTCTGGAATGATACGAAGCTGATGACGCACACGGGTCCCCAACTCATAACGGATAGACTTCATATTATCATTGACATTCTTTATTATCTCCTCCGCCTTTTCCGAAGGGAAGATACTAAGATAAGCACGTGCGACACTCAAGTCCGGGCTGATACGCACAGCACTGACAGAGATCAGTACACCTGGCATCGACTTAGTCTGCAACAAGAAAATTTCACTCAATTCTTTTTGAAGCAAACGGGATATTTTGTTCTGTCTGGTAGTTTCCATACTATATACTTCTTTAATTTAGAGACAAAGTTACTGAAATATCTCAGTTAGCTGATAAATTATACTTTTTTTAGCACGATTATTGGGACAATCTATTTATAATAAAATTACCTTTGCAACGACACTAATCAAAAAAACATGAAAAAGCCTGTCTTCATACTACTATTTCTGCTTTCCCCGTTTCTTAGCAGTTATGCCAATCAGGACAGTAAACAAGATAGTCTCTGGAAAGTTGCTAATCAGTATATGCAAGAACAGCAATATGAAAAAGCCGCCAATCTGTATAAAGAATTGGGAGACCGAATTGAAACGGATTACAAAGAAATCAACTCCCATAAAGTAAAGGATTTACGCAAGACATACTCCATAGACGAACTGCAACTGGCCAACAATCAGCAACAGAATCATTTGCTATTAGTAGCCCTCATCATATTGCCCTGTTTCATCATTGCTGCAATCTTTTGCTTCATCTACCTGAAAAAACAAGCCAAAAAGCTAATGTTCTCAAGGCGGAAGTTACAGAAAGCAGAGAAAGCGGTAGAAGACTCGATACGCAACAAAAGCCTTTTCATTTCAAATATGAGCCACGAAATCCGGACTCCATTGAATGCCTTGTCCGGCTTTTCCGATGTACTGACCACTCCCGGCATCGATGATGAAACCCGGAAACAATGCAATGATATCATCCAGTTGAACTCCCGCCTGCTACTGAATCTGGTGAACGATGTGGTAGACATATCCTGCCTTGACGTAACGAACATGAAGTTCAACCTTAAACAATGTGATGCCGTGGACTTATGCGAAGGTATCGTTCAAACATTAGAAGGCATCAAGCAGACACAAGCTGAAATCTTCTTCAAAACCGAACTCCCATCCTTAGAAATCGAGACCGATACCC
>OHQG01001214.1_pt1 | contig 11118 bp, 11 predicted proteins | sample 1577871 | NCBI WGS metagenome assembly OHQG01 (sample SAMEA3879604, study PRJEB24766) | human gut metagenome | biome: human-associated habitat; feature: feces | place: USA | collected 1985/1987
ACAATTTGATCATACGATATCAAATAATAGGCGTCTTTCCCTTCAATTAGATCAAGACTATCTTGTTTAGATATGATATAACTATACTCATTCTCTGATATCTTTATTGGATAAGTAAATTCTTCTTCTAAAAAGGTTAGATCGATCTCTTTTTCATCTTTAAAAAGATCAAAGAATTTATGGATGTTTTCATTATCAATCTTTAAATACCCTTCATACATTCGTGTATAGTAAAGACTAGTTTGAGGTCTATGCTCAGTTTTAATCAATTCGATCCATTTTTTAGATAATTCATCAAAACTATTGATATCATGATAGACTTCAAGAAACTTCCCATATCGCACTGTTTCATGACTATCTAAATTATCGATAAATGTATATAGATTTTTTATAATATATGGTTTATTCCGTGCAATTTGAAAACCAATCAGAAGCCTGTCTTCATCAAAGATAAAATTAGGAATCAAATGATAAGATTCTTTTTTTACTATAAAGTTTAATCGTTCCTGATAACTTCTTTGAAATTGATCAATCATTTTCCTAGATTCATTCTTTCTTCTTTTCATGATCATCTTTTGTCTAAGAAGTTCTGCTTCTTTTCTTTTTTCTTCTTTATCTAACAAATATTTTTGAAGCGTACTAGTCGTTTTCTGATAATGGTAAGGGAATGCATCAAATGTCATTAATGAAATCATATGGATTACAGCCCCTATATGAGCACAGATGCCATAACTTCCCCAAGGACAATCACATTGTTCATTTTCAATCTCCATATAATCATTGATGCGAAAAGAACATTCATTCAAATGCCCATGAACTTCTAATACAGCTGAGACATCATGATATACACCATACGGATCTTCCACTTCTTCAATATGCAACAATTGAATGGCTCCACTCTCAAAGTATCGTTTTGATAAATTAATCGTACGAATATCCAAACCAATAAAATCAAGTTCATTCCTATGTAAAAGTCGCATGGTCTCACCTCTTATCGATTGCTTATAATATTCTACCACTATTCATATCAATTTGACGAAATAACACAATCATACTTTACAAAAATCAAACAATCTTTCAATTTGAATGTGATAAAATACAATTGTTGAAAGGAGAAGATTATGGACTTTTTTGGATATTATACAATTGACGATCCGGCTAAGCATCCATTTATGATGTTCTCAACAACCCATCTATTATTTATCATCTTGATTATTTGCTGTATCTATCTAGGGCTTAAGGTATCTAAAGATTATCCTGAAGAAAAAATCAAAAAAATTGAAAAGATCATATCTGCAAGTTTAATCTTTGGTGAATTCATCTATTACATCTGGAACATTTTCAAATGCCCCTACCCTATCTTTACGGAGATTCTTCCTTTGCATTTGTGTTCTATCTGTATCTGGACATCCTTCTTAGCATTCTGGCTGGATAATGAAAAACTGCGACATTTTATTGCAGTCAATAATATGCTTGGCGCATTGATTGCCTTATGTTATCCGGCAACCGTTGCCTCAATCAATCAAACATTCTCTTATCGTGTCATTTATTTCTTCATCTCTCATGGAACAATTACGTTTATGGGAGTCATGCAGTTAAGACAACTTAAATCTTTAAGTTTTCAAGATTTAAAATTTAATATCCCTTTATTAGCATTCTTAACAACAATTGCGATGGGAGTGAATTATTTTCTTCATTCTGATTATCTTTTTGTGGGTTTTCCTTCATCCATTCCTATTATTCAAATGATTTATAATTTTGTTGGAATATTATTTTATTTACCCGTTGCCATTCTCATATTCTCTATCCTGGAAATTCTCATGTTGTTCATATTAAAAAATATTCTTCAATTTATATATCATAGACAACGCAATATTATTCTTAATTAATCTTGACTCTCTAATTCTTTGACACTTATAGCAGATGGATCTGTACTACTGTTAAAATGCTCGGTTTGGAAATTAAACAAAAATCCTGAACTTATATCCACTTCTCCATGTATGGATATCTGCAATACCTTATCTGTACTATCTAGACCATTGAATTCAACTTGTTCAATGGTCTTTTTTAGTTGATAAATGTTAGATTGATCTGGCACAAATTCAAATATAGATGGTGCTAAAGAGAAAACGAAAATAATACCAGTTAAATAAACACTATATTTATGTTTGATTTGAAAAACTCCAATATTAAATGGAAATATCAACTGTATTATAATAACTATAAAGTACATTTAACACTCTGATATCAATTATATGAAATGCCTTTTTCCAATTTAAAGAAATCCAAAATACGATTATTAAGATAGTAGATAGCAGGCAATTAACCGCTGCTTCACATAGTCCTCAACCTCGGCGTTGACCTGCCCATGTACTTTGGAAAAGTAGCGGATATATCCGGCTTCGTGGGAAAGAACGGCGGTCTGGCTGCAGGCGGTAAAAAGATATTCTTCAAGCTGCTCCGGCTCGGCAAGCTGGACAAATTCCTCATTCATCAGATAGTCAAGAGAAAATTCCCGTTCCACCTACGGCGCAGCTTCAAAATTATATCTATGGCTGTGTGATGAATGACAATCTTGCAAAAGGCCTTGAATGTGTACTGGATATGCGCTTTGTAGGCTTCATCTTCGGTCATGGAAATTCCCCTTTTCTAATAATAGTGAGGGATGGCAGCACTCCTTGCTGTCGCGCCTTGATTGCCTGCCTGCAAAGGCGGGCGAGCTGTCAACTGCGGTGCGTATGCGCCGTTCATCCTGACCGTTGACTGGCTCGGCTGGCTTTGCTATACAAGTCACTCGAATTTTCTGTCATAGAGCAACGTAGCAATCAGAACAACAAAACAGGAACCAGCATTGTGTACCAGCGCCCCGGTAGTGGGTGTCAACACTTCCATGAGCGACAGCACTATTGCTACAAAGTTAATACACATGGACAGGGTAATACTGGCTTTGATCGTCTTAACCGTTGCATTAGAGAGCCGTTTCAAATACGGAATTTTTGAAATATCATCGCTCATCAAAGCGACTTCTGCGGCGTCAACGGCAATGTCGCTTCCCATGCTTCCCATTGCTACGCTTACATCAGCCGTTTTCAGCGCCGGGGCATCGTTGACACCATCGCCAATCATACAAACCTTGTGATTTTCAGCCTGCAATTTCTTAATGCTCTGTACTTTTTCTTCAGGCAAGAGTTCTGCACGGACTTCGGAAATACCAACCTGCTGTGCAAAATAATCAGCCGTTTTTTGATGATCGCCGGTAAGTAAAACAGTACGGGTGTGCATATCTGAAAGACGGGAAATCATGTCTTTCGCCTCCAGGCGCAGCACATCAGAAAGTGCGATCACACCGATACATTTTTGACCTTCCGCTACGAGAATAGAGGCTTTCCCCTGTGTACGCAACCGTTCCAAAGCGGATTGCACCTTATTATCAATCGAAACTCCATTTTCAGTGAGAAATTTCTCGTTGCCACAAAGCAGGCTACGGTTGTCCACCTCTGCAAAAATCCCTTTGCCGGTAGTCATTCTGAACGCAGTCGATTCTTCTAACGGCACATCTTTTGTCTTTGCATACGCCACAATCGCCTTCCCCAGCGGGTGTTCGCTCTTGGCTTCAGCAGAAGCGGCCAGAGAAAGCAAGTCTGTTTCACTGATTGATTCATCAAAAGAGAGCATATTGCTGACATCTAAGCGGCCATAGGTTAAAGTGCCGGTTTTATCAAACGCAATCGTGTCCACTTTTCCCATTTTTTCAAGGGCTTCACCAGACTTGATAATCACGCCATGTTTTGTCGCCTGCCCGATTGCCGCCATTATAGCGGTAGGCGTTGCCAATACAAGGGCGCAGGGGCAAAATACAACCAACACGGTGACTGCGGTAACAATATTCCCGGTAAATACATAGGCCAGAATTGCGATAAGCAGGGCAACGGGCACCAGCCAGCTTGCCACTCTGTCGGCTATCCTTTGCATGGGAGCCTGTTTATTCTCTGCGTCCTGCACCATGTGGATCAGCTTTTGCAAGGAACTGTTTTCGCCTACTTTCGTTGCTGAAATATCAATCGATCCAAAGCGGTCGATCGTTCCGCAAAAAACTTCTTCCCCTACGCCCTTGTCAACCGGCAGAGATTCTCCCGTCATAATAGACTGGTCAACCGAAGTTTCACCATTGATGATTGTTCCGTCAACCGGGATTGTTTCACCGGGCAAAATACGCAGAATATCTCCCTGCCGGATTTCCTCTGCCGGTATCATTTCTTCTTTCCCGTCCTTTAGTCTGCGTCCCTTTGTCGGCGCAAGGCTAATCAGTTTTTTCAAGCCCTTTTTCGCCCGGTTTGTGGTAGCTTCCTCTAAAAGTGCGCCGATTGCCATGATAAACACAACTTCTCCTGCCGCAAACAAATCTCCGATTGCAATAGCGGCGAACATGGCAATACAAATCAAAAGGGCAGACGATATTTTGCTGATACCAGGATTATGGATGATCCTCCATATTGCCAGATACAAAAGGGGAATACCACTGATAACGATAGTTATCCACGCCGGGTCAAACGGCAGAAAAGAAAGCTGCACCTGCGTACCACCAAATTCCTCCATCAAGTGCGGGACTAAATCCAGCAGTAGGAATACACCGGCTACAATCGTCATAGGAAGTCCGGCCAGAAAATCATTGAGTTTCTTTAGCATCATAGTTCCTCCAATCCGCGTGACATTTCAAACAGATTTGTTCTTGACACTCGTTTTCTCTTACCATACAATATATTCAATAACAAACATTTTGTTCTCTTTAATTGTAGGCAGGGAGCAACTAAAATTCAATGGATAATATCGTCTCTGTGTTTCCTATGGAACACTTTTGAGAAATTGTACGGAAGGGGCTATCATGGACAGACGACAGCAGAAAACAAGGACGGCTATTTTTTCCGCGTTCAGCACACTCTTGGCAGAAAAAAGTTATAGCAAAATTACGGTACAGGAAATCATTGATACCGCTAATGTTGGCCGAACAACATTCTATGCACACTTTGAAACAAAAGATGATTTGCTGAGAACCTTATGTGAAGAACTTTTCGGACACATCATCAGCAGCGCATTGGATTGCACCCATACCCACGGACTATATTCAGACAGAAATGCGCCGGAGTCTGTATTCTGCCACTTATTACAACACTTGCAGGAAAATGAAAACAATATCCTCGAATTGCTTTCTTGCGAAAGCAGTGAACCATTCCTACGGTATTTCAAAGACAGCTTAAACAAATTGATACAAAATCAGTTTGTCAAACAGAAAGGGAAAAGCAATACTGATATTCCACAGGATTTTTTAGTCAACCATATCTCTGGCAGCTTTGTAGAAATGGTGTTGTGGTGGATTAAAGGCCGAATGAAGCAAACACCAGAGGAATTAGACCGATATTTTCGAGCAGTCATTGAGCCAATCTTATAAGGCAATAGCAAATGCCTGATTTTCAACAAATCAGGCGTTTGCTATGTTAAAGTAGTGAGTTGCTGTCCATTCAGTTGTTGTGTTACTTTATGGCACAGGAGCATTGTTTTAGGAAGTCTAGTGACTATTCCTTCTTTCGCATTCGATAATACGTCCATTTCCAAAGTACTTCAATTACCAGACGGAGGCTTTCTCTGTGGTTCAGCATTTATTGAGTATGAAGATGATACAGTAATCAACTTAAATTCAGAAACACATCCAAATGCAATCACAGTTAAAAAAGCAAATCTAGGTAAATAAAAAAGCCTTAAAATAAAGGCTTAATAGACAGATGGTAGCGCGTACGGGACTCGAACCCGTGATACAGCCTTGAGAGGGCTGTGGCTTAACCGCTTGCCGAACGCGCCATATGTGCTTAATTATTTTAACAGTTTTTAGATAAAAATTAAAGATAAAGAATGAGGAATTCGTTTGAATTCCTCATTTTATATATTATAAATCTTCACCATTTGTTTCAATTACATGTTTGTACCAATAGAAAGAATCCTTTTTTAGACGTTTTCCACTTCCCTTGCCAAAATCATCTAAATCAACATAGATGTATCCATATCGTTTAGACATTTCAGCACTGGAGCTAGATACGATATCAATTGGTCCCCAGCTCAAATATCCGATAACATCTACACCATCTTTAATGCATTCTTTTAATTGTTTGATATGTTCACGTAAATATTCAATACGATACTCATCATGGATACTTCCATCTTCTTCAATTTTATCTAAAGCACCCAAACCATTCTCTGCAATCATTAATGGAACTTGATAACGATCCCAATATTGAGATAAAGAATTATATAAACCTAATGGATCTGCACGCCATTCCCATGGTGTTGGTTTTAGATATGGATTTTGTGATCCATCAAATGCTTTAATGGTATTTTTAGTACTGTCTACAATTTTGGTGTAATAATAAGAAATTGCTAAAAACTGCATTGGATTCTCTTTTAAAAGCTCTTCATCGCCTTCTTCCATCTGGATCGAGATATTATTTTCTTTAAAATAACGCAGTGCATAAACCGGATATTCGCCTCTTAACTGTACATCCGTGAAATAATACTGCATACGATTTTTCTTCATCGTTAATACAACATCTTCTGGATTACATGTAGCCGGATACATCGTACCATCGGCAACCATTGTTCCCATGATCGCATCTGGATCTATTTCTTTGGCAAGTTTTACAACTTTAGCTCCAGCAACAAACTGATTGTGTACCGCTTGATACATCAATTCTTCCATATTTTCTGCCTGGTCATCATAAATACCAAGAGAACCAAACTGAACTGTTGGAACAAGGTTCACCTGATTACAAACGATCCAGTATTTGACTTTGCCTTTGAAACGTTCTAACAATGTTGTAGCATAGCGAACAAAGAAATCAATCATTTTTCGATTTGCAAACCCACCATATTCGGTAACCAAATGAAGAGGGATATCATAATGAGACATTGTAATGACTGGTTCCATACCATCTTTAATAATTTCATCGATCAAATGATCATAGAACTCCAATCCTTTTTCATTTGGAGTTTCCTCATCTCCATTTGGATAAATTCTAGACCAGGAAATACTGGTTCTAAAAGCTTTGAATCCCATTTCCTTCATCAAAGCCAAATCTGACTTATACGTATGGTAAAAATCAACTCCATAACGTTTTGGAAAATAACTTTCTTTGTCTTCAACTGCTGCTTTGATTCCAGCTAAGGTCCCTCCGCCTTCTTTTTCAATATGAGCACGATCCATATTCTTATCATACACATGGATATCCGATGTTGATAGACCTCTTCCATCTACATCATATGCTCCTTCAATCTGGCAGGCTGCTACAGCTCCACCCCATAAAAAATCCTTAGGGAATCCCTTTGGAACTTCTTTCATGCTTTTTTATCTCTCAATTCAAAATAGTTTTCTAAAAATTCAGCTACTCCGTCTTTCTGACAAGAGCGCGCAATATATTTTGTATTTACTTTAAAATCATTATTTGGATTTTTGACCAAAACAGAATGTTTAAATGCTTCCAACATAGAACGATCGTTCTCACTATCGCCAAAAACCATAACTTCATCTTCATTTATATCTTCGTATTTTACATACTCCTGTAATGCATTTGCTTTATTGATGTAATCTGGTGTGATTTCCAAATTAAAATTCATTGAACTCACTACATCAATACCCGTTACATCTTTCAATGCTTCTCGAACCTGGTCAACCAAAGATATATCCTCAAACAAAGCCTCAATCTTTAATGTTTCCTCATAGTTAAAATCTGTTTCTTCAACGGATACTAGACTATCGATCAAGCCATGCATTTCCAATTCTGAATCTGGCAAATAAATGCCTAATACTTGACCATATGTTTGCTTTGAACTTTGATATACGACATTTTTATCTTTTGTAAAACACACAAAAGGAACATCAAATTGTTGAAGAATCTTGCAGACAGCTTCTACTAGATCACTAGACATATAATGGGCAAAAATCTTATTATCCTTTTCATCTCTAACCATTGCCCCATTCAACAAAACTGTTGCAGGAAAAAAATCATTCTTCTTTTTCAAAGGATATAGATCCTCATACGGTCTTCCTGTTGCCAAAACCAACTTCAATCCTTTCTTCTCAAGCTGATCGAAAATAGCTCTTAATCTCGGTGTAATCTCATTATTACTCGCCGTAATCGTACCATCCACATCAAATGCCAACAACTTGATCATAGTAATATTCTCCTTCAATTTGTCTAACTCGTCTTATCTATTTCTGTTCCTAAAATTTTCAAGAAAAAGTCGATCAATATTCCTGTGGTGCTCATCGCAATAACCGATCCAATTCCAATGACACCACCTAATAACCAGCCAATGACCAATAATACAACATCAGCTCCTGTTCGAATCCATTTAAACGGAATATTTGTCTTATTTACGATTGCATAAGCTATCGCATCGATTTGATTCATGCCTTTACGATATTTTATCAACAAGGCATATGTCAATCCAAAACAAATCTGTCCTAAACAAGCAACAAGAAGTCGAATCAAGATATTCATATTTACGATATTTAATGGAGCTAATAATACTTCAAAAAAATCCATTGCAAAGCCTACCGTCAATGCATATATGATCGTTGCCCATCCAATATTTTTAAAAGATACAATTAAAGCAATGATCAACATAATGACATTGTAGATTCTGGAAGCCGTACCATAACTAACATTCAATGTACGATGCAAACCACAAAAACCGTTATCGTATCACTACCTAAATTGGCATGTACAAACAAGGCAACACCTAAACCTGTTAATAAAACGGCTGTTGCTATAGCTAAAACAGTTTGTACAGCTTTTTTCATAAATCTAAATTTTCTCCATTAGATTCAATAACTCGTTTATACCAATCATAACTATCTTTTTTAATTCGTTTTCCTGTACCTTTTCCATAATCATCTAGATCTACATAGATAAATCCATAACGTTTTGACATTTCACTGGATGAACAAGATACGATATCAATTGGTCCCCAAGCATAATATCCGCGAAGATCTACACCATCTTTAATTGCTTCTTTCATCTGTTCAATATGATTGCGATAGAATTCTACACGATATGGATCATGTACTTTTCCATCTTCCAATTTATCGTAGTATCCACTACCATTTTCTGTGATGTAAATTGGTTTTTGATAACGATCCCAGAAAGTATTTAATGAAATACGCAATCCAATTGGATCAAATGTCCAACCCCACTCATTAGCTGGAAGTTCTTTATTACGAATAGCTTCATTGCCATTTTCATAGCTCTCTTTAGTAACTATACGTGTGTAGTAATATGAGAAAGAGAAGAAATCACAAGTATTTTTCAAATCTTCTTCATCATGTTTACCAAACTCTACATGAATTCCCTTATCTTCAAAGAAACGGAATGCGTATCCTGGATAATATCCACGAAGTAATACATCTGAATAGAAGAATTCCATCTGATTGTGCTTTAATGCTGCAAGCTGATCTTCTGGTTTACATGTAGCTGCATAATTATAGCCCCCGCACAGCATCATACCAATCTGCATTTCAGGATAATGTTCATGGGCATATTTTGTAGCTCTTGCACAAGATACCATTTCATTGTGAACTGCCTGATATTTTGCACTTTGAAGATCGTCTACTTTATCTTCGGCAATTCCTAAATGATTGAAGGATTCATGTCCAATTAAATTAATTTGATTGACAATGATCCAATATTTTACTTTTCCTGCATATCGATCAAAAACAGTTCTACAATACTTTTCAAAGAATTCAATCAATTCTCGAGAATACCATCCTTTATATTTCAAAGTCAGATTCAAAGGCATCTCATAATGAGAAATTGTAATCATCGGTTCCATACCATTCTTAATGATTTCATCAATTAATTCATCATAGAATTTCAATCCTGCTTCATTTGGACTTTCATCATCCCCGTTTGGGAAAATTCTTGCCCAGTTTATACTTGTTCTAAATGTTTTTAAACCTAATCCTGCCAAAAGCTTTAAATCTTCTTTATATGTATGATAGAAATCGATTCCCCATCTTTTTGGGAATATTCTTCCATCACCATGGCCAGCATTCATTGCCTCAACAACAAATTTAGTATCCAATTCTTCATTGTATTTTTTAGTAATATCTACATCATCTCTAAATTCATTGATATCTGCAACGCACATTCCTTTACCATCAATATCATAAGCTCCTTCAAGCTGATTAGCGGCGACAGCGCCACCCCACAAAAAATCTTTTGGAAATCCTGTTGGTACTCTACTCATTTTATTTTTCCTCCTATTTATAAAGAAAGGATTTCATTGCCTGAAATCCTTTACGTTCCTATTTTTCTAATGCAGCAATGCGTGTTTCGTATGCTTTAAAAATTTTCAACAATTGTTTAGCAATGTTAATTTCGCTGTAAATTGTCATTAATGTATCTTGCGCATGTGCAAACAAGAGTGAATATTCACTTTTTTCACCACGTGTTTCATCTTGAATCGCATCAGTCTGTACTTTATGAGCTACAGTGATCTTTTCATGACATACTTTTAACTTTTCTTCTGCTGTTTCATAGTCGAAAGCCGCAATTGCATCCAATGCTTCTTTACACGCTACACGTGCATCGCCTGCATTTAGGATAATGGTCATAGCAGACTGTACTACTTCTTCATTCATACCAATCTATCCTCCTGATAATTAATCGTTATTTGCTTCTTCTTCAATACACTGTTTTTCGTAAGCTTTAAAGAATGGATACCAAATTAAAGCTGCAACAACCAAACAAATCAAAGCTAATACAATTGCAGCGATAGAACCTTGTGTTGCTATCCATGTAGAAATGCCGAATGGACAATACCATAAATCAAACTGTATTGTAGTAATTGGAGCAAAAGCTAGTACTTTACATCCGATCCACACAATTGATGGTAATACAATACCAATAATCCACATTGGAAGCATCATAATTGGGTTCCATACGATACAACCAAATACAACTGGTTCATTGATATTAAAGATAGCAGGACCTATACATGCTCTCCCTAAAGCTTTTAATTTCTTTGATTTTGACATTGCTAGAAAACCAACTAGAGGAAGTGTACACGCAA
>OHQG01001216.1_pt1 | contig 11101 bp, 10 predicted proteins | sample 1577871 | NCBI WGS metagenome assembly OHQG01 (sample SAMEA3879604, study PRJEB24766) | human gut metagenome | biome: human-associated habitat; feature: feces | place: USA | collected 1985/1987
CCGGAAGGCGTGAGTCCTTCCGGTTCTCCTGCGCCTTCTCACTCCCAGCGGGGGACCTATGCTCCAGTTTATTTTTTCAAGATTATTTTTTATTGAAACATATCCTTCAGCTTATCCCGGAAGCCCTTCCGCTTCTGGTAGTTTCGGTCTGTGGCGCTGCTGTCAAATTCCTTCAGAATATCCTTTTGCTTCTGGCTCAGGTTCTTGGGCACCTCGATAGTCACCTGGACGAACTGGTCGCCCCGGCCCCGGCCGTTGACGCTGGGGATCCCCTTGCCCCGCAGACGGAAGGTAGCGCCGGGCTGCGTGCCCGCGGGCAGGCTCCACTTGACCTTGCCGTCGATGGTGGGCACGACGATTTCGTCCCCGAGCACCGCCTGGGTGAAGGTGATCGGGATGTCGCACCACACGTCGAAGCCGTCGCGCTCGAAGAGGGTGTCCGGGCGCAGCGTGACCATGATGTTCACGTCGCCGGACGGCCCGCCGTTGAGCCCCTCGTCGCCCTGCCCGCGCAGCACGAAGGTCTGCCCGTCGTCGATGCCGGCGGGGACGGAGACCTCCAGCGTGCGGGTGTGGCGCACGCGGCCCATGCCGCGGCAGTCGCCGCACGGCTCCTTGACGATCTTGCCCTTGCCCGAGCACTTGGTGCAGGTGCGGGTGGTCTGGATGACGCCGATGGGGGTGCGCTGCTGGACCTTCACCTGACCGGTGCCGCCGCACTCGGGGCAGGTCTTGTCCGGCATGTCCGCGCCGCAGCCGTAGCCCGCGCCGGATTCGAAGTCCGTATGGTGGCATTTCGGGCAAACATAGTGCGGCGGGAGGCTGTTGACCTCCGTTATTCCCGACATATACGCCACGATGGAGGAGCCGACGCTGCCTCGGCTGCCGACGAGGTAGCCGTGCGCGTTCGAGTCCGCGACGAGCTTCTGGGCCGACATATAGATGACGTCGTAGTGCCGGGAGAGGATGTCGCCCAGCTCTGTTTCGACGCGCTTCGTGACGATTTCGGGCGGGTTTTCGCCGTATATCTCGTGCATGCGCCCGTATACGAGGTCTTTCAGTATCTCCGCCGAGTTCTCTATCTTCGGCGGGAAGAGGCCGTCGGGCAGCAGCTGTATCTCCTCGCACATGTCGGCTATGCGGTTCGGGTTCGTTATGACGGCCTCGTAGCAGGTGCGCTGGCCGAGGTAGGCGAATTCCTCAAGCATCTCCTCAGTCGTGCGGTAGTAGAGCGGGTTTTCGCGGTCCGCGTCCGAGAATTTCTTGGCGGCCTGGAGGATGCGGCGGTATATCTCGTCCTTCGGGTCGAGGAAATGGACGTCGCCGGTGGCGACGAGGGGCTTTTCCAGCTCCGCAGCAAGGCGGGCTACCCTGCGGTTGAGGTCGCGCAGGCCCTCATCGTCGCGGACGGTGCCGTTTTCGACAAGAAAGCGGTTGTTCGCTATGGGCATGACCTCTATGTAGTCGTAAAACGAGGCTATCCGCTTCAGCTCCGCGCCCGGCGCGCCGCGCAGGACGGCGTCGAACACCTCGCCCGCCTCGCAGGCGGAGCCTATGAGCAGGCCCTCGCGGTGCCGCTCCAGCAGGCTGCGCGGGATGATGGGATTGCGGCTGTAGTGTTTGAGATATGAGGCGGAGATGAGCTTGTAGAGGTTCTTAAGGCCCACCTTGTTGCGGACGAGCAGGCTTATATGCCTCACCTTGCGCGTCCCCGCGCCGGAGAGCTTTCTCAGCACGCCGTCTATGTCCGCGACGCGCTCCGCGCCGTGGCTTTGCAGCATGGGGATGAAGCGCTCCATCATTCGCGCGACGACCTCGGCGTCGTCAAAGGCGCGGTGGTGGTTGAATTCGGGCAGGCCCAGATGCTTGGACACGATGTCCAGCTTGTGGCGCTTCAGCTCCGGCAGCAGGCGCTGGGAGAGCACGAGGGTGTCGAGGACGACCGGCTCGAACCTTATGCCGCTGCGCTCGCAGGCGGCGGCCATGAAGCCGGTGTCAAAGCTCGCGTTGTGCGCGATGATGGGCCGGTCGCCCGCGAAGTCCAGGAAGGCGCGCATGGCCTCGGCCTCCGAGGGCGCACCGGCGACGTCGCTGTCCCGGATGCCGGTCAGCTCCGTGATATTTGCCGGGATGGGCATTTTCGGGTCCACGAAAGTGCTGAACTTGTCCCGCACCTCGCCGCCCTTGAAGAGGACGGCGCCTATTTCGGTCAGCCGGTCCGTCACGGCGCTCAGGCCCGTCGTCTCCACGTCGAAGGCCACGAACTCGCAGTCGAGCAGGTTGTTGCAGCAGCCGCGCACGGCGGGGCGCTCCTCCAGGTCGTTCACGTAGTAGCCCTCGATGCCGTAGAGGATCTTGACGCCGTATTTCTTGCCCGCCTTCGACATCTCGGGGAAGGCCTGTGCCGTGCCGTGGTCGGTGACGGCTATGGCCGGGTGGCCCCAGGCGGCGGCGCGTTCCACGGCCTTGGCCGGGTCCGTCAGGGCGTCCAGCGTCGAGTAGCGCGTGTGGAAATGCAGCTCCACGCGCTTCTCCTTGGCGCCGTCCGGGCGCAGCTCGGGTTTCGAGGCCATAATGGTGTAGGGTTCGAGCACCATGTCGTTGTCGAACTTGTTATAGGTCACGCGGCCGCGGACGATAAGCGTCTGGCCGGGCTTTATCTTCGAGAGGACGGCGGCGTCCTCGCTCTTGTCAAAGAACTTGTTCACGCGGACGCTGCCGATGTAGTCCGTCATGTCAAAGCTCAGGACATAGGCCCCGCGCTTTTGTATCTCGCGGTTGTTGACGGCAAAGACCTCGCCCTTCACGGCGACGGTGCCGCTCTCCAGGTTGAGGGCGGACATCTCCACGAGCTTCGGCTCCTTTATCGCCTTGCCGTAGAGCACGCGCGAGGCGCCGCCGGGCTGCTTTTCCTGCGCCGCGCGGGGGTAGTCAGCCTCTATACGCACGGAGGCGAGGCCGTATTCCTCGCGCAGCTCGTTTTCCAGGCTGCTCAGCTCCGCCGGGGCCGGGGCGCGGGTGAAGAGCGCCTCGACCTCCATCGTCAGCTCCGCGCTGTTCACGACGACGGAAGTGACCTCCGCCTTATCCAGGCCGCCGCAGAGGCCGGACAGCCCCGCGCAGTCCGGGAAGATCTCGAGGAAGCCCACTGCGTTCGCGCTCATAGCCCTTCCCCGCTTTCTATGAGCTCCATGAGCGCGGAGCAGAGCTCGCCCTCCGGCACCTTGCGGACGATCTCGCCCTTTTTGAAGAGCAGGCCGCAGCCGCGGCCGCCGGCTACGCCGTAGTCCGCCTCCCCCGCCTCGCCCGGGCCGTTCACGACGCAGCCCATGACGGCGACGGTGATATCCCGCTCCACGCCGCGCAGGCGCTCCTCAACCTCGTGGGCGAGGCCGATGAGGTCTATCTCCGTCCGCCCGCAGGTCGGGCAGGAGACAAAGCGGATGCCGCCCTTTTTGAGCCCCGCGGCCCTGAGTATCTCCACGCCCGCGCGGGCCTCCTCCACGGGGTCGGCGGTCAGGGAGACGCGCACGGTGTCGCCTATGCCCTCCATGAGCAGCGTGCCGATGCCGACGGCGGACTTGATGACGCCGCCGTAGGCCGTGCCGGTCTCCGTGACGCCCAGGTGCAGCGGATAGGGCAGCTCTCTCGCCGCGAGGCGGTAGGCCTCGACGGTCAGCGGCACGGAGGACGCCTTCATGGACAGGCATATGTCGTCAAAGCCGCAGTCGTTCAGGAGTTTTATATGCCCCTTCGCGGACTCCAGCATGGCCTCGGCCGTCGGATGGCCGTATTTCTCCAGCAGGGGCTTTTCCAGGCTGCCGCCGTTCACGCCGATGCGGATGGGTATGTTATGTAAACTGCACTCCCGGGCGACGGCGGCGACCTTCTCCGGACCGCCTATGTTGCCGGGGTTTATGCGTATCTTGTCCGCGCCGCGCCGGGCGGCCTCGACGGCGAGCTTGTAGTCGAAGTGGATATCCGCGACGATGGGCAGGGGCGAGCGCTCCTTTATTGCGGAGATGGCGCGGGCAGCGTCCATATCCGGCACGGCGAGGCGGACTATCTCGCAGCCCGCGGCGGCAAGGGAGCTTATCTGCCGCAGCGTGGCCTCCACGTCCTGCGTCTTGGTGCAGCACATGGACTGAACGGAAACGGGGGCGCCGCCTCCCACGGCGACGCCTCCGACAATTATCCTCTTTGTTTTCTCTCTGGTGGTCATTTTATCAGCCTCGCAATATCGTTATACATGACAAAGGCGGAAAGGCCCAGCAGCAGCACCATGCCCGCAGCGTGGACATAGCCCTCGTATCTCGCGGGGATGCGCCGCCTGGTGACAAGATGGACCAGTCCGTTGAGCACGAGGAAAAACACCCGCCCGCCGTCCAGCGCCGGCAGGGGCAGCATATTCATAACTGCGATGTTCACGGCGACGAGCGCGCCGAGATAGGCGATATCCGACAGGGCCATCTTCGTGGACTCCGCACTCTGGCCGACGTCGTTTATGAAGCTGACGATGCCGACAGGGCCTGAGAGCTCATCAACGCCGATGGAGCCCGCCACGAGGTCCGAGAGCGCGAACCAGACGGTGCGCACAAAGTCTATGGTGTTATACCAGGAATATTTCAGGGTGCTCCAGAACGTGGCCTCCTCCACGGCGAAGGAAAAGCCGTACATCGGCGAGGAGTAGCCCTCGTATTCCACAGGCGTGAGCACGAAGTCCTCAAGCTCAACCTTCTCCCCGTCGCGGATGACGACGATGTCGTGGGTCTCGCCGCCGCGGGAGAGGATGGCGGTGACATTGGAGGAGAAATAGATCCTGTGACCGTCGATTGAGTAGATCTCGTCCCCTACCTGGAGGGCGTTCTCCCCCTCGTATGGGCAGCCGTCCACGAAGCCGGAGATGACCGGCGAATAGAAGCCCTGCGCGCTGGAATAGATGATGAGCACGATGAGGAAGCCGAGCAGGAAGTTCATGAAACTGCCCGCGACGAGGATGATGAGCTTCTTCCAGCCGGGCTGCACGGTGAAGCTGTGCGGGTCGCCGGTGTCCTCGTCCTCGCCCTCCATGGCGCAGTAACCGCCTATGGGCAGGCAGCGGAGGGAATACAGGGTCTCGCCCTTCTGCTTCTTGAATATGGCCGGGCCCATGCCTATGGCGAACTCGTTGACCTTGACGCCCAGCAGCTTAGCCGCCGAGAAATGGCCGAACTCGTGGATGGCGATGAGCACGCCGAAAAAGATTATTGCGAGGATGATATACATGAGGTGTAACGCTCCCTTACAAATGCGCGGGCCGCGGCATCCGCCGCGAGGATATCCTCCAGGGAGGGCTCCGCAATGAAATCTATGCTGCCGAGAGCCGCGGCAACACAGTCATATATCTCATTATACCCCAGCCGGCGGCCCAAAAACAGCGCCACCGCCGCCTCGTTGGCCGCGGAGAGCACCGCCGGGGCCGTGCCGCCGCGCTTGGCGCAGTCCACGGCCAGCGCGAGGCAGGGCAGTTTTTCAAAGTCCGGCTTCATAAAGTGCAGGCCGGACAGAGCCGTGAGGTCGAGCCGCTCCGAGGCGCTCTCCCGCCGCTCCGGCCAGGTCAGCGCGTACTGTATGGGCAGGGCCATATCCGGCACGCCCAGCTGGGCGATAACGGTGCCGTCTATGAGCTCCACAGCGGAGTGGACTACGCTCTCGGGGTGGATGAGAATTTCAATGTCCTCCGGTCTGACCGAGAAGAGGTGCATGGCCTCGATAAACTCCAGGCCCTTGTTCATCATCGTGGCGGAATCGACGCTTATCTTCGCGCCCATGGACCAATTCGGGTGCTTCACGGCCATTTCCGGGGTGACGCGGGCCGTCTCCTCCCGGCTCCAGCCCCGGAAGGGGCCGCCGGAGCCGGTGAGCAGGACTTTCCTGAGCTCTCCGCGTCTGGCCGTTAGACATTGGAACACGGCGGAATGTTCCGAATCGACCGGCACTATCTCCGCGCCCTTCTCCCGCGCGCGCGCCATGACCACGCTGCCCGCGCAGACCAGCGTCTCCTTGTTGGCGAGGGCGATGCGCTTTTTTGCGTCTATCGCCGCGAGCGTGGGCCGCAGGCCGACTGCGCCGGAGACTGCGGTGACGACGCACTCTGCACTGTTCCAGGTCGCGGCCTCGATGAGTCCGGCCTCGCCGCTGTGGCCGACGGCGACGCCCGTGCCCTGGAGCGCGGCGCGCAGGCGTTCGTTCGCCCCCGCGTCGAAGGCGCAGACGTATTCGGGGCGCAGAGCCTTAGTCTGCTCAAGAAGCAGGTCAATATTCTTATTCGTGGTGAGCGCCGCGGCCTTTATGCCCAAGCGCTTGCAGACCTCGACGCTCTGGCGGCCTATGCTGCCGGTGGAGCCGAGGATGACAGTGCTGTTTATCATTTGATTTTCACCTCAGGCGAAATAGAGGAGCATGAAGAGCAGATAGGCCGGAGCCACGAAGAGCACGCTGTCGAACCTGTCCAGCACGCCGCCGTGGCCGGGGAATATCGCGCCGTAGTCCTTAATGCCGAACTCGCGCTTTATGACGGAAAAGCTCAAATCGCCCAGCTGGCCGAAGAGGCTGCCGATGACGCCCATGAGTATGACGACGCCCCAGCCGAGGTCGAGCTGGAACCAGGTCTTGACGACGAGGTGGAAGACGGCCATGCCCGCGATGCTGCCGACAAAGCCGCCGATGCAGCCCGCAACGGTCTTGTTCGGGCTGACAGCCGGGCAGAGCTTCCGTTTGCCGAAGGCCCGGCCCGCGAAAAACGCGCCGGTATCGGACATGAAGGCTCCTATGAAGGGCGTCAGCACCACGGCCGGCGATATATCCCGCAATATCACGAGGCAGGCAAAACCCGCGGCTATGGCGCTCATGGCGAACAGCCCGGCCATCGCCGTGCGGAAGCTCAGGCTCCGCTCCCTGCCGTGGGTGACGACGGCCATGGCGAAGGTGTACACGACCGCGACAAAGCAGGCGGCGGCCATATACAGCCCCGGCTCCGGCGTCCATTCCTCGCCCAGGCCGATACTCGTGCACATCCAGGCCGCGAAGAGCGGCATGAGGCACAGGAGCTTCCACTCGTCCTTGCCCACAGCGTGCATCAGCTCATAGCAGCCCACGGCTGAGAGCAGCGCGCACATCGCCGCCGTCGCCCAGACCGGGGCGGCGAGCGGGATGAGCAGCAGCACGGGGATGCCCACGCCCGCGACGATAAGTCTCTGCTTCATTTCTTTATCCCACCATACCTTCTGTCGCGCCGCCGGTATTCCTCCAGCGCCGCGTCTATGTCCCGCTCCGTGAAGTCCGGCCAGAGCACATCCGTGAAGATGAGCTCGGAATACGCCGACTCCCACATGAGGAAGTTCGACAGCCGCAGCTCCCCTCCCGGACGTATTACGAGGTCCGGGTCCGGTATGCCTGCCGAGAACATGTAGTTTGAAAACGCCGCCTCGTCGATTTCGCCGACCTTGCCGGCCTTATAGTCCTCGGCGTAGCGCATGGCGGCGCGGACTATCTCGTCCCGCCCGCCGTAGTTCAGGCAGACGTTCGCCTGGAAGCCCTCGTAGCGCGTGGAAATGTCCGCCGTCTCGTCTATGAGCTCGCGCAGCTCCGGAGATAGGACGGCGGGGTCGCCGAGTATTTTGAGGCGTATGTGGTCGCGCTCCATCGTCTCCACGGACTCGCGCAGGTACTTGCCGAGGAGGTTCATTATGGCGTCTATCTCCTCGCGCGGGCGCTTCCAATTTTCCGTCGAAAACGCGTAGACCGTGAGATATTCTATGCCTATGTCCTTGCAATACGTGGCAATGCGGCGGAAGGTCTCCGCGCCCGCCGCGTGGCCCGCGGTGCGGGGGAGGCCGCGTTTTTTAGCCCAGCGGCCGTTGCCGTCCAGTATGATGGCAATGTGGCGGGGGAGGCGGGCTTCGCCCGTCTCCTCCGCCTTCTTAGTCCTGAATATGGCCATGACGACTTATATCTCGAAAAGCTCTTTTTCCTTCTTCTCGGCTATCTTCTCTATCTCTTTTATCCAGTCGTCCGTCAGCTTCTGCATGTCCTTCTCGGCTATCTTGTAGTCGTCCTCAGTTATCTCGGAGGCCTTCTTCTGCGCCTTGAACTTATCCATAGCGTCGCGGCGGATGTTGCGCACGGCGACCTTGGCGTCCTCAGCGTATTTCTTGACCTGCTTGGCAAGGTCGCGGCGGCGCTCCTCGGTCAGCTGCGGGAACACAAGGCGGATGCTCCTGCCGTCGTTCTGCGGGTTGATGCCGAGGTCCGAGGCCAGGATGGCCTTCTCTATGGACTTCAGCGTGGAGGAGTCCCAGGGCTGGATAAGCAGGCTGCGGGGGTCGGGCGTGGAGATGGTCGCTATCTGCTGGATGGGCGTCGGCGTGCCGTAATAATCGACCTGGATCTGGTCAAGCACGGCGGCGTTCGCCCGGCCTGCACGCACAGAGGCAAAGCTCACGGTGAGCAGCTCCGAGGTCTTTTTCATTTTCGATTCAAATTCTTCGTATCCGGTAGCCATGTTCGATCCTCCTGTTTACTTTTTTACCACCGTGCCGACCTTTTCTCCCAGGACGGCGCGGACGATGTTTTCGGGGTCCTTCAGCGCAAAGACGATTACTGGGATGTCGTTATCCATGGACAGGCTCGTCGCCGTCGTGTCCATAACCGCGAGATGCTGGGCCAGCACCTCGTCATAGCTGATAGCCTCGTACTTGACGGCGCTCGCGTCCAGCCTCGGGTCCGCGGAATACACTCCGTCGATGTTCTTGGCCAAGAGTATGGCGTCGGCCTCTATCTCCGCCGCGCGGAGCACCGCCGCCGTATCCGTTGAAAAATACGGGCTGCCCGTGCCGCAGGCGAAGAGCACCACCCGGCCCTTGGCCAGGTGCCGCATGGCCCGCAGGCGGATATAGGGCTCCGCTATCGCTCGCATCTCGATGGCCGTCTGCACGCGCACGTCCACGCCGTGCTGCTCCATGACGTCCGCCACGGCGAGGCAGTTCATGACCGTCGCAAGCATGCCCATGTGGTCCGCCCGCGTGCGCTCTATCTTGCCTTCCCCGTCCTTGACGCCGCGCCAGAAGTTGCCGCCGCCTATGACGACGCCGACCTCCACGCCCATATCCACGCAGCGCTTCACCGCCTCGCAGACCTCGCCGATGACGCCGAAGTCAAGTCCGGTCTTCTTCTCCCCCGCCAGCGCTTCGCCGCTTATCTTCAGCAGCACGCGCCTATATACGGGCTTTCGTTCCATCCCCATCACCTCAAGCATTACTAAATGTTAATTCTAATATCTTTTGCAGAATATTAAAAGGGCGAATTTGTAAATATTCTCCGCAAGGCCCAATCCCGAAGTATTTTACCACATTCGGGGAGGGCTTGTAAATGACAATATCCGCAAAGCCGCCGGTGTATGATTTGTCCGTGGAGACGATTTACCTTGACAGCCTCTTTGCGCTGAACGCGATAATTGACTATCTCCTGCTGCTCTGCTCCGCGCGGGCGGCGGGCGCCGTGCTGCACCGCCGGCGGCTCGCCCTCGCCGCTGTACTCGGCGGGCTCTGGGCTGTGGCCTGCGTTTTGCCGGGCCTGGGCTTTCTCTCATATGCGCCCATGAAACTCGTCCCGGCGCTTTTTATGGTCCTCATCGCCTTTGGCGGAGAGCGGCGGCTCTGGCGCTGTGTCGTGATCTTCCTGGCCGTTTCGGCGGCCTTCGGCGGTGCGGTCTGGGCCGCATCCATGCTCGCCGGGTCCGGGTTCTACGGCGGGCGGCTCTACATACCCGTATCCATACGCGTGCTCGTGCTCTCCTTTGCCCTGTGCTACGCCGCCGTTTCGCTCGTCTTCCGCCGCGCCGGCAAGCGCGCGGAGCGGGAGGTTTTGCCGCTCCATATCACCCTCGGCGGGCGAAGCGTGCTGCTCCGGGCGCTCCGGGACACAGGCAACGGCCTTTGCGACCCCGTATCCGGCCGCGCCGTCGCCGTTGCGGAACTCGATGCGCTCAGGCCGCTGCTGCCCGGCTTCGAAGGCGCGGGAGAAGACGCCGCTTCCCTTTGTGAAGCGTTATGTAAACTCCCTGGCCTGGCGGGGCGGGTATCGCTCCTGCCGTATTCCTCACTCGGGACAGGACATGGCCTGCTTGCTGCGCTGCGGCCCGATGCCGTCTGCGTATCGGGCGAGGCTGAGGACATCCTCATAGGTCTCTCCCCCTCCCGGCTCTCGCGGGACGGGGACTATGACGCGATAATCTGACGAAAGGGAGGTAATTTGAAATGCCAGAAAACCGCCTGCTCACGGCCCTGCGCGAGGCTCTGCGCCATGTGCTTGAGGGTCTGGGGCTTGCCGCGCCGCCGATCCACTACGTGGGCGGCAGCGACACCCTGCCTCCGCCCCTGCCCAGGGACAAGGAGGATGACGCGATACGCGCCCTTGCCGGGGGCGACGAGGGCGCAAAGCAGCTGCTCATCGAGCACAACCTCCGTCTCGTCGTCTACATTGCGCGCAGGTTTGAAAACACGGGCATAAACCTTGAAGATCTGGTGTCCATCGGCAGCATAGGGCTCATCAAGGCCATAAACACCTTCAACGCCTCCAAGAGCATCAAGCTGGCGACCTATGCCTCGCGCTGCATTGAGAACGAGATACTCATGTACCTGCGCAAGTGCGGCTCCCAGCGTGCGGAGGTGAGCTTTGACGAGCCGCTGAACACCGACTGGGACGGCAACGAGCTGCTGCTCTCGGACATTCTCGGCACGGACGGGCAGGAGATAATCCGCCCCCTGGAGGACGATGCCGACCGCGAAATGCTCCGCGCCGCCATCTCCCTGCTTGGCGAACGGGAACGGCAGATAATACTCATGCGTTTCGGCTTCCTGGGCGGCGTAGAGTACACGCAGAAGGAGGTCGCGGACATGATGGGCATTTCACAGAGCTACATCAGCCGCCTGGAAAAGCGCATAATCGCCAGGCTGCACCGCGAGATGCTCAGACAAATGCAGGTGTGACCCGCACAGACATAGCCTTTTAAAAGTTTTTTGCCCCGCTTTTTTACAAAAAAGCGGGCGGGGTCCAGGGGCCG
>OHQG01001221.1_pt1 | contig 11047 bp, 11 predicted proteins | sample 1577871 | NCBI WGS metagenome assembly OHQG01 (sample SAMEA3879604, study PRJEB24766) | human gut metagenome | biome: human-associated habitat; feature: feces | place: USA | collected 1985/1987
ACACGGCACAGGCGCACGACGTTGCGGCGGCGTCCCAAGTAGCCGAGGATCATCCCCGCACCCACGATATAACCGAGGCTCGTGGCCAGCGCCGCGCCCGTCATGCCCCAGCCGAGGATGAAGATGAAAACGTAGTCCAGCACGATGTTGATGACCGCCGGAACGGCGTTGCAAAGCATCGCGTAGTTGGGCGACCCGTCGAGCCGGATGAAGAACATGCCCGAGCTTAACAGCGCGCTGAAGGGCAGGAACGGCGCGAACCAGTGCATGTACTCCACGGCCAGCGGAAGGAGCCGTTCGGAGCTGCCCAGCAGCAGGGCCACCTCACGGGCGCAGGAAGTGATCAGGAAGCTGTACGCCGCCAGAAGGAGCGACGACACCGCGACGGCCTGCGTGACGTTGATGCGCGCCGCCTTGACCTTTCCCTGCGCAAGGTGGATCGACGCCACGACCGACGCCCCGACGCCGAACATCAGTCCGACGCCCGTGCTGATGAGGAACAGCGGCGCGGTGATGTTGATGGCGGCCAGCGCGTCGCTGCCGATGCCGCGTCCCACGAAAATCCCGTCCGTGATCACGAAAACAGCCGAGAAAACCATTCCCAGAACGGTGGGGATCAGCAGTTTCCGAAAAAGCTTCGGAATCTCCATGCTGCCGAAATCAATACTGTCTTTCATCGCATTCGTTTTTTGGAGTGCAAAGATACTCGCTTCCGGCCGGGCGAAAGTTAACATTTGGTAAAAAAAGCCCCTCCCGTCGGGGATGAGTGTTTTTTTATAATTGGAATAGGCAAAATGTAAATAACGGAAAATCAATATATTAAAATTCCGTTATTTACACGGATTTCGGATGCAAAGGCTATTAAAAGTAGAATTCGACGGGAGTTTCGTTACCAAATCGTAACCCCGTCGAATTGCTTTATAATAGCATATATGCGACTGAATTACAATTTCTTGCGCAAATATACGTAATTCTTGAGAACTCAACAACCGATACCTTTGTCACATTAAAAATTGTTGAGTTATGAAAAGTACGTTCAAAGTTCTGTTTTATCTGAAAAAGGATAAAATCTCGAAAGACGGGAAAGTTCCGGTCATGGGGCGCATCACGGTCAATGGCACGCAAGCCGGTTTCAGTTGCAAGTTGAATATCGACCCGGCACTATGGGATGAGAAAACCAATTATCTGAAATCGCAACGAAATACGCTTTCGCGCGAAATTCACCAGATGCTTGAAAACATCAAAGCTCAAATTGCCAAACACTATCAGTCGATCAGTGACCGTGATGCGTATGTCACGGCCAATAAGGTCAAGAATGCTTACCATGGTTTCGGCGACCGATATAAAACGCTTATCGCAGCTTTCGACTACCATGCCGATTCTATAAAAGCGAGAATCGGACGTGACAGAGCGCAACGTACTTACGATAGGCTGATGGAAGAACGCCGTTGCCTGGTGCGGTATCTGGTTCTGAAAAAACTGGAAGATGTGACTTTGAAGGAGTTGGATGTCACGTTCATCGAAAGATATTACGCATGGATGCTCTCAGACGGACATTGCGGCAAGACAACGGCTTTCAAACGCACCCAGACGTTGAAATGTGTTTTATATGTAGCCGTTGAGCAAGGCTGTATAGACCGTCATCCCTTTCTGGCGTTCAAATGTGCTCCGGATTATAAGCCCCGCATGTTCCTGTCCGACGAAGAAATACAACGGCTTATGGATATAGAATTGCGTTATCATCGGCAGCGGGCCGTGCGGGATATGTTTATTTTCTGTTGTTTCACCGGACTGGCTTATATAGATCTGAAGAATCTGACTTACGATCATATCGTAACAACTCCGACGGGAGAACAATATATCTATAATCGCCGTCAGAAGACCGGTACGCCTTATCACATCATGTTGCTGCCCATTGCGCAAGAGCTTATCGAACGATATAGAGGATATCCGGGTAAAATCGACGAAACGCGGGTCTTTCCCGTGAAAGATCGGAAAAGTATGTGTACAACGATAAAACGTATTGCCCAAAAATGCGGCATTACCAAAAACCTATCGACGCACATCGGTCGGCATACGTTCGGAACGACGGTCACGCTGGAGAAAGGCGTTCCCATTGAGACTGTCTCGGAGATGCTCGGACATAAGCAGATTACGACGACTCAGATCTACGCCAAATTAACCGCCAACAAGATGAAGGAAGACGTACGTCTTCTTACGCAGCGCATCGGCAATCTGTATGAACTCACACAGCCTACGACCCGGCTGCTTTCCAAAGAGGCTTAACCCTAAACGAACGGCGACCAGATCAGTCTGGTCGCCGTTCGTTTACTTATTCCAGGGCCGGAAGTCGCGGTAGTTTTTCTTCAGCACCTCGAAGATACCGGATTCGGGATAGAGGATTTTCCCGCCGAGCGTCGTATAGGGAATCGCTTTCGTATCCCGCAAGGTCTGCAACGTCCGTTTGCACACATGGAAGCGTCTGCAAATCTCATCTCCGGTCAGATAATGCTCCTGACCGATCGTCGGTCGCAGATGTTTTATGGCCGTTTCGATCTCGCGCGTGGTTTGCACCATCCAATCCGTCAGTTCCTTGAACTCTTCGGATCGCTTCGTAATAATGTCCGACATACTATCTGCGGATCAGAGCTTCGCGGATGACGCGTTCGATGTCGGTCTCCCGGTAATAGAATTTGGAACCTATCGTGGAATACGGGATGATTCCCCGATCGCGATAATTCTGCAAAGCCCGCTGCGAGATATGCAGTGCCTCGCATACTTCCGGCGTGCTGAGTCATTTCTCCCGTGTGGGCGGAGCTACCTTACGATACAATTCCGTTACGGCAACCGACAGGCCGCACAGACGCCTTCTCAGTTCCAAATAGGCGTCGTTTTCCATCATGGTTACTTCCATAAGTCGAATGTTTTATGAATTAGTATTTAGTATAATTTAAGCACCGGCATCGGATACCGTCGTGTTTCATTCCGTCGTTTCAAATCCGGTGCACACAGCCGGATTTGCCGTCGTGCCGAAAAGTAATCCTCCGTCAGCATCAGCTTTTCGGCTTCCGGTGTAAAGAGCATTACGCCTTTCATCGCCGCATAATACACCTCGTCATTCGCCACGACATGACGGGGCTGTAACTTCAGACGAGTCAATTCCGGCAATAATTTCCGCATGTATAGTTCATCGGGCCGCTTCGCTTCTTCCGTCGTCGCATGGAAGGATGCTTCCGGAGGCAGATCGTATTGCAGATAGAACAGGTTTTCGAGCGCCCGTCCGGGTATCGTCTTTTTCAACTCTTCGGAGATGTGATGCCTGAAACCCTCTTCGCCGTTCGTTCCGACAGCGAAACGTACGGCATGCAGCGTTCAGTCGAGCGTCAGGTAAATACTTCGTATCCGGTCTTCCCGCATATTCGTTACATTTTTATTGCGGCACGTTTGCCGCTGACAGGACGGGAATGCCGCAGCCTGCGTTCCGTTTCCCGCCTTTTGGTTACGGTGCCCGTTCCGGGCAGGGAAACATGCTGTTTTGCATCCGGCGATGACTCTTTGTATTCCGTCAGGAATCTCCCGTTCTGAATGTTGTATTCCGTGCGAAGAATACCCGCTGCGATTTCACGGGCCTGCTGCTGCAAGGCACCGTACCCGAAGTCGTGCGTCGATTGCCGGTTTCCCATACGCGCCCGGTCGCAATCCCGGAGTTTCGACGCCACCTCGGAGAAGAACTCCCGATGTCTGAAACGATGCAACCCGTCGTCGGCCACAGATGCGGCGTACCCGTTTTCCGCGATATACAACAGCGTTGCGAGATCGTGATTGCCTGACGATACCTGTGTCCGGTTCCCGGCAACGAACCTCTCGAAGTCCTCGTAGCACGGCGATATGGAATATGCTGCCGAACATATGCCTTCCGAAAGTACCGATGTCGGAATCCACTTCTCCTCGGTAAAACTGTATCGGGATCTCTCCAGTCCCGGATACTCGCTTTTCAGATCGCTTTTCACGAATTTGTCGATACACTTGTCCGCCATCGCGGCGATTCGGGGCGGCAAATGTTTCAATTCATAGATTTTCAGCGTATCTGCATCAGTCCGCATTCCGAAGAAGCGATCCGTCATGTATTGCATATAGCAGTACATGGCCCGCCGGCCCTTGGGCGTATCGCTGAAGAGATAAGTTCCCTGCGAAGAGGTTACAGCCCGATAGAGCGGTGCATCGTCGGGCGCCGTACGGGCACAATGCATCGTAAATCTCCGGTATTCGGGATCGCGCATCAGCTGTTCCCGCCGCCCTGCCGGAGAGAGGGGCGAAAGACCTTTCGAGAGTGCGAAAGCCGCATCCCGGAGCGAAACGGCCGGCTCGGGGTGTATATCCTGCCGGATAAAAGCCGGAGCCAGCTTCCCGTAAAAATACTCGTTCGTCGTACTTCGGCGCGACGGAATCGCTTTGCTGTCGGGAAAGGTCAGATGCAGCAGCGTGTGGTCGGGAACGACCGATGAACGGGAGCAGGCGGCAACCTGTTCGCGTATATAATCTTCGAAAGACTGACGTCCGTTTTCTCGGACGGCGATACGCACGGCCTGCATCTGCGGATTCATCGTAACGAAAACACTCGCCGGAACCTTGCGCCTCATGAGGCGGTCTAAAAAATCTGCGATTCGGGACATGAACGGTAAATTTCAGAGGATTTTACAAGACAGAATCGGAAATAATATCTATTCCCTGACACAACGCACCAGCCCTTTGCCTTTTCCGCCTTCGAAGTTCGTCCACCCGCTGTTGATCTCGAATTTGAAATAGACGGTCGGATACGGCGTAGCGGATGTCGGTTCGGACGCCGCTCCGGTCAGCATGACGGCAACGCCGTCACGATCCAGCCGAAAATCGTCGTTCCCGACCGGTACGGGATAAAACGTCCCCTTCGTATCTCCCCTGAAGCGCTGGAACCAATAGCCGTTGTCGAACGCTCCGACCACATATGGTTCTCCGGGAAAAACGTAATTCTCGAAAGCCGTCCATGTATAACGGCTCGGCAGCCGGTACCCTTCGGGACAGGGGTCATACACGCTTTTCGCACTCGCCCAACCGTAAGTGTCCACAGGCGCGGGATCGCCCCAAAGGGCATTGTCGTAATAGGTATAAAGTTTGGCGTACCACCCCGTATAGACATACGTCGTCGGGTGCCGGGTCATATAGGTCAGATCGTATGTTTTGGCTTCGGATCCGTTCGAGGTGTAGATTGTCGGCCAATGGTTTATGAACCGATCCTTACGTCCTGCGGCGTTGTAGACCTCGTTCGACGTAAAGGGATCTTTGCGCCCCCATGTGTAGACCAGTCCGTAGCGGGTTTTCAAATCCGTACCGATGGCTCCCAGATTCCGATCCATGACAAGGAACTGTTCGCCCGCTCGGTTCGTATACCGGTCGTCCTGCGGTCGATCGTTGGGCAGGCACCATATATGCCAGCTCCAGAGAATCGTCCCGCCAGCATCGTACACCGCGACGAGCGCATTGCCCCGCTGACCGTTCGTGCGCACCGTAAGACGGTTGTCCGCAAGCGTGAATCCCGTCACGATCTTGTTGTCCTGCCACAGCAGCCCGGCGGATGCCGGAGCGTATTCATCGCCCGCCTCGATTCCCAGATAGGCGTAATTGCGGCTGCGAGACGTGCGATACGGGGTAACATCGAACGTAACCTGATCGCCGGTGCAGATATGGCAGTTCGCCGTTCCGTAATACAGACCGTCGTAGACGAGAACCCGGTTGTCGATCTCATTTTCGCCCCTGATAACAAGCTCCAGATTATGCCACGTGTTTCGGCGGACATTGAAATCCGACGTGTTATTTTCACCCGGATAAACGATGTATTCGACAAGGGCTTTGTCCGCACTCCGTTCCGCGAGAATCCGCAGGTAGGTGGCACAGGCCGGAGCATTTTCAGGGCACTTGTCCTTCTGGTCGGTGATCGTGTCTACCGAGCCCTGCAAGTTCTCGAAAAGATACGCTGTACCCGCGGTTCTCCGTTCATTGCCGACAGGCATCGCCTCGCCGTCATAGTAGTTCGCCTCGACCGTCGAAGAAATACTGCCCGAATCGAAGGGACGTATCGTCAGCGGCAGATTGCAGAACTGCACAGAGCGAAGACGGAGCGACGGTGCGACGGCGTCGGCGACCTCGATGGTATAGGCGATCTTCGCCGCACTGCGCGTTACGCGAAGCGATGAGGGGGTACCCGGCCAGCGCCATCGACCGCCAATGTTCCCCGATCCGTCATCGGGATAGCGTCCGAAGACTCCATCACGTCTACCGCTGTTTCGTAAAACTGGATCTTGAACGCATTTTTATCTCCCAGATCCTGTCCGGCGTTCGCAATCGCATAACTCCGATAATTGCCGGGAAGGACGTTGAACACCAGCGGCGAGGAAACGGAGGGGAAATAAAAATGATATTCTGTATCTCCGTACAGATACAAATTCACATCCCGAATGCAATTTTCATCCATTGCGCGGGTGGCGGCCTGCTGCTCGGTCGTCAGATGCAGTTCGACCCTGACGGGCGATTGTTTTTCGGGCGCCCGAGCCGGTATCTCTACCGCTTCGGTGCAGGCTGCGAGCATCGAAAGCATGCCCGGGAGCCAAATCAACAGTTTTTTCATCGTGACAGCGGTTAAAATTCGGGGGTTGCGATTTCCTTATCCCAGCCGGGAATGTCGATCGTATCGGCTTCGATCACCGGGCAGCGGATAATTTCCACCTCTTCATGTTCGTAGACATGGCAGCCTGTAAATAGCGATGCGATAAGCGCGACCGCCGTTGTTGCAAGAAAGCCGTACGCGACGGCATATTTGATTTTCAGTCTGTTCATAAGTTCGATTGTTAAGTTCGGTTTTTTCGGTATTCCTCATAATCCACGGAGTAGAACAGCGGCTTGCGGTTGCACCAGTAGGCCAGCCGCCATTGCTCCCACGAGGGTTTCCCCTCGTGTTCGAAATCCCGGTACGGCTGCGCGAAAGGCTGACACCCCAACGCTTTCAGCTCCCGGATACGTCCGAGCGCATCTTCGGTGTCATCCCTTATCAGCACATAGAAAAATAGTCTCCGGGCCGGAACGCCGTGCTTACGGAGGAGTTCTATGGCTTTATGAACGTCATCCTGCATGGCACGGCTGTCGTAGGCCATGCGCAGAAAACGTATCCATTTGACCCGTGCGAGCAGCGCAGCGATCTCCGGTGTGCGGGCGATACGCCGGGCATCGAGTCCTTGGTTGAAATCTACCCGGATGCCCATGCGGACGATCTTCTCGATCTGCATAAGTCCCCACTCCGAAGCCAAGACATTGTTGTCGAGTAGCACGGCACGCTTACGCCCGTCGAGAAATTCTTCGATGTCAGCGTGTGCCCGGACTTCACCTTCCTTATGGGGCACGACGCACCACGAACAGCGGTTCACGCATCCGCGCGTCAGAAACCCATAGGCTTCCTTGACCCCATAAAGCGAGTAATCCGGGCATATATGTTCGATCTCTTCGGGAAGAATCGTCGCATAGTCCCTGTAACCCGTCCCGGCACGCACGACCTCGCAGTCGTAGCGATCCGTACAATCGCGCGAAAAGGTAAAGACCTTCGACATATAGACCTTGTCATAACGCCTCACCGCGGGATCGGCGAACTCCACCGTATCGCCCCGGCGCTTGTGCCATGCCGAGAGTTTCATCAGCGCTATGTTCGGGAAGTTATGCCCGTCCACATCCACCAGTCCGATCCGCATGACTATTGTTTTAAGAGTTCAGCAATCTCCGGATCGAGATTGCCCCGATACTCCATACGCCCGTCCAAGCGGCATGCTTCGAGGAAATGCTCCCGGCCTTCCGCCTTGCGTCCCAATCGCGAGCAGGCGATGGCCCGCAGATACTCCGTCACGGCATCCTTGGGCATCGTTGCCAACAGCTCCATCGCCCGCTCGTTATGATCCAGCGACAGATGCGCCACGACCGTATTGCGGTCGTTGTAGTCGTTGAGAATGTACAAGGCTTTGGCGTATTTGCGTTTCTGCAACAGCTCCACGCCGCGGGCATAGGCCGTATCCAGCTCCGTGGTATGGATCGTATCCTTGACCATTCCTTTGCGGCGCAGGCTGTAGCGGAAATTCACGGCCCGCAGCTGTGGGTAGATCACCGAGCGGATATAGGCATAGTCTTTCGGGAACCGCTGCCGGATGGCTTGCTCCCGCCGGTCGGGATTCTTTTCCTCGGCGATCAGCTCCAGAATAGCGTCACGGTTTACGATCTCCCGGTCTGTTCGGATGCGCGTCGTCAGTTCCGCCCAGTCCTCGGCCACCCACCGCACGATAAGCATCGTGTCGATGCTTCTGCCGTATCGGCGGACAAGATAGCGTTTCAATGCCTGTGCCCGTCCTTGCGAAAGACGGTCGTTGAAAGCGTAAGCTCCTTCCGGAGACGATGCCGCCGTCAGCGTGATGGTATCGACCCAGAACTCCTGCTGTTCGACGATCTGCCGTATCAGGCCGGTGATCTTGTCCAGCTGTTGCCGGTTGTCGCCCAGCGTATCGACCACACGGGTATCGCCCACGAAGAACTGAATGTAGTTGCGATCTTCGACGGTCACGAACTTGTCGATGACCTTGATGCGATACCTCGGCACGGTATCTACGAAGGAGAGCATCGAAGATACGACGTAGCTCAACGTATCGGACGGCGGCAGACGGTAGGCGCTGTCGTCCACGGCCAACACCTGTCCTTGAAGCGTTACCAGCATCTTTTTCGAGGTCTCGTCGGTTTTCACTGCTTGGGAATAGTAATACGTGACGGTGCTCCTGCCTTCGACCAGCGAGTCGAGCCGGACGTCTTCGGGATAGGGAAACTTCACGAAGCGGTTGAAGGCCGCCTCGCGCCCCACGGTATCGGGGCGGAAGCGTTCGACATAGGTTTCGTACTGCCAGTAGTCGCGCTCTTGCAGCAGCGAGAAGCGTCCGCCGCGGATCACCAGATCTTCGAGCGCCACGGATTCGTCGGGCTTGTGAAGTATCGGTGTGATTACGACGCTGCGGCTCTTGCCCAACAACTGCTTGGGCAGCGTCACGATGAAATCCAGCACGACGCGCCCGTTGCGTTCGGGAATAGACCGCATCTTCGCCACGACCGTCACCTGCTCGATCTGAAGCGCCATCACGCGTTCTCCGTCGGCAAGCGTATCCACGGGTGCAAGAAAGAATGTGTTGCTGTCACGCTGGAGTTTTACGACCTGCGGGCGGTAGTCCTGCTGCCGCTCCTGCCGCTCGGCGCGGGTAAGTTGCGCCAGACGGGCCGTCGCCTGCTGCCGCTGAAGCCGTCCGGCTACCGAGCAGCCGAACAGGCTTCCGAGCGCTGCCGACAGCAGACCTATCTGCAATATCTTATTGCATATCTTCATGGCTAAAAGATATAAGAGAATGAGACTTCCAGTTTTGTCGGCGCCAGCGTCCAGCGTCGGTAACGGTAGATGTATTCATCCTCCCAGTCAGAGACGGTCGGGTCGCGGCGTGTGTCTTCGGTATGGAACAGCCCTATGCCGGCTTCGAGGGCGATATTCCAGCGTTTCGAGAGCATCCACGCATACCCGTAGCTGACACCGAGGCCATAGGCATTGCCCTTATAGCGTTTTGTCCGGCTTCCGAGATCGTAGCCGACATAGGTAAGGTGTTGTCCGAGAAAGTGTCCGACGAAGGATTCGTAGAACCAGTAGCGGCCGCCGAGCTGTACGGCGTGGAAGTTCATCGAGAGGGATGCGGTTTGCACCGGATTCCAGTAGCCGGACAGCTCCAGCGACCAGTTGTCCGTCAGGGCCGCTTCGGCCCCGACGTTCAGCGTCGCGCTGCATGCCGCAAGAGCGTTGGCCCTTACGGCGAAGATCTGCGCCGCAGCCCGGCGGGGCGCTCCCCACAAAGCCGCCAACAGCAAAACCGCCGTAATGAATATTCGTTGTTTTTTCATGTCGTTTTTTGTCTGTTTGAAAGTTATCGTACGGCGTATTCGACCATTCCGTTCTCTGATGCCGTGCGGGAGAAAGTCGCTTCGTAATCGGTCATGAAGTAGTCCGTGTAGCCAGTTCCGAGATCGAGCGTCGCCGAGGCGCGTCCCCTCATCCGGTCCGCCTCGATCTTTACGTTCATCGTACAGGTCAGCGTCTTGGTCGCCCCGCCCCGCAGCACTACCGTCACTGTGGGGTTTAGGGTAATCGTCAGATCGTTCATAACCGGATAGGTCCCTTCCGCAACGACCTCGATGCCGCCCGATATTTTACTGAAGGAGAACGTAAAGCAGGAAACGGTTTTGATTCCCGTGACAAAGGAGTCGAAGAAGGCGCTGTTGCCCTTTTCATCCGTCAGGGCCATGGGCGTGGCGGACACGCCGCCGATGGTGAAGGTGACCATCTGCAGTTCCGGGAAGGCGCGCCCCATTCCGTCGCAATCGACCATGGGCAGTCCGAGGCGTGCCGCCGCTGCGATGGGCAGCATGGAATTGACGCCGCCGGCTTCCATGGGCATCGTCGCGTAGACCTTGCGCCCAAAATAGCGCTCTACCATTTCAAAGATGCGCTTGTATTCCGTGCCGCCGATGCCCTTTTCGCAAAGAACGGTCGGAGCGCCCATCATGGCGATGGGCATGATCAGCGCATCGTCAGGTACCTCTTCGGGCGAAATGAGCGTCACCTCGCCGCACTCGCGCACCGCGCCGATCGCCATCAGCTTTCCGATATAGGGGTCACCGCCACCGCCTGCGCCCAGCAACGACGCGCCCAAAGCGATGTCCTCGATTTGTTGAATACCAAGCTTTCTCAATGTTTTCACCTCATTCGTGGCTTGTTGTCGTGGCAGCGCCCTCGCTGTAGTTCTTCTTCATCACTTTGGCGAGAACGACGTAAAGGATCAGCGATACGATAATGCCATTCACCGGACCGACAAAGAAGGGAACGTTCAGCCAGGCCAGGAAGGAGAAGGAAGCAAACGTCCCGCCCGTCAGGCAGGCGACAAAGGCGCCGACCAGG
>OHQG01001222.1_pt1 | contig 11008 bp, 5 predicted proteins | sample 1577871 | NCBI WGS metagenome assembly OHQG01 (sample SAMEA3879604, study PRJEB24766) | human gut metagenome | biome: human-associated habitat; feature: feces | place: USA | collected 1985/1987
ATACCGGATGGCCCGGAACTAAGGTTAATTAATACCCTGGATTCTGATCGTCTTTCAGAAGCGGGTTCAAGTCCATTGCATTTTGAGGTATAGGCATCAGAAGGATACGGTCGTTCCATTTCTTTTCGATCAGTTTATATCCGTTCGGAGCATATGTAATTCCATTCATAGCCTTCTGCCCATAGGCCGAACCATAACGGCGGATATCATCATAACGATGTCCTTCGCCGGCCAGTTCTATACGGCGTTCATTACGTACAAATTCCAAAGCTGCATCTTTTGAAGGCATGGTAGCCGGCACATTCGGCATTCCGCAACGGTCACGCAGATCATTCAATGCAGCTTGCACTTCACCATCCCAACCAGAATTGACAATACGGGCTTCAGCGAAAGTGAGTAACACTTCGGCATAACGGATGACAGGATAATCATCAGAACTGTTATAATCGTTATATGGACTCAATGCCACCATTTTACGATAGCTATATCCGCTCCATGACTCATTTCCGTCCAGTCCGGCTTTAGTCGGATCCCATCTGTAATAGAACGTGCCGCCTTTAAAGTCAGTTTCGTGCCAACCCTTGAACGGGAACTGGATAGAAGCATACAAACGGCTGTCACGATTACGGAACTCCTGCATATAAGCAAATTTTGTAAGATCCATAGTCGGAACCTTTGCTATATAGGCTGCCTGGTCCAAACCATCCACCTCAGCATTAATCACCTCGAAATTTGTTTTACGAGTTTCCATCGGGATCAACGAACGGACTGTCTTGCCATCAATATCCCAATAGGCATCCACCAGGTCCTGCATCGGTTCGAATGAAGAGTATCCTGATCCCATCTGGCTGGGACGGATATACGTATAACGCGCCCAGTCATTGTTATTATCGTCATTCATGTATTCGCGGGTCTGGATATACTCAGGATTGGAAGGAGAAGCATTGTCATGATGCCAAAGCGCTTCATAGCTGAACAGTCCTTTTGCGAATTTGTCCTTATCGATACCCTTTGCTTCAAAATCAATGAACTGACCTAATTCTTCCGCTTCTTTTCGCTGTGCTTCATTCAAAGACGTCACACGGAACAATGAATGGTGTCCCTCTTTAATAATGGTGTTAGCCGAAGCCTCGGCCTCCGTGTAATTACCGAAATACAGTGCGGCACGTGCACGCAAAGCCAAAGCGGCGGCACGTGTGATACGCCCGGTTTCCTCTGTATAACCACCGTTGTATTTGTCCGGCAGGACAGCAGCGATAGCAGCCAGTTCATCCAGGATAAAAGACTGCACTTTATCGACCGGGTCACGCGGAACGTTCGGAGCATCATATTCCATCACCGTTGTTACGACCGGCACTTTTCCGAATTTAGTTGTCAGATCCAGATAAGCTTGGGCACGGAAAAAACGAGCTTCCGCCTTCATCCTTTCTTTCAGGGTTTCGTCCATTTCACAGTTATCCACCTTCTCCAGGAAGTTGTTTACAATACGAACCGTACTGAAATTATATCCACGGTCTTCCGCCGTACTCAGTTCACTTTGCTGGATAGATTCGTACGGGCCTTCCCAGGGTTTATGGCTATGGGCATTATCCGTACACATCTCATCCCAGATATCAAAACCGTTACCTTGTGCATAACAAGCATTCAAACCGTACCATGCATCTTTCTCCGATGTCCAGAAACTTTCTGCCGATATATCGGATGGCGGAATCACGTCCAAATCACAAGCTGTAAAAGAGGCAGTTATCAAGCCAAACACTGCCCATTTCTTTATATTTAGATTTACCATTACTCTTACTTAATTTTAAATTATTGAATCGATTAAAAAGATACGTTCACGCCGAAAGCAACCGACTTGGTTCCTAACGAACCGATACCACGTCCGGAAGAGGCTTCAGGATCGAAATCTTTCATCACATGATCGGCACGCAATGTAAACAGGTTTTCACCGGTCAGGAAAAATTTCAAAGAAGACATTCCCCATTTGGAAATGAGATTAGACGGAACACGATAGCCCAGAGAAATAGTCTTGATACGGAAATAGTCTGCATCAAACAATTGGTAATCTGAGAAATACTGATTATAATCATCCAGACTGTGTCCGCCATAAATACGGGGATAAACAGCACGCGGATTCGGATTCTCCTCCGTCCAGCGTCCCAGATGGAACTTACGCGGGTTTGAGTTCAACATAAAAGCAGAAACCTGTTCAGATTCAAAACCAGCCATTGTTCCGGATACACCTTGTCCAAAAATAGAAAGCTCGAAGTCTTTATATTGCAGATTCAAATTAATACCATATGTAAAGTCAGGCACATCTTTACCAATAATCGTACGATCTTCTCCGTTAATGGCACTACCCCATTCTACATTCTCGCGTTGCGGAACATACTTGATATCACCGGCTTTCGGTTTACGACCGTAAGTATAATAATGACCGGCATCGATCTCCTCCTGTGTATACAACCCGTCTGTTTTCAATCCGAAGAAAGAACCGATCGACTCGCCTTCACGCAGGATATAACGTATCTTGTCACCTCCATTCTGGATAATATCATCAGATTCACCCATGTCTTTGATCTCATTATGGTTGGTTGCAATATTGGCACTTACCATATAAGAGAAATCACCAAACGATTTGCGATGCGTCAAAGCCAACTCAAAACCACTGTTACGCACCTTGGCAATATTTTGCGAAGGGTTAGACCAGATACCCGTTTCTAACGGCACATTGTAACTCAGTAAGATATCACTGGTATTCTTCACATAGTAATCAGCAGTTAAACTCAGTAGTCCGTTGAAGATATCGAAGTCGACACCTATATCGGTCAAGGCAACCGTTTCCCAACCTAATTTCTCGTTTGCCGGTTTCGATTCCAATACTCCCTTTACCGCTTCATTATCGAAGTTATAATCTGCACCATTATTATACAGCTGGAAATAATCGTAATTACCTACGTTATTAATATTACCCAACGTACCCCATGAAGCACGGACTTTCAGGTTATTGATCCAATCGATCTGTTGCATGAAGTCCTCCTGGTTGATACGCCATCCGGCAGAGAAAGACGGGAAGATCCCCCAACGGTTATCTTTATGGAAACGGGAGGAAGCATCCGCACGCAGATTGGCTTCAAACAGATAACGATCCAGCAGGCTATAATTCAAACGACCGAAATAAGAAAGGATCTTATATTCTCTCAGCGGCGTACCATACGAATTCTGGTCCGGTTGATCTTTGCTGATCTCTCCACCGGTCGTCATATCTTCCAGATCATCCGTTACAAAATCTTTCCATTTTGCATAAAGACGTTCATATTTATAATGTTCGTACGAGGTACCGGCCAGTATACCGATATTATGTACTTTATTCGACCAGTCGTAGCGGGCTGTCAATGTATACATGGTCCGGTTTTCACTCTGCCAGAACATATTCATTTCATTTGTATACACACCGGTTCCAGGGATTTCAGCACCTGTTTCAAAATTCTTTACATTATCCTGCAAAGCGGTATACCCTCTTGATTTACTTTCCCATCCTTTGAATGCACCTTGTCCGGAGATCACCAAGCCTTTAACAGGTTTAAGATCGAATCCCAGATCGATCATTGTATTATCGGTCTTACCGTCCGACCAATTATTCTTGCTCAGGGCACGCAACGGGTTACCGTTCATAAACGACTGGGTAGCCGCTTTTCCTCCGGCAATGGAACCCCATTCACCGTTCGACTGCTGCGCAACCATCGTAGAAGGTACCATCAGGAAATTTCCGATCGAAGCAACTCCATGTTCCGTTTTATTAGTACTACGGATAAACTTCACGCCCGATTTCAATGTCAGCCATTTTGTTACATCGGCAGCCACATTGATATCCAGATTATAACGCTGTGAGCTTTGTCCCGGCATGAACTTATCATCATACAGATACCCCAATCCGGAGAAGAAACGTACTTTATCGCTACCACCGCTAAAATTCAACGAATGCTGTGTGGTAACCACCGGATTATCGAGCACCAGGTCCGCCCATTTCGTATTCGGATAATAATCCGGTTTCGAACCGTCCCGGAACCACTTGATCTCATCTTCCGAATAAGCGGCATTTTTACCATTGCTTGCATCACGATTATAGAATGCTTCGTTCAACAAGGTCGCATAATCCCATGAATCGAGTACGTCCGGCAGATAAGTCGGCATCTTCATTCCGACATAGCCGCTGTAAGAAACATTCATCTTTTCTTTCTGACCGCGTTTAGTTGTAACCAATACTACACCATAAGCGGCACGTGAACCGTAAATTGCAGAAGAAGAGGCATCTTTCAGGAAAGAGATAGTCTCAATACTGTTCGGATCCAGGTTTGAAAACAAGTCGGCATCAGCAATCGCACCATCGATCACATATAAGGGAGAAGAAGTACCCAGGTTACCGCGACCACGGAAATTGATTGAAGGTGTCGAACCCGGACGGGAAATAACCGTTACACCGGGAACCGTACCCTGGACAGCGGCCAACACATTTGTCTGTACACGGTCTTTGATTTCTTCAGAACTGATCGCAGCTACCGAGCCGGTCAGGTTCACTTTCTTTTGTGTACCATAACCTACAACCACTACTTCATCCAGTAATTCAGAATCTTCTTCTAAAATAACATTAACCGAAGTCTGACCATCTTTCAATGTAATATTTTTTGTTGTATAGCCAATATAAGAGATAAGCACGTGCTTATCTCTTCCTGACACTGTCAGGACAAAATTACCATCAAAATCGGTTACAGTTCCGTTTGTCGTACCGGCTTCCACCACGCTGGCCCCGATAACAGGCTCGCCATGCGCATCTTTCACGACACCTTTGATCGTAACACTTTTCTGCTGCTGCGTCGTATTCACTGACGATGTACGTGCAATCCCCCCTTCAGATGATTTTGAAACCACGATCTGATTATTTACAATACGGTAAACGTATCCTGTATTCTTGAACATATGGTTCAATACTACATCCAGAGAAGCATCGGTAACATCGATTGAAACCTTCTTACCCAGATTAATCTGGTCATCATTATAAAAGAAAGTATAGCCGCTCTCTTTCTCTATTTCTGCAATCACAGACGACAGAGGTGCGTTACTTTTCTTCATGGTAATTTGATAGACTTGTGCAAAAGCCGAAATAGGAACCAGGCCTATCGCACCTACCAGAAACAATTGTGTGATCTGTTTTTTGAATTGTTTACAGAACACATCTTTCAACAAAATAACTCGTTTGTTCATATTAATAATTAGATAAAATAAATATGCGTTTTTTCTTTCTCTTTATCAGCCAGTATTCCTACTGTCTCTCATTATCCGGTTTGTTTGTTTTTCATATATCCCTGATTTAAGTTTAACATAATTATTTATTAACTTTCTCATACAAGACAAAGCTGTCTCCTTTTTTACGATAAGCAACCGGAGAACTCTTGGATATGATATCCAGCAAAAGTTCCAACGATTCATCATGAATAGAAAAGGTAAAACTATATTTACCGGCCAGTTCAGACGGACATTTTATACTTATGCCATACCAGCTTTCCAGACGGGGAAGGATCATTCCCAACTTTTCATTTTTGAAATTTGGCCTCCCTTCCCTGCGCCAGGATGAATACTGATCGGCATTTACTTGCATGATTTCGGCTTTTCCGCCCATCACATAAGCCAGTTTTTCATCAGGCTTAACCAGTAAGACATCACCTTTCTCCCGCTCTTTCTTTGTGCTTACTTCGACCGCCCCCTCTGCCAGAATCATTTCCGCATAAGAAAGGGAGTCAACACAAAAGACTTCGAAAGCAGTCCCCAATGCCTTTATATCCATACTTTTTGTTTTCACAATGAAAGGGTGTTCCGGATCATGGTGTACCTCAAAAAAAGCCTGCCCGGACAAAGAGACTTCCCGTCTTTCTCCGTCAAACGACTCCGGATAAGTTAATCTTCCGCCGGCATTCAACGACACATGGCTACCATCCGGCAGATAGAACGACTCCATCGACTGCCGGCCGGCACTTACCACATAAATAGTTTTCTCTTTTGTCCCGCTTTGTCCTATCAACCAGGAGCCAACCGAAATAAGCAGAGCCAGAGAGGCCGCTACCGCATATTTCATCCAATAGTCCCGACGGGTATTATAAGGATGTATCTTCCGCATAACCCGGCCCAGCACCCGCTCTTTAGCCACAGGACTAAGAAACGAATCTCCCGGTTCATTCCACTGTTCTTTCAAATGGCGTAAAACAGGTTCCCGACCGGCCAGAAATTCTTTTTCCTTATCAGTCAGTCCGCCTGCCAGGGCCTTTTTTATAATATCTTCTTCTTTCATTTCCTTCATATCTAACACTAAATACTCCAAATTCAGAGTTATCCCCCAAAAGAATATCAAACTTTTTTTATTTTAACAAAACCGACTCTCTCTCAAAGAGACTTTTGCTATTCTTCAATTCTTTTCTATCTTTGCAATAATCAATAAAGAAGCTAAATTGGATAATCAAACACTAATACTGGCATTAAAAAACGGTAGCGAGGAGGCCTTTACTTCTTTGTATCACAAGTACTGCGATAAAGTCTACAAGTTTTGCAGACTCTATTACACAAACGATTCTACCACCGAGGAAGTAGTTATCAAATTATGGGATATACGCAGTTATGTAAATGAAAATGAAAATCTGGAAGGATTACTGTTCATCATCACCCGGAATATGATTTTCAGCAATTCAAAGAAAAATTTCAACGAAACTTTCTATAAAATGTCTATCCTTGCAGCTTACGACAAGGCTTATGATATAGAAGAGGAATTGCATGCAAAAGATCTGCGGATTTATATTGAACGGCTGGTAAACGAATTGCCGCCCAGGCAAAAGGAGGTCTTTTACCTGAGCCGCCATGAACAACTTAGCTATAAAGAAATTGCCGAAAGACTCGATATTACCCCAAAGACAGTGGAAAGACACATCAATGAAGCGTTGAAATATCTGAAAAAGAATATTTACTTCCTGCAATTATTCCTTGCAGCATAACGGGTTATTTCCCTATTATCTCCTTCAGTTGCACCGGTTTATCCGTAGTGATAAAATCGACATTCTTTGCAACGAACGATTCCATTACAGCCGGATCGTCCACCGTCCACACATTGATAGTCAGGCCGGCATCTTTGGCTTCCTGAATCCATTCGGGATGTTTGTCAAAAACTTTATAATGATAATCCAGGCCGGAAAAACCTAATACCTTCAGGTCTGCCGGTGAAACTTCTCCACGAAGATAAGAAACCTGGGCACTCGGGGCACGGCGGATCAACTCCTTACAAATATTCATACTGAAAGAGATGTATTCCACCTGATCTTCCATCTGGTATTTCTGCACCAGATAAAGAATAGTTGCAACCGCTTTATCTTCATTCACGACTCGTTTATGAGGTTTGATTTCAAGAATAAGCTGAGTTCCCTGATTTTTCTTTCCCTGTATCAGGTATTCTTCCAAAGTCGGTAACGTTTCTCCGTTTTTCAACTTCAGGTCTTTCAGTTGTTCATAGAGAGAAGTTTCTATACAAAAACCCTGAATACTGTCATCATGATTAACAACCGGAATGCCATCAGCCGTTATAGACACATCGAATTCAGAGCCATACGCTCCAACCTCATGAGCCTTGTTCAAAGCCGTAATTGAGTTCTGAGCAGAACCTTCACAATCCCAATACCCACGGTGGGCAATCACTTTTGTCTGGGAATAAACGCTACTTGCACATAAGAACAGGACAAGCAGCATAGTAAACATTGATCTTTTCTCCATCTTATCGAATATTATGTATTAGAATCCGTAGCAAACAACATTGTATAACGAAGGTGTAAACTTACTGAATCTGATTGGATTCTAAGAACTTCAACCATAAAAAAGTGCACCGAAAGAGTTATTCACTCTTAAGATGCACCTTTCAATATCATTAGATTTATCTGTTACTTCTTGTTTTCTTCAATCCACTTGCGTGCATTTACGAAACCTTCGATCCACGGAGTCACTTCGTCACCCTTACGATCGGCAGGATAATGACCGCACTGCCACGGGAACAAGGCACGTTCCAGGTGAGGCATCATAGCCAGGTGGCGTCCGTCATGCGAGCAAACACCGGCAACCGACCAGGGCGAACCGTTCGGGTTGGCAGGATAACCTTCATAGTTATATTTAAGTGCGATATGATATTCCTTCTCTTCATACGGGAACCAGAATTTTCCTTCTCCGTGCGTGATCCAGATACCCAGCTTCTGACCGCTCATCGGACCGAACATGACTGAATGATTCTTCGGAATTTCCACAGAGATGAAGTTTGATTCCAACTTGTGAGAATCGTTATGCAACATCTTATGTTTCTTTTCATGTTCCGGATAAACCACTCCCAGCTCTGCCATCAACTGGCAACCGTTACAGATACCCAGACTCAGTGTGTCAGGACGTGCATAGAAGTTATCCAATGCTTTCTTAGCCTTTTCGTTGTACAAGAAACCACCGGCCCATCCTTTGGCTGAACCTAAAACGTCGGAGTTGGAGAAACCACCGCAGAAAACGATCATATTCACATCTTCCAGTGTTTCGCGTCCCGAAGCCAGGTCGGTCATGTGAACGTCTTTCACATCGAAACCGGCCAGATACAATGCGTAAGATGTTTCACGTTCGCACTGGCAACCCTTTTCACGGATTACAGCAGCACGGATACCACTCTTACCTTTACGGTCGGGAGTCAGACCGTAATCAGCCAGCTTACCGGTGAAGTTCTTGCCGTACTTAAATTCCAGCGGCTGCATCTTATAGTTTTCGAAACGGTTGCCTGCGCATACGCTACCGCTCTGCTTGATATCCAGCTTGTAAGACGATTCGTACCATACGTCACGCATATAGTCGATACCGAAATGATACTGAACACCTTCTTTTTCCACCAGGATATGACGTTCGTCGGTCGGTTTGGCAATAACCGCACAACCAACACCAGCTTCTTCCATCAACTTCTCGAAAGCCTTCTTGTCTTTCACCTGAACCAGGATACCCGGATTTTCAGCAAACAGGATCTTCACAATGTCTGTTTCAGACAGCTTATCCAGATTGACTTCCAGACCGCCTTCTACGTTTGCGAAACACATTTCAAGCAAGGTTGTGATCATACCACCGGCAGAAATATCGTGTCCGGCAAGGATCAGGCCCTTTTCGATAGCATCCTGAACTGCATTGAAAGCATCAGCGAAATATTCGCTGTCCTTTACAGTCGGCACTTCATCACCCAACTTGTTCAAAGTCTGTGCAAAAGCGGAACCGCCCAGCTTCATCGTATCGAACGAGAAGTCTATATAATATATGTAAGAGTTCTTTTCGTGAGCCAATACCGGAGAAACAATCTTACGGATATCGCTTACCTCAGCACCGGCAGAAATAATTACCGTACCCGGAGCAATCACCTTATCGTCGCCATATTTCTGTGTCATCGACAAAGAGTCTTTACCCGTCGGGATATTGATACCCAGTTCGCAAGCAAAATCGGAAGCGGCCTGAACAGCAGTGTACAGACGAGCATCTTCCCCTTCGTTGCGGCACGGCCACATCCAGTTGGCACTCAAAGAAACACCTGTCAGCTTATCTGCCAACGGAGCAAAGACGATGTTCGTCAACGATTCGGCAATAGCCATAACAGAACCGGCAGCCGGATCAACCATTGCCACCTGCGGAGCATGACCGATAGAAGTAGCGATACCAGCTTTTCCACGGTAATCCAATGCTACGGCACCCAGGTCACTCAACGGCAACTGCAATTCACCCTGACACTGCTGACGGGCGATCTTACCTGTTACGGAACGGTCCACCTTATTGGTCAACCAGTCCTTACATGCCACAGCTTCCAGCTGAAGTACGTTTTCCAGATAATGATGCAGTTCCGATTCTTTGTAAACGACCGGAGCATATGTTTCTTCCACCGTATGATCCTTCATGATCGTTCTGGGCGGTTTACCGAACATATATTCCAACTTGATATCGATAGGCTTCACACCGTCAGCCTGCTCGAATACAAATTTCATATCGTTAGTCGTTTCACCAACCACATACATCGGAGAACGTTCACGGTCAGCGATACGTCTTACGCGGGCCACATCTTCTTCTTTCATCAGCAAGCCCATACGTTCCTGGCTTTCGTTACCAACTATTTCTTTAGCAGAAAGCGTCGGGTCACCGACAGGCAACTGGCTCATATCGATATGTCCGCCTGTAGCTTCCACCAATTCCGACAGACAGTTCAGGTGACCGCCTGCACCATGGTCATGGATAGAAACAACCGGGTTATTATCCGATTCGGCAATGGCACGGATCACATTCGATACACGTTTCTGCATTTCCGGATTAGCACGCTGCACGGCATTCAGTTCGATACCGCTGGTGTACTGCCCCGTGTTTACAGAAGAAACAGCACCACCGCCCATACCGATACGATAGTTGTCACCACCCAGCAACACCACCTTTTCACCCGGTTGAGGATCACCCTTCAAAGCATCGCGCATATTGGCATAACCGACACCGCCTGCCAACATGATTACCTTATCGTAAGCATATTTTTTATTGTTTTCTTCATGCTCGAAAGTCAGCACTGAACCGCAGATCAGCGGCTGACCGAACTTGTTTCCGAAATCGGAAGCACCGTTTGAAGCCTTGATCAGAATCTGTTCCGGCGTCTGATACAACCAGGGACGCGGATCAAGCACCTTTTCCCATTCACGGGCACCTTCCGTACGCGGATAAGCAGTCATGTAAACGGCTGTACCGGCAATAGGCAAAGAAGACTTACCTCCACCCAGACGGTCACGGATCTCACCACCGGATCCGGTTGCTGCCCCGTTGAACGGTTCAACCGTTGTCGGGAAGTTGTGTGTTTCAGCTTTCAGCGAGATAACCGATTTGATTTCTTTTACCTCATAAAAGTCAGGTTTGTCACCGCTTGCCGGAGCAAACTGTTCGATCA
>OHQG01001231.1_pt1 | contig 10940 bp, 9 predicted proteins | sample 1577871 | NCBI WGS metagenome assembly OHQG01 (sample SAMEA3879604, study PRJEB24766) | human gut metagenome | biome: human-associated habitat; feature: feces | place: USA | collected 1985/1987
TGTTGGGTATCTATGTGTCGCAAATATCTGCGCAGTTAGGCGTATTCTATGCGTTAAGCCTGACGATCTTGTTCACAAGCTTGGGTGTGAATTGGTTTTATCAAGCAATCGAGGACTTTAAGTTCATCACGATTCGGGCCTTGTGCTTTCGCTTGTTGGCGGCGTTGGGGCTTTTCTTGTTTGTCAAGGACAAGGACGATCTGTTGATCTATGCGTTTGTCTTGGTAGGTTCTACGGTAGGTAATAACCTGATAAACTTCATCCATCTGCGGAAGTGGATACCCTTCCATTCCGTCACTTGGGCTGAGTTACATATTTGGAGGCATCTGCGCCCCTCGCTGCGTATTTTTGTTTTTAACTTGGTGACCAGCATTTACTTGAATTTGAATACGGTGATGCTTGGTTTTATGCGGGGCGATGACGCTGTGGGTTTTTATACGGCGGGCAATAAGTTGTCGCATGTGGTATTGAGTGTGGTCGCCTCCTTGGGTGTTGTTTTGTTACCCCGTTGTTCCAATCTGATAGAGACCGGTCAGATGGAGGCATTCTCGAAAGTGACGAACAGATCCTACCGTTTGGTTGTAAGTTTGTCACTGCCTTGTATTGTAGGGCTTATTGTGTTGGCGACACCTGTAATATGTATCTTTTGCGGGGAAGAATTCTTGGAGGCAGTCCCCGTACTTTGTTGGACAGCCCCTATTATCTTGTTTATCGGTTTGAGCAACGTGATCGGCTTGCAGATCCTGTATCCGTTGGGTAAGGAAAGTATCGTGATTTGGAGTACGGTGGGAGGAGCCGTGCTGAATTTCCTTTTGAACTTGTTACTGATCCCTTTGCAGGGTGCGGTAGGTGCGGCCATCTCTACTTTTGGAGCCGAGTTAATCGTGTTGCTTATCCAAATCGTCGTAGGACGTAGATCTTTGCCGATCCGCTTGTTTGAGCGGGATTACTTGAATTATCTTCAGGCCTCCGTTTTGATGGCGTTCGCCCTTTTGGGTTTGAGCCTTTTGATTTCGAATAGCTGGTCATTGATTGCGGCAAGCGTGATGGTCGGCGTTTTCTCGTATGCCGGATTTTTGTGGATCAAGCGAGATGTCCTTTTCTTGGAGGTCTTTAGTTACGCTACTAAACTAATCAAAAAATAAATGAGACCATATGATTATTTGATCGTCGGAGCCGGCTTGTTCGGTTCCACGTTCGCCTACTTTGCCCGAAAGCGAGGTAAACGATGCTTGGTGATCGATAAACGCCCTCATTTGGGCGGGAATATCTATTGTGAGGAGAATGAGGGTATAAATGTACATAAGTATGGTGCGCATATCTTTCATACCTCGAACAAGGAGGTGTGGAACTTCGTGAACTCCATTGTGGAGTTCAATCGTTATACGAACAGCCCGGTTGCCAATTATCAAGGAAAACTCTATAATTTGCCTTTTAATATGAATACCTTTTACCAAATGTGGGGCGTGAGAACCCCGGAAGAGGCGAAGGCGAAGATAGAGGAACAGAAGGCGGAGGCAATGGAGGCTATGAGAGCCGCAGGGGTGAAAGAACCCCGGAACTTGGAGGAGCAGGCGTTGACCTTGATCGGGAAGGACATCTATGTGCGCTTGATCAAGGGTTATACCGAGAAGCAATGGGGGCGGAAGTGCACGGAGCTTCCCGCCTTTATCATCAAGTGTCTGCCCGTTCGCTTCGTGTTCGACAATAATTATTTCAACGACACTTATCAAGGAATTCCGGTGGGAGGCTACAATAAATTGATCGAAGGTTTGCTGGAGGGAGTGGAAACTCGGATGAACGTTGATTTCTTTGCGGATCGTACCTATTGTGAATCCTTGGCTGATAAGATTGTATTTACCGGTAAGATTGATGAGTTCTATGGTTATTGTTTCGGCAAGTTGGAATATCGAACGGTACGCTTTGAGGAGGAGATCCATGAGTGCTGTAACTATCAAGGTAATGCCGTGGTGAATTATACGGAGCGAGATATTCCTTATACACGTATCATTGAGCATAAGCATTTTGAGATGTTCGGAAATGCCGTGAATGCATGCCCGAAGACGGTTATATCAAAGGAGTATTCAACAGAATGGAAAGAAGGAATGGAACCTTATTATCCGGTGAATGACGAGCGGAATATGCTATTGGCGGAAAAGTATCGTCAACTTGCGGAAACAGAAAAGAACGTGATTTTTGGAGGCCGATTGGCGGAGTATAAGTATTATGATATGGGGCCGGTTGTGGAGAAAGTATTTAGAATAATAAATTCAAATTAAACTAAAATGAAACAAACTATTGGAGCTTGCGTTGTAACCTATAATAGGAAAGATCTGTTGATTAGATGTTTAAATGCTATATTGCGACAAGAATATCTGCCCGATGGCATTGTCATAGTAGACAATGTATCCACCGATTCTACCTTTGAGGAGATAACCACTCGCATGTTCCCCGGTCTAATATTTCGGTACGAAAACGAGAGTGGATTTGTTTATGAAGGGGATATCATCGTGGCAAATCGGTCGATGTCTGTTGTATATATTCAGAAGAAGGTAAATGACGGTGGTTCTGGTGGTTTTTATGCAGCGATGAAGGAAGCTTTTAACCGTGGATATGATTGGCTTTGGCTTATGGATGATGACGGATTGCCTGATAGGAAGGAACTGAAAGAATTGTATAATAAATCAGTTGAGTACCATTTGCAATACGCCAATGCCTTGGTGCTTGACATAAAAGATCCTACGCATTTTTCTTTTGGATTATCGAAAGGAAGGCTTGTTTATACAGTAGAGGATGCGAAGAAGAAACCTGTTATAGAAGATGTCGCTAATCCTTTTAATGGTACTTTTGTTAGTCGTGAAGTGATAGAAAAAATAGGCTTTATTAAGAAAGAAATGTTTATTTGGGGAGATGAAATAGAATATTTTTTACGCACAAAAAAGAATAGATTTAAGATTGCAACGGTTCCGTCGGCTGTGCATTTACACCCCAAATCTGTAAATAAGAATAATTATATTTCCTTTTATAACTGGAAGGTACCAGATGTTTTTGGAACTCGTTTTATTTGTGTCCATAGAAATAAGGGGTATATATATTCTCGATATTATGGTATATGCGGTATTATAAAGTATTTAATTGCGAATACTGCTATCTATGTCTGTAATTTTCAATTTAAGAAATGGTTGCTGTTTATAAAGTATTATTTCGAGGGTGTTTTTAATTATTATAAGTGAAACATAAGTGAATGTCTTAATTAAGATATTGCAAACTTTAATTTTTAATACGTTTTGATTCGTTTCCCCCGTCTATTACTGAGTAAGCGGAAAATCCTTAATTTACGGATGAGAAATATAGGTGAGATAAAAGATTGTTATGGTTGTGGTGTATGCGCTACGGTTTGCGGTAAAAAAATTATAGGGATTGGATTGAATAAAGAGGGCTTTTATGAGCCGCAGGTCGTCGATCCTGATCAATGTGTAGGTTGTGGTTTATGTTTGGAGGTATGTTCCTTTTTGCAGGAAGAGCCATCTTTGCGGCGTACTGAGATTCACAGTTATGCGGCTTGGTGTAAAGATGTGGCTGTACGGAGAAAGTGCTCCTCGGGGGGTGTAAGTTTTGAGTTGGGGAGGACCTTGATAGAGGAAGGCTATAAGGTATGCGGTGTGCGTTATGATGTGGAGCGGGCAAGGGCCGAGCATTACATAGCTACGACCGTGGAGGATTTAATACCTAGTATAGGTAGTAAATATATACAAAGTTATACGATTGAAGGTTTTAAGGCGATTAACCGAAAAGAAAAATATCTGGTGACTGGTACGCCTTGCCAGATAGATTCTTTCCGTAGGTATATCCGAAAGTTTGATGTAGAAGATAATTTTGTTTTAATGGACTTCTTCTGCCATGGTGTCCCCTCTATGCGTTTATGGCAAAAGTATCTTCAGGAGGTGGAGAAAATAACAGGGAAAGTTACTTATGTCTCATGGCGTAATAAATTCACGGGTTGGCATGATAGCTGGGCGATGTCAATAGACGGTAAAGAGCGTGGGGAGAAGGTTGATTGGCATGATTCGTGCAATTTGTTAATAAGGGAAAAAAGTTTCTATAATTCAAGGTTGTCTCAAGGAGACAATTTTTACCGCTTCTTTTTAAGCGATGCATGTTTGGGCAAGGCTTGCTATGAAATGTGTAAATATAAGTATGATCGTTCAGCTGCGGATATCCGTATTGGTGACTTATGGGGGGATACCTATAAATCGGATGAGGATGGCGTGAGTGCGGCGGTTGCCTTCACGGAAAAGGGTAATAAAATATTGCGTTCTTGTGGTTGTGAGTTGATAGAACATCCTTTTAATGTTGTTGCGGAAGGACAGATGAAGGAATGTCCTCGTAGACCGAGGTTACGGTCATGGATTCTTGCGCATTTCTGTTCCGACCACTCGTTGCGATCTATGTTGATCATGTATAAGTTATGCTGTTTGCCGAAACGAATCATTAATAAATTAATCAGAATATTTAAATGGGAAAAGTAGTGGGAATACTCTCCATGCAAAGGGTCTTAAATTATGGTTCTTTCTTGCAGGCGTATGCATTGAAACAGTTATTGCTACAAAATGGAGCGGATGATGTTTATTTTATAGACATAGAGAAAGGACGTTCTTTGGCTGGCTTTGAACAGGAAAATTCATTATTGAAAAAGTTATTTCGTGCCATTGTTTTGCTCGTTCAAGGTCAGTTACCTGCAAAGATTAGAGACATGAAATTTATGGTGAAATTAGCGAAAAGTCTCAAATCTCAATGGCCGGAGCTAAGCTTGGACGAGATAAATCCGAATCATTTTGACGTGGTATTTATAGGTAGTGACGAAGTGTTCAATTGTTGCCAAAAAACAACTTGGGGATATACGTCGCAACTCTATGGGCATATTCCACAGGCGGATCGGATTGTATCATACGCAGGCTCATTTGGACATACTACATTAGGGTTGTTGAAAAAGCTACAGGTAGATGGGGAGATTGGGCAAACGATGAAAGAAAATTTATCTGCCATTTCTGTTCGTGATCAGAATTCGTATGATATCGTAGAGCACCTTACTGGCATAAAGTCTGAGATTCATTTGGATCCAGTCTTGATCTATGGTTATAAAGATGAAATAGAGGCTAGGTGTATGGAGACGTGTAGCCCTTATATGGTAATTTATAGCTATCAAGGCCGAATTGGGAATAAGAGCGAGATAAAGGAGATTGTGACTTATGCTCGTTTAAAGAAATTACGACTAGTCTCTGTGTTTTGCCGTTATGACTGGTGTGACGAGGCTGTTTTACCATCAACTCCTTTTGATGTGTTAGCTTGGTTTAAAGGGGCTGAATGTATTGTCACTGATACTTTTCACGGCACGATCTTTTCGGTCATTACACATCGGCCGTTTTGTAGCTTAATTCGTAGTTCGAACCGTCAAAAGTTAGATTTCTTATTGGACCAACTAGGTTTGTGTGAGAGGAAGGTGTTGGCAGGTAATCAATCTATGATTTGTTCTGTTTTGGAACGTCCTGTAGATTATATAAGAGTGGAGCAGACGCTTCGCTCGGAACGTGAGCGAGCTATGGATTATTTGTTGGTGCAGTTAGATAAAGTATAATAAATGATGTTGTCGCTAAGTGTACTAGAAAGTTTTGTGGTTTATACGTCTTTGCTGATCTCTTTGCCTTTTTTAGGTCACACCGCAAATCAGTTTTACCAAAGGCCTGATTCAAACAGATTATATCATTACTGGGGAATCCTATTTTGTGTGATATTAATTTTTAGTTTGATATTTGGGACAAGGTATGAGGTGGGGATAGATTACTTAAGTTATAAAAAAATATATGAGGTCATTCAAAATGGGGAAATTCCCGATGATATAATAGAGCCTGGATTTTATTGGATCTGTAAAATCATAGGAGCTTTAGGATTGCATTATTCTTTCTTTTTTGGTTTCTTCTGTTGTTTGCAGGTATTCTTTATCATTTTAGCTTTTAAGAACAAACCAGAGTTATTACCATGGATCTTTATTGTTCTACTTTCCTCTCAATTTATGGTTATGATGACATTGGTACGTCAAATGACGTTTGTCTGTTGTTTTATATGGTTGGTGAGTCGGATCAATTTTATATCGTTCGCAAAGTATGCGATTTGGATTGTTTTATGTACGTTCTTCTTTCATAAATCAGCGATATTGCTACTTCCTTTGTATCCGTTTATTAGATTAAGGAAGAATATGTGTGGAACCTATCTGTTTCAGAATATAACATTTATTGTCTGTGTTTATTTGGGATATTCTCATTTTATTCTTGATAAGTTTGAGGATTTCTCTGCGATAGCATCTTTTTTGGGATATTCTCAGTACGAAGGTTTTAATGTCCTAGAGGCTCTTTTTATGGATCCTAATTGGGGGGGGCGTACCTTGATACGTGTGGCACTGGTTTTTGTCACGATCCTTTTTTCTAATAGAGTCCGGGCTTATTTCCCTACAGTAGGTTTCACTCAGTTTTATAATCTTTTCTTTTGGGGCGTATGTGCGGAAATAGTGTTGTATGGAACAAATGTTGTCTCACGTGTCTTTTTGCCTCTTTATTATATGAAACTTGTAATATATGCTTATACTCTTTATTATTTGATTTCAAATTACCGGAAGAGCTATAAAATTTTTTTTATGTGCTGCTGTTATATGCTGTTGCTTTCAATGGATTATTCTTCGGTTTTTTATGAAGCGAAATTACCGGAAAATACATCTGCTTTCAAGTTCTTTTGGCAATCTTAAAGTCTTGTTTATGAAAATAGTTTATTGCCTTCAAAGTACATTTAATTCAGGCGGGATGGAGCGTATTGTTATCTGTAAAGCGAATCATTTATCTCGCTTAGGTCATGAAGTGACGATCGTAACTACCAATCAAAGAGGTAGAAACTCGTTCTTTCCTATAGATCCGGATGTGCGATGTCTGGATCTTGGGGTTAATTATGATGATATAGAGAGTCTGCCATTTGTCAAGAAATTGATAAAACGACAAATCAAGTTGTTTAGACATCGTGAGAAACTGGAGTGGATACTTTGTGATATAGCCCCGGATATTACGATTTCTACATTTGGAAATGAAATAGTTTTTCTTCATAGACTTAAATCAGGCGGGAAAAAGGTCGTTGAGATACATTTTTCTCGTTTTTATCGCCTACAATTGGATCAACGGGGAATTTGGAGATTGGCCAATCGATGGCTTACCTATAAATTTAAACTGAATGTCAAGAAGTATGATGCTTTTGTTTGTCTGACAGAGGAAGATCGTTTGAATTGGAATGGCGTGAAGAATCTTCATGTAATCCCTAATTTTATAGATCGTAGGTCATTCGAGCCGGCGGCCTTAGATTCGAAAATGGTGATTACGGCCGGACGTCTATCGTTTCAAAAGGGGTATGATCGATTGATTGATGCGTGGAAAATCGTTCATGCGCATTGTCCGGAGTGGAATTTGGAAATCTATGGAAGTGGGGAATTGAAGGATGTTCTTTTGGATAAGATTGATAGTTTGGGACTGTCTTCTTCTGTCGCTATAGAAAAACCGGTTGATGATATTTATGATCGTTTTTCTCATTCTTCAATATATGTTCTTGCTTCTCGTTATGAGGGGCTTCCGATGGTTATGCTGGAGGCGATGGGATGTGGTTTGCCAATCGTCTCATTTGATTGTCAATGTGGTCCTAGGGATCTGATTGGGAATGGTGATGCGGGAGTATTGGTGCGAAATGGAAACGTCAAAGGACTGGCTGATGAAATTATAGCGCTTATTAAAGATGTAAATCGACGCAAGGGTATGGGTAAATCCGCTTATCGTGAGGCTGAGAAATATCTTCCGGAAAGTATAATACGGCAATGGGAAACTTTATTTGAAAATCTAACAACAATATAATCGTGAAGTTTTTTCTAATCTCAAATATGTATCCGACCCTAGATAGCCCGGGTTACGGCTGCTTTGTGAAAAATGTGTGTGAAGGGATGCTATCTCAGGATGATGTGCATATGTCTTGCATGGCTGTGATCCGAGGAGGAAGCAAGGGACGCATCGATAAGCTATTGAAATATGTGGTTTTTTATTTAGCCATAATCAAGGGCTTTTTCAAGGAATATGACTTCATCTACATACATTTTCCTAATCAGGCTATTCCATTACTAAATTTTCTTTATAAGTTTCGTACACCCAAAATTGTCGTAAACTATCATGGTGAAGATTTGATGTATGAGGAAAAAGGATATACCAAGATATTAGGTGAGGTCACCCAAAGATTTTGCAGAAAATATGCTTCGGCGATAGTAGTTCCTTCTCGATATTTCAAGGATATCGTGGTTGGCCGGAATATTCTTCCTGCGTCTAAGGTCATCGTATCGCCATCTGGTGGGATAAATCCGGCTCTGTTTTTCCCTCTTGAAACTAAAAGTTATGATTTTGCTTTACATATAGGATATGTCGGTCGGCTTGAGATTGACAAAGGCATAAGAGAGTTTTTGCAAACTTGTGACAGACTTAAACAAAATGGTGTCGTGTTTAAAGCCTCGGTCGTTGGGTATGGTAGTTGTTACGATGAGGTGATGCGCTTTATAGATGTTCATGATCTGAAAAAAGAAATTACGATTGTCAATGGAGTTCCTCAAGAAAAGTTAGGAGATTATTATCGGGGCATGGATCTGTTGATTTTTAGTAGTAGTAGGACTGGTGAAAGTCTAGGGCTGACAGGTATTGAGGCCATGGCGTGTGGTGTACCTGTTATAGGAAGCGATATCGGAGGTATCGCCTCCTATGTGGAGAATGGTAGTAATGGCTGGTTGGTCCCTGTAAAAGATATAGACGGGATTGTGGATCGGATTTATAAATATATGGGGATGGATATCGATTCGAAGGAAGAATTGAGATATAATTGCATAGAGACTGGTAAAAGATACGATAAGAATTTAGTATGTAATCAACTGGCAAAAGATCTAAAAGGGCAGATAACCCCCCCCCCCCAGTATCCCGATTATATTATTGAATGATAATCATTTAGGTGCTTTGCTCCATTTCAGGGGTGAAGTAATAGAGGCTTTACTCCGGAAGGGGTATAAGGTGGTAATAGTGGCACCTATCTCTGACCACGATCAGATAACTGTTCCATATGGGGTAGATTATCAGCCTGTCCTAATGAATAGAACGTCAAAAGGCGTAAAGGACGGGATTGAATATTTCTGTCAATTGTATAGAATATTCAAGGAGGTAAAACCTGATATGGTAATAAATTATACGATCAAGCCAATACTGTTGGGTAGCTTGGTCGCACGTTTTTTACGTGTTCCATCTATCTCTTTTTTCGCGGGAATTAGTTCTGTGTTATCTGGTATGGCCGGGCAAAGTTCTGTTAAATCGACTGCTTGCATGATGGTGCTTCGTAAACTGTTGAAAGTTAATGAAAGGTCTGTGTTCTTAAATGAGGAAGATGTCGGATTTGTTGAAAAATATAATCTTTATCCTTTAGATAAAGTATTGCTTTTGAGGGGAGGAGAGGGTGTTGATACCGATAAATATACTCCCCTGTTACAACCTGAAAACTCATTACGTTTTAAAGTGGTGATGATTGCCCGTGTCCTGAAAACGAAAGGTTATCAAGAGTTTGTCGAAGCGGTGCGTTTATGTAAAAAAAACAGGCTGAATATAGATTTCTATCTATGTGGGGGGATCGATGAGATTCATCCCGCAAAGATAACACGAGAGGAAATAGCTATGGCAGAGGAAGACTTTCTTTTCAAATACATGGGGCATTTAAACAATCTCCAGCAATTCATAGGCGATGCTGATTGTGTTGTTTTACCATCTTACTATAATGAAGGGATGAATAGAAGTCTTATGGAGGCTCTTAGCATGGGTATTCCTATTATAACAACAGATAACAGAGGATGCCGTGAATTGGTAATCGATGGAAAAACCGGTTTTATCATACCTCCTAAAGATTCTTATGCGTTGTATGATGCTATTTTACGGATGTATCATCTTTCTTCGGAAGAACGTGAATGCTTCAAGATTGAAAGTCGTAAATATGCATTGGAAAGGTTTAGTATAGAAAATGTAATCAATACTTATCTTCGTTTGGTAGAAGAAGTTCTAGCTTGATCGTAAAATATTCTATGTGGAGTTTTTCTCTCATGTTGTATTAATTTCAATTATATATCAATGAAAGTCGCTATCATCGGTACTGTCGGAGTTCCGGCAAATTATGGTGGATTTGAAACGCTAGTCGAACAATTGATTGAGTATAATCATTCAGAGGATTTACAATACGCCGTATATTGCAGTCGAAAATCTTACACGGACGAACGCTGGGTATATCATGGCGCTAAGATAGAATATGTGGGTTTAAACGCAAATGGTATCCAAAGCATCTTTTATGATATCATCTCTCTTATAAGAGCCGGGCGGAAAAGCGATGTCGTATTGATTTTAGGAGTTTCAGGCTGCGCTTTTCTTCCTTTATATAGATTGTTTTCCAAGAAACGTCTTGTTATTAATATTGATGGTCTTGAGCATAGAAGGGATAAATGGAATAAGTGGGTACGTAAGTTTTTGAGATTTTCAGAGAAACAGGCGGTGAAATACGCCGATGTTATCGTGACTGATAATAAAGGGATTACTGATTATGTCAAAAAGGAATATGGAAAAGAGTCTGAATTGATAGCTTATGGAGGTGATCATGTCTTGTGTGATATTTCAGTTGTAGAATCAGATGAAATATTAAGTAAGTATTGTTTAGCTGTTGGTAATTACGCTCTTGCTATTTGTAGGATAGAGCCGGAAAACAATGTGCATACCATATTAGAGGCATTTTGTAAAACACCTGACTATGCCTAAATTTACTTCACAGATTTTACTGTTATTTTCTAAGGTACTTCA
>OHQG01001236.1_pt1 | contig 10864 bp, 5 predicted proteins | sample 1577871 | NCBI WGS metagenome assembly OHQG01 (sample SAMEA3879604, study PRJEB24766) | human gut metagenome | biome: human-associated habitat; feature: feces | place: USA | collected 1985/1987
GGTATGATATTCGGTTTTATACTGATAATGTACTGGAGAAAAAAAGATAGAGGAAATGGGTACTATTATAACTGACCTTAAAGAAGCTTTTCGCAGAGGGAATATTTATATCCAGCTGATTTATATCAACGTAGCTGTATTTGTAGTCACTACGCTGACGGAGGTAATTCTGCAATTATTCAATCGCAGCCTCGGCGGTGCGTTTGAATGGCTGGAATTGCCCGCTTCACCCACACAGTTCATCATACAGCCATGGTCACTGTTCACATATATGTTTATGCATGCAGGATTTTTACATATCCTGTTCAACATGTTGTGGCTATACTGGTTCGGAGCACTATTCCTAATGTTCTTCTCAGCCAAACATCTGCGCGGGGCGTATATCTTAGGGGGTATTTGCGGTGGATTATTGTACATGGCAGCCTATAATATCTTTCCGTATTTCCGCCCGATGGTCGATTATTCATTCATGTTGGGGGCATCCGCTTCCGTGCTTGCTATCGTAGCTGCTACAGCGTACCGCGAACCTAACTACCCCATCCGGCTGTTCCTCTTTGGTACGATACGGTTGAAATATCTGGCACTGATTGTCATCGGTACGGATTTACTGTTCATTACATCCAGCAATGCAGGCGGACATATTGCCCATCTGGGCGGTGCATTGGCGGGACTCTGGTTTGCTGCCGGACTCAGTAAAGGAAAAGATATCACTGCCTGGATTAACAAAATTCTAGATGCTATCGTTTCACTGTTCAGCTTCAAGCCCCGCAAACCGAAGATGAAAGTTCACTATGGTAACAGCCGTCAGAAAGACTATGACTACAACGCCCGCAAGAAATCTCAATCCGAAGAAATAGACCGTATCCTCGATAAACTGAAAAAATCAGGATATGAAAGCCTGACCACAGAAGAAAAGAAAAGTCTTTTCGATGCGAGCAAACGATAGTACAGAAAATGGGAATAAAGCATATTGGTAAATTCGTAGCCTACCTGATTTTAGCGGTTAATATTTTCTTTATAAGCTTGCTGCTTCTCACCGCTTACAGCCCGCACATCAAGCCGGTTGCTCACCCCGTAGAGTCCTGCTTCGGGCTGACATTTCCTATTTTCCTGGTGATAAACATCTGTTTTTTCATCTTTTGGCTTATTATTCAAAAGTATAAGTTTGCACTTTTTCCACTGGTAGCATTTCTTTTATGCTATTCACAAATACGGACTTATCTCCCGCTCAATTTCCACACTAGCAAATTACCCGAAAACAGTTTCAAGGTCTTGTCATATAACATCATGGGCTTCGACGGAGCGGTCAAAAAGGATGGTGAGAATCTCATTCTGAATTATCTGAAGAATAGCGGAGCAGATATCTTATGCCTGCAAGAATACCAAACGATAGAATCTCCCCGTTATCTCAGCCAGAAAGATGTGGAAAAGGCTTTAAAAGATTATCCCTATCATAACATCCAGATAGTGGGAAGAGGAAGTGGAAAAGGCCACACCAACCGGATAGCCTGCTACTCTAAATTCCCTATTCTTTCATCCCGTAAACTGGATTATGTCAGTGAATACAATGGTTCAGTGGTTTATGAACTGAAAATGGGAGAAGATACCGTAATGCTCATCAACAATCATCTGGAATCTAACAAGCTGACTAAAGAAGACAAAGTAGTCTACGAAAGTATGCTCAAATCTCCTGAAACGGAAAAAGTTAAAAGCGGTGCACGCCTGCTCATCCGCAAGCTAGCAGAAGCATCCGCCATTCGCGCCCCACAAGCAGACAGTATCGCCCAGGAAATCTCAGCGTCACGATACCCTTATATCATCGTCTGCGGCGACTTTAACGATACACCGATTTCCTATGCACACCGGGTCATTGAAAAAGGATTAAATGATGCTTTCACCAAGTCCGGCCGCGGACTGGGTATTTCTTATAATCAGAATAAATTCTATTTCCGGATAGACAATATCCTGGCAAGCAAAAACCTTAAACCTTATAACTGTACGGTGGATCGTTCCATAAAAGAATCCGACCATTATCCAATCTGGTGTTATCTGAAGAGAAAAGATTGAAAAACGAATTAATAATTAATACTTTATACCTAATACTTAGAACTTATGTTTAAGAAGTGTATTTTTATTTTAGCTACAAGTTGTATGATGTACTCCTGTACCACGCAAACGGAAACTAATCCGTTCCTGACTGAGTTCCAAACCGAACATGGCGTACCGCCTTTCGATAAAATCAAACTGGAACACTATGAACCTGCCTTTCTGAAAGGCATTGAAGAGCAAAATGCAAATATCGATGCAATAGTGAACAATTCCGAGGCGCCAACCTTTGAAAACGTAATCGTTGCTCTCGATAATAGCTCTCCGATATTGGACCGGGTTAGCGCCATCTTCTATAACATGACGGAAGCAGAAACAACAGATGATCTGAAAGAATTATCTATTAAACTCGCCCCGACATTGTCCGAACACAGTGATAATATCTCACTGAATCAGGATCTTTTCAAGAAGGTTGATGCTGTATACCAACAGAAAGATGCATTGGGACTGACTACCGAACAACAACGCCTGCTGGAAGAGACCTACAAAGGCTTTGTCCGTTCCGGTGCAAACTTATCCCCTGAGAAACAGGCACGTTTGCGCGAAGTCAACAAAGAACTTTCTACATTAGGTATCAAATTCAGTGATAATGTGCTGAATGAAAACAACGCCTTCAAACTTTATATAGACAAGGAAGAAGACCTTGCCGGACTGCCCGACTGGTTCCGTCAAAGCGCCGCTGAAAAAGCAAAAGAAGACGGACAAGAAGGCAAGTGGCTGTTTACATTGGGGAATGCCAGTCGTCTTCCATTCCTGCAATACTCCGAAAATCGTCCGTTACGCGAACAAATGTACAAGGCCTACATCAACCGCGGCAACAACAATGACAAGAATGACAACAAGAAGATTATTACAGACATCATAAAACTGCGTCTTGAAAAAGCGCAATTACTGGGCTTCGACTGTTATTCTAATTTTGTTTTGGATAATACGATGGCTAAAAACTCCACAACCGTTATGGACTTCTTAAACAACCTGTGGAGCTATTCATTGCCAAAAGCAAAAGCCGAAGCTGTTGAATTGCAGAACATAATGGATAAAGAAGGCAAAGGTGAAAAACTGGAAGCGTGGGACTGGTGGTTCTATACAGAAAAACTCCGCAAAGAGAAATACAATCTGGAAGAAGACGAAATCAAACCTTACTTTAAGTTAGAAAATGTACGCGAAGGCGCTTTCGCTGTAGCTAATAAACTTTATGGCATCACTTTAACGAAATTGGAAGGTATCCCCGTATACCACCCCGATGTAGAAGTATTCGAAGTGAAAGATGCAGACGGCTCACACTTGGGTGTTTTCTACGTAGATTATTTCCCCCGTCCGGGTAAGAGCGGCGGTGCATGGATGAGCAACTATCGCGAACAACAAGGTGCTATCCGCCCGTTGGTATGCAATGTATGCAGTTTCACACAGCCCGTAGGCGATATGCCTTCATTGCTGACTATTGACGAAGTGGAAACACTGTTCCATGAATTTGGTCATGCCCTGCATGGATTGCTGACAAAATGCAACTATAAAGGTATTTCCGGCACAAACGTAGTACGCGACTTCGTTGAGTTGCCTTCGCAAATCAATGAACATTGGGCTACCGAACCTGAAGTATTGAAAATGTATGCCAAACATTATCAAACCGGCGAAACTATCCCCGACAGCCTTATCGAAAAGATTCTGAATCAGAAAACCTTCAACCAAGGCTTCATGACCACCGAGTTACTGGCTGCTGCCATTCTGGATATGAATCTGCACAACCTGACAGATACCCAGAACCTGGACGTATTGGCATATGAGAAAGAGGCCATGGACAAACTGGGGCTTATTCCGGAGATAGCTCCACGCTACCGTACCACCTACTTCAACCATATCATTGGCGGTTATGCTGCCGGCTATTACAGCTATTTATGGGCAAATGTATTGGACAACGATGCTTTCGAAGCTTTCAAGGAACACGGCATCTTTGACAAAAAGACAGCCGACCTCTTCCGGAATAACGTTTTGGAAAAGGGTAACAGCGAAGATCCGATGACTCTTTACAAGAACTTCCGCGGAACGGAGCCACAACTGGAACCGATGTTAAAAAATCGCGGAATGAAGTAAAAACATTGCTATACGGAGGGAGTTAATTCTTTATCATGTGCAAATATTTGAGTTCCTTTTACTTCCGAATGTGAAAAAAAAACTATATTTGCAGCCTTGTACGCAACAGAAATTAATTAAAAAAGTAATCATAATAAACTAAAAGTAACATGCAAAACAAAGGATTTGTAAAGGTTTTTGCGGTATTGCTCACACTGGTGTGTGTGTTCTATCTCTCCTTTTCTTTTGTGACTCGCCATTATACCAATAAGGCTAAAGAGTTTGCAAAAGGCGATGTGAAAGTAGAGCAGGACTACCTGGATTCTCTGGCTAATGAGAAAGTATTCTTCGGCAATTGGACACTGAAACAGTGTCGTGAGATGGAGATCAGTTTAGGTTTGGACTTAAAGGGTGGTATGAACGTTATCCTTGAAGTTTCTGTTCCTGATGTTATCAAAGCATTGGCGGACAACAAAACCGACGAAGCATTCAACCAAGCATTGGCAAATGCTGCCAAACAAGCTATTAGCAGCCAAGACGACGTCATTACGTTGTTTGTGAGAGAGTATCACAAAATTGCTCCGGACGCACGTCTTTCCGAGCTTTTCGCCACTCAACAGTTAAAAGACAAAGTTAACCAAAAGACCTCCGACGCGGAAGTAGAAAAAGTACTGCGTACGGAAGTAAAAGCCGCTGTTGACAACTCATACAACGTACTCCGTACTCGTATCGACCGTTTTGGTGTGGTTCAGCCCAACATCCAAAGTCTGGAAGACAAGATGGGACGTATCATGGTGGAACTTCCGGGTATCAAGGAACCGGAACGTGTAAGAAAATTACTTCAAGGTTCCGCTAATCTGGAGTTTTGGGAAACATACAACGCAAAGGATATTGCACCTTATCTGCAAGCTGCTGATAACAAACTGCGTAGCATTTTAGCCAATGAAGCACCTGCTGACAGTGCAGCTGTTGACAGCACCGCTGCTCCGGTTGTAGCACAAGCTATCAGCACAGCCGACAGTCTTGCCGCTGCATTGAAAGGCGAGAACAAAGCACAATCCGTTGATCTTGCACAAATCAAGAAAGAACATCCGTTGCTGGCTGTACTGCAAGTTAATTCCAGCGGACAAGGTCCTGTTGTAGCTTATGCTAATTACAAGGATACTGCTGACATCAACAAATATCTTTCCATGAAAGAAATTCAAGCCGAACTTCCGAAAGACCTTCGTCTGAAATGGGGTGTTTCCGCTTACGAATATGATCCGAAAGGACAAACTTTCGAACTTTACGCTATCCGCTCAACCGAACGTAACGGACGCGCTCCGCTGGAAGGTGATGTTGTTGTAAGCGCTAAAGACGAATACGATCAGTTTGGTAAACCTGCTGTAAGTATGTCAATGAATACAGACGGTTCACGCCGCTGGGCACAGTTGACTAAACAAAACATTGGTAAGAGCATCGCTATCGTATTGGACGGCTATGTATATTCTGCACCGAATGTAAATACTGAAATTACAGGTGGTAACTCGCAAATCACGGGTCACTTTACTCCCGAACAGGCAAAGGACTTAGCGAACGTACTGAAATCCGGTAAGATGCCGGCTCCCGCACGTATCGTTCAGGAAGATATCGTAGGTCCGTCTTTGGGACAGGCATCTATCAACGCCGGTGTATTCTCATTCATCGTAGCATTGATACTATTGATGATTTATATGTGCTCCATGTACGGTTTCATTCCGGGTATGGTTGCCAACGGCGCATTGGTACTGAACATGTTCTTTACAATGGGTATCCTTTCATCCTTCCAGGCGGCTCTGACAATGTCCGGTATTGCCGGTATGGTGTTAGCCCTGGGTATGGCTGTGGATGCGAACGTGTTGATCTATGAACGTACAAAAGAAGAGTTACGCGCAGGTAAGGGTGTGAAAAAAGCCCTCGCAGACGGTTATTCTAATGCATTCTCCGCTATCTTCGACTCAAATTTAACGTCTATCATCACGGGTATTATCCTGTTTAATTTCGGTACAGGTCCTATCCGTGGTTTTGCCACGACCTTGATTATTGGTATCTTGATTTCATTCTTTACCGCTGTGTTCATGACACGTCTGGTATATGAATACTTCATGAATAAAGATAAATGGCTGAACCTGACTTTCTCTTCCAAGATCTCTAAGAACCTGATGACGAATGTACATTTCGACTTCATGGGTAGAAATAAGCAATGGTTTACAATTACAGGCATTATCCTTGTTATCTGTATCGGTTCACTGTTCGTGCGTGGCTTGAGCCAGAGTATCGACTTCACCGGTGGACGCAACTTCAAGGTACAGTTTGAAAACGCCGTAGAACCGGAACAAGTACGTGAGTTAATCGCCAGCAAGTTCGGTGATTCTAATGTAAGTGTAATTGCTATCGGTACCGATAAGAAGACTGTACGTATCAGCACAAACTACCGTATCGAAGAAGAAGGTAATAATGTCGATTCAGAAATCGAAGCATATCTGTATGAAACGCTGAAACCGGTATTGACGCAGAACATCACGCTGGAGACATTCATCGACCGCGAAAATCACACAGGTGGCAGTATCGTCAGCTCACAGAAAGTAGGTCCGAGTATCGCAGATGATATCAAGACTTCGGCCATGTGGTCTGTAGTTCTCGCTCTTATCGCCATCGGTCTCTACATCTTGATCCGTTTCCGCAACATTGCATATAGTGTGGGTTCCGTAGTTGCACTGACCAGTGATACATTAATGATTCTTGGCGCTTATTCATTGTGCTGGGGTTGGATGCCGTTCTCTCTTGAAATTGACCAGACATTTATCGGTGCTATCCTTACGGCTATCGGTTACTCTATCAATGATAAAGTGGTAATCTTCGACCGTGTACGTGAATTCTTCGGCCTGTACCCGAAACGTGACAGAAAGCAATTGTTCAATGATTCGTTGAATACGACTCTGGCACGTACTATAAATACTTCATTGAGTACATTAATCGTGCTGCTGTGTATCTTCATCCTTGGTGGTGACTCTATCCGCAGTTTCGCATTTGCAATGATTCTCGGTGTTGTAATCGGTACATTATCTTCTCTGTTCGTTGCATCTCCTATCGCATATATGATGATGAAGAACAAAAAGATTGTTGAGCCTGCTGTTGAAATAGCAAAATAAGAATTATATAGTAACAAAACAAAAAAGGGAAGCCGAATAAATGGCTTCCCTTTTTTGTTTTGTAGTCCCGAGGGGAATCGAACCCCTATCTAAAGTTTAGGAAACTTCTATTCTATCCGTTGAACTACAGGACCAAAAACATTTACGGTTGCAAAGATAAAGCATTCTCCCGATTTAACAAAGGCGAATGAATCTTTTATCGAGAAGTTAAAGAAATACAGTCTACACAAGATTTTATCAAAGTGTCAACCTAAATCAGCTACAAACAGTAGTATATTGGCGATTCAATCTTACATTTAGTCAACAGTTACGCAACCAAAAATAAATGATAATATGCAACTTTTATCCGTTCAAGTCAGACACATAGTCAGAGTTTTGTTCACTCCAAATATCAAAAAACACTCATTTATCAATTCTTTTAGTACACAATCACAGATTAATTCGAAAAGATTTTGCCAAGTCGCATAACTTTCCGACATTTGCAAACGCATCTTTAAAAGCGTAGTACTTTTTGTAAGTACCCCAACCAACATGAGAACAGATTTTAAGTGATCCTATAAATTAATCATAGTAATACGAAATTATGGCAAACGACATGATGGTAAAAGAACTGGATCAAGTGGTAGTCCGCTTTTCCGGAGACTCCGGCGATGGTATGCAGCTCGCCGGCAACATCTTTTCAACAGTATCGGCTACGGTGGGAAATGACATCAGTACTTTCCCTGACTATCCCGCAGATATCCGCGCCCCGCAAGGCTCTCTGACCGGTGTATCAGGTTTCCAGGTACACATCGGCGCCAGCAAAGTATTCACCCCGGGTGATAAATGCGACGTATTGGTAGCTATGAACGCTGCCGCATTGAAAACACAGTATAAGTTTGCTAAGTCTACTGCTTGCATCATTATCGACACAGACTGTTTCCAGGCTTCCGATTTACAGAAAGCCGCTTTCAAGACTGACAATCCTATCGAAGAAATGGGTATTAAGCAAGACGTGATTGCTGCTCCTATCTCTCAAATGGTGAAAGATTGCCTGGCAGAAACAGGTATGGACAACAAAGCAATGCTGAAATGCCGCAACATGTTCGCTCTCGGCCTGGTATGCTGGTTGTTCAATCGCGACCTGAAGATTGCAGAAGATTTCCTTAGAGAGAAATTCGCAAAAAAGCCGGAAATAGCTGAAGCCAACATCAAGGTAATTCACGCCGGCTACGACTATGGTCACAATACACATGCTTCTGTAGCGCATACTTATAAGATAGAAAGTAAGATAAAAACACCCGGAATATACATGGATATCATGGGTAACAAAGCTACAGCCTACGGTTTCATTGCTGCTGCAGAAAAGGCAGGTCTGAAGTTATTCCTGGGTTCTTATCCCATCACTCCTGCTACGGACGTATTACATGAACTCTCCAAACATAAATCCTTAGGTGTCATTACCGTTCAATGTGAAGATGAGATTTCCGGCTGTGCTACGGCTATCGGTGCTTCTTTTGCTGGTGCATTGGCTGTAACTACCACTTCCGGTCCGGGTATCTGCTTGAAATCAGAGGCTATGAACCTTGCAGTGATTACAGAACTTCCCTTGGTTGTTCTGGACGTACAACGCGGTGGTCCTTCCACAGGTTTGCCGACTAAATCGGAACAAACTGACTTATTGCAGGCTTTGTTTGGCCGTAACGGTGAAAGCCCGATGCCGGTTATTGCCGCAACCTCACCGACAAACTGCTTCGATGCAGCCTATGCAGCTTGTAAAATGGCTTTGGAACACATGACTCCGGTAGTTCTGTTAACAGACGGTTTCGTAGCCAACGGTTCCGGTTCATGGAAGCTGCCGAACCTGGATACATATCCTGAAATCAAACCTCAGTATGTTACTCCTGAAATGAAGGATAACTATACTCCTTATAAACGCAACCCTGAGAACCAGGTACGTTACTGGGCCATTCCGGGACAAGAAGGCTATACTCATATCCTCGGTGGTCTGGAAAAAGACAGCAACACAGGTGCGATCTCTACCGATCCTGAAAACCACAACCTGATGTGCCACCTGCGTGCAGAAAAAGTTGCAAAGATTGCTGTGCCCGATGTAGAAGTACAAGGCTATGCAGATGATGCAGACCTGCTGATTGTAGGTTTTGGCGGTACTTACGGACACTTGTATTCTGCTATGGAAGAGATGAACAAAGCCGGACAAAAAGTAGCCTTAGCTCACTTCTCTTATATCAACCCACTGCCTAAAAATACGGCTGAAGTATTGAAGAAATATAAGAAAGTGGTAGTTGCCGAACAGAATCTGGGACAATTTGCCGGTTATCTCCGCATGAAGGTAGATAATTTCACTCCGTATCAATTCAACGAAGTCAAGGGACAGCCGTTCGTAGTAAGCGAATTGGTGGCTGCCTTCACCAAGATACTGAAGAAGTGACAAGCTACAGGCTATGAGTAACAAGTACTGCTCTGAACAGACTTGTAGCTTGTAGCTCGTAACTCGTAGCTACTAAAAAACTTATCAACTTAAAACTTAAGAACATCATGAGCGAATATACAGCTAAAGATTTCAAAAAAGGACAACCTCGTTGGTGTCCGGGTTGCGGTGACCACTTCTTCTTGAATTCACTGCACAAAGCATTGGCAGAAATCGGTGTTAAGCCTTGGGAAACTGCCGTTATTTCAGGTATCGGTTGCTCTAGCCGTCTACCTTATTATATGAATACATATGCGATGCAGACTATCCACGGACGTGCTGCCGCCATCTCTACCGGATGTAAAGTAACCAATCCTAACCTGAGCGTTTGGCAGGTTTCAGGTGACGGTGACGGTCTGGCTATCGGTGGTAACCACTTTATCCATGCTATCCGTCGCAATATAGATATCAACATTCTGTTGCTGAACAACCGCATCTACGGTTTGACAAAAGGACAATATTCTCCGACGTCTCCCCGTGGCTTCGTCAGCAAATCCTCTCCTTATGGTACGGTAGAAGATCCGTTCCACCCAGCTGAACTTTGCTTCGGTGCCCGTGGACGTTTCTTTGCACGCTGTGTAGCTACAGATGGTCCCGGTACAGGAGAAATTCTGAAGGCTGCCGCTAACCATAAAGGAGCCGCTGTGTGTGAGATTCTGCAACACTGCGTTATCTTCAATGACGGAACCTACGACTCTGTATACAACAAAGACGGACGTGCCAAAAATGCTATCTATCTGGAACACGGTAAGCCGATGCTTTTCGGTGAGAACAAAGAGTTTGGATTGATGCAGGAAGGCTTCGGACTGAAAGTTGTGAAGTTGGGCGAGAACGGTATCACAGAAAAGGATATCCTCGTTCATGATGCACACTGCATGGATAATACATTGCAACTGAAATTGGCTCTGATGGAAGGGCCTGACTTCCCGGTTGCTCTCGGTGTGATCCGCGATGTAGAAGCTCCGACTTATGACGATGCTATCATGGAACAGATTGAAGAAGTATCGGCAAAGAAGAAGTATCACAACTTCAAGGAACTGTTGATGAC
>OHQG01001250.1_pt1 | contig 10762 bp, 12 predicted proteins | sample 1577871 | NCBI WGS metagenome assembly OHQG01 (sample SAMEA3879604, study PRJEB24766) | human gut metagenome | biome: human-associated habitat; feature: feces | place: USA | collected 1985/1987
GTGGGCTGTCGTCTATCAAATTCTTGTGTGCTACTTTATCGCACATGAGCATTGGCACCAGGGTTGTCGTTGCCGTAGCCTTCCAGCAGGTTGATCGCTCCCCAGATGCCGAGGCCGGCACCCAGTGCGATAACGAGGGTCTGAAGAACGGTTACTGCGCTGTTGAAAAATGCCATAAATGTGTACCTCCTTGTACATTGCGCCCTTATGGGCTGATGAATAGTGATTTTCCATCTGCATGTGCACCTGCAAATGGGCAAACATATAGCCAGATTTCCAATCCCAATCAGAAACCTGGCTATGTAAAGAGGCGGCAGCTCGCCGCCCCTTCTTATTCTGTTGCCAACAGCACACCTATGACATCTTCGTCACCGGAACGAACTTACTTGGCATGATCTGCATCAACCACTTCGTACTTATCACCGGGCTTGAGTTTCAGCCGATGGTCAAGAAACGCCTCGATGCTGAACGTGTTTTTCTTATCAGCACCGGCAGTGAGCTTGTAGTTCGGATGCTGGGTCAGATCATATTTATCTGACTTGAACGGTCTCACACCGCGCAGTTGCAAAATGCACTTACCGCCATCCAACACAGACAGTTCATCCACCGAGGCCAGGTCATGCCCGACTTTTTGGTAATTGGTGCCGTAGGATGGGCTATTACCTCTGGTATCGGAAGTGTTGTACAGATCAATCGTTTCTTTCCCCAGTGCCTGATTCAGCTCTTTCAGCGTAGTCGGCTCCGAACCGCCAAGAAAAATACGGGAATCCATATTGCCGATGATGGTATCGGCATTGTCCTTGTAGATTGCCTTCAACTGGCTCTGTGCCTGAAGCACCAGACACGCCGAGATTTCTCTTGATCGGATGGTGGCTACCAGCTTTTCCAGATTCGGAATCTGACCAATGTTCGCACACTCATCAATCAGGCAGCGCACATGCACCGGCAGTCTGCCGCCGTAAACATCATCCGCTTTCTCGCACAGCAGGTTAAACAGCTGTGTATAGATCATCGAAATCAGGAAATTAAAAGTCGGGTCTGTATCGCTCATAATGAGGAACAGAGCCGTTTTCTTATCTCCCACCGTATCCAGCGACAGCTCATCGTACATGGTGATATCGCGGACTTCCTCAATATCGAAGGGAGCCAGACGTGCACCGCAGCTCACAAGAATCGACTTTAAGGTCTTGCCCGCCGCCAGCTTGAACTTGGCATATTGACGGACAGCAAAGTGGTTCGGCTTCTTCTTTTTCAATGCTTCAAACATCTGATCCACTGGATTCTGAAAGGTTTCATCATCCTCGCGCACTTCCATCGCATTCAGGAATTCAATCAGCGTTGCAAAGTTCTGCTCTTCCAGCGGTGCCTCATAGTGGATATAACCAATCAAAGCACAATACAGCAAGGTCTCTGCCTTCGTCCAGAATTCGTCACCGGCCTTGCCGTCTCCCTTGGTGTTGGCAATGAGCGTTGTGGTCAGCTTCAAAATATCCTTTTCGCTGTGAATATACGCGAATGGATTATAATGCATCGACTTTCTGAAATTGATAGTATTGAAAATCCGGATACTGTATCCGTTCTTCAAAAGGGCTTGGCCGCAGTCGATTACGATATCGCCTTTCGGGTCAGTGACCACATAGGAACTGTGGCATTGTAAAAGATTGGGTTTAAGCCAAAACCGGGTCTTGCCGCTGCCGGAGCCGCCCACCACCAGCACGTTTTTGTTTCGGGCATTTGCCGGATTCTTCGGGCGATTGCCCATCATCAGCCGCTCCGTCCGGGTCAGAATCACATTGTTTGCAAACACTGGATCTTCAAACGGTTCGATGTCTTTCTGCGTACCCCAACGAGCAGAGCCATACTCCATGCCATGGCGATATTTCTTGGCATTTTTGCCTTTCAGGTACACAGCAATCCGCAAACCCGCTCCGCAGCACACACCAATCAGCAAATCCATCGGATGCAGACTTGGCATCGGATTGGAAAAGGCTGCACCCAGGGCAGAAAGAAAGCCGAGGAGCTTTTCAGACATGTCTGCGCCCTCGGCAATTCTCCACGCTTCTCCCAGATTGGTACATACAAGACCGGCAATGAAGTACGGCAGGTTCAGGAGCAGCTGCTTCTTTGTCTTATTACTCATAGATCACGCTCCTGACTTTTGTGGCGAACCTTATCCGGAAGAATTGCAGCAACCAGCTCTTTGAGCTTGTTAAGCTGCTCCAGAACACTCGGTTTTTCCTTTGTTTTCAGCTTTCGGTTGGTGAATTCCTCAAAAGCGGAAGTCAGTGCATCCGCATCCTTCGCCTTAAAGAACACCGTGTACTTGGGTGGCATTACATTTTGGTCTTTCGTAATGGCATAATCCACACCATATTTCCGTGCCACCTGTTCAAAGCCTTTCAAATCCGTTTTCTCAATGGGGATACTGCTGACTCCCTGATTCTGACCGATCAGTTCTTTGATGCTCTGCTTTCCAACCGGCAGCTGCGCTGTTTTCTGAGCCACCTTTGCCTGATGGTGCCGTTTCCACGCATTATAGCCATTCACGATGGTGCGAAAGGTCAATTTCGTGGTGCTGATTGCCAGATTGACGGTACGATTTTCAACTTCTTCCTGCATGAATCTCCGCCTCCTTCCTTACAAACTGTCCCGGTCCGGTGCAGGTTTGCTCTTTTCTTGGGGCTTTGCAGCCTTTTCCTCCATCTTCTTCACCATGTCATCCGGAACCGGAATCGCCATGATGCTGCGACCCATACGAACGAACATCTGGGGCTGATGGAACTGTTCCTCAAATTTCTGCATCTGCTCCGAAGTCAGAGAACCAAAGTCATCCTCTGTCAGCCCTACCACCAGAAAATCACCGGCATAAATGTCCTGCATATCCCCGTCTTCGGTGTAAATCGCACGGTTCAGCGGCAGACCATTGATTTTGCCGGATTCATTCAGAATAATGGCCACTTCATCCTCAAATGGATAGGTGACTTCAATATCGCCGCCGACCATGGCCTGCAAATCTTCCAGCTCCGTGCCAACACTGATTTTCTTCGGATAGGCATTGGGCTGTACCAGCAGCACATCCATTGTCCTGGTCTCTGCCAATTCATGTTCTCCCACGGTCTTGAAATCCACACCGGTGAAATCGCCGGAATCCAGAACATAGTCCTGATTGTTCCACGCCTGCGTCACCATGCGTTCCGCATCTTCCTGTGAGGCAGCTTCCACGGAAACCTTTCTCTGGAGAGTCTCTGTAATCTCCACATCAAATTTCTTCATAGGCACCTCCTTAGATCAGGCGCAGTGCCGGAACCAACTCGCCGCCAATGGAAACCACCGTCAGGTTCTCGTTCACATAGTCGATGGTGCGTTCCAGCGTAAACAGATTGATGCTGCATTCGTTGCCGTTCTGGTCGATTTCCGAAACCTCCGCAGCTCCCAACAGATAGCGGATTCTGTCAGTCTCGATCACATCGCTCTTGTCATAATGGAGAAGCAGTTCCCCATCTGCCACCAGATCAGCCTCCATCTCATCGTAAACATCCTCAAAGATGTCTCGACTGCCATCCTCGGTCAGAAGTTCGCCGCCAGCCCCCGGCAGGATCACCATCACAATGCGCTCCTTCGGGTGATCTTCACGGATTGCCTCCAGCATCACCCAGTTATGAAGCATCGCAATGGACTTCTCAAACATGGAATCATCCATCGGATTCGGCTGCGATGCACCATTCGGGCAGTTCTTGCAATCCATGCTGCACACTGCGTTGTTCTGATTCTTCTTAAAGTTCATCATCATAAAAATCTCCTTCTCATCGTTCCATATCTCGTTGTTTACTTCGCTGCCACTTTTCCAGCAGCCGGATAATCGTGTCCTGCATCTGCTTCGGCGTATAGGATTTCGGGAAATACTTCCGAAGAACCTCATTTTTAATCGTCACATGGTCAAGCTCATCCTTTTTGATTTCATTCATCACTTCACACATGGCATCCAAGGTGCAGCCGCCCTCTTGCGAGAGCTTTTTTAGCCGCTGCGCCTGCGACAGGGATGGAGATGCCTGTGCATAGTCCATAGCCTCCAGAAATTCTTTCTGTTCAGACGGTTTCAGATAAGACAGCTCTACCGCCGGATTGAAGGCGATTTTCTTCTCATCCACCATATCCAGAATTTCGGGAATCAGGTTTGTAAGGCGAATATAGCGAAAAATCTGATTTTTACTTGTGCCAAGTTCTTCCGCCATTTCCTCGCTCGACAGTTTTCCAAAATTATTTCCAAGTTGGGAATCGTTTTCTTTCGATGGCCTTCCTGCCTGATGTTTCATCGCCTCCAACTTCATCTTGTAGGAAAACGCTCTCTCGCTGGGAAGAATATTCTCCCGCTGCAAGTTGCTGTCCACCATAAAGATTATTGCTGCATCATCGTCCATTTCCTTGACGATGACCGGCACGGTCTCCAAACCTGCCAGCTGCGCCGCATGAAGTCTGCGGTGTCCTGAAAGAATTTCAAATCCGCCTTCCGGGTCAGGTCGGACAATCAGCGGTGATACCACCCCTATCTGCTTGATGCTCTCCACAGTCTGTTCCATCAGCTCATCGTCCAGCACCTTAAAGGGATGTCCTTCAAAGGGATGCAGGTCAGAAAGCGGCATCTCCGTCCGCTGCTCCTTAGCCGCAGCGTCGGCAGCTGAGCCACTGCGGTTTTCTGTTGTAATACTGGTTTTTGCTTTTGCCATTCAGATTCTTAACCTCCTTCCAGCGGTGATAGATGTCATTCTTATCTGCGAAAAACGCCTTTTTTGCCTTGCACTTCATAGATCAAGTACCTCCTTAACGACCTGCTGTTTTTCTTTTCCAATGCTCTTTCTGCGGTCCTCTCCGCTGATTCGCACCGGCGTACACATTTCCAAAATCCTGCTGTAAATCCGGGCATATGCCACATCCTGCGGATTGCGGATTTCTGCAATTTTCAGATTGGTTGTGATAATGACCGGAAGCCCGGACTTATACCGCTCATCAATGACAGCGTAGACCTGCTCCAGCGCATATTCGGTGCTGCGCTCAATTCCCAGATCATCCAGAATCAGCAAAGAATAGTTGGAAAACGAAGCGATATACCGGTATCGTTCTTCCGAATACATGGCACCCATCTGGTTCAGGATTTTGGAGAAGTTCGTCATCAAAACCGGAATGCCCTGATCCAGCAGCGCATTTGCTATACATGCCGCCACAAAGGACTTTCCGGTTCCGACATCTCCCCATAACAAAAGGCCAAGGTTTTCAGCCTTGACCTTTTTCCACTGCTCCACATAACGTTTTGCCATCTGGACGTCCTTGTTGTCTTCTGCAACGCCAAAATTCCATTCCAGAAGATGCTTTTCCTGAATCCCAGTTGCTTTCAGCTGCCTGATTTTACGCTGCCGCTCCACCAGTTCATCCTGGCGTTTCTTTTCCGCCATCGCTTCCTGCTGGCACCTGCAAAGGCAGGGAACAATCTTGTCTCTGCCCCAGAGCTTTACCCTGCACTGCACCGGCGTATGACAGTTCCGGCAATACAGCAGTCCGTCCTCGCCCTGGTATTCCTGCTCTCCGGGTTCTTTCGGCGTAAAGAGCGAATCCAACGCCGCATTCAATACTTCAGGCACCATGTCGCTCATAGGCTGTCTCCTTCCTCAAATGTGTAGTCTGCCGGGTTATACTTCGGCTTTTCTCTCTTCGCCCAACTCCGGATTGTGGCAAGGTGATTTTTGTAGCTCCTGCCGGTGGAAGCCATATACTCAGAGAGCCGTTCCACCCGCATCTGATAATCTCCTGGGAACTCCTGCCGGAGCTTGCCGTATTCTGTGTCAGAAAGAAGAACATTTTCGTATGAGCCATACCGGTGCTGGATTTCCTTCTTCTCTCTTTTATTGATTGTTTCAGTACTTGTTCTATTAGTACTTAATTGCGCGGGATTTTCCGTAACCGGTGTGTCCGTATCCGGATTTACCGCATACGGCTTTTCCGTACACGGTGATTCCGAACACGGATTTTTCCTTGGCATCTCATAAATCACATACTCAGCTCTGCCCATCCGACCGTTACTCTCACGCTGCTGGTTCCTTTCCAGATACCCAAGACGCTCCAGCTCCTTCAGAGCCGTAAGCACTCCATCTACGCCATCCGGCGTAATCGAAGATAACCCCCGTACCGAATAGTTCCATGTGTCTGGCAAACTGAGCAGCATGGAGAGAAGTCCTTTCCCTTTCAGGCTGAGACCCTGATCCCGCAGGTGGTAATTGCACATCGTTGTGTAATTGCTGTTCTTCTCAACCCTGAATACCGGCATGGTGCTCACCATCCTTTTTCGCAGGCTCCGCTTTTTTCTTCGGACATTTGCGCGGACGATCTTCGCTGTCCTCTCGGCGATGGTATTTGCCGGTATCCTGCATCATGCGTTCAAACGCCTGAAGGCGTCCCTCTGTAAAAAGCGTCATTCGATCACACCCCATTTCTTAAACAACTTGAAGAGATGATTCTTTCCCTTGCAGGTCACTCTCGTCTGCTGCACCAGTTTTCCGCTTCTGCCGTAGCAATCCCGGACAATAAAATAGCCCCTTGCAGATTTGTCTGCAAAAGGCATCAGCCAGCCGTTTGGACTGCGGTACAGATAGCGGTGATCCAGTAAGAGAGCCACCGCCGTCTTCTCCGGGATTCCGATTTCCTTACAGAAATTCCGGATGCAGGTGCAATCCTCCGAATTTACAAAGGTGTCGAAGTAGTCTGCCTTGGGCTGTGCCGCATCCAGCTGTTTGCGGATACCCTCAAGCTGCTCTCTCTCGGCCACAAGCTCCTTCGCCAGGGTGTAGATGACCTCCGGATGCTGAATCACCTGATCCAAAATGGAATCGTTCATATACACTCCATGCTTGCGGATAGAAGGGAGAACTTCATCAAACACCCAGTGTTCAAACCGTTCTGCCGATGGCAGCTTGCTGTGAACAATCAGCCGATAAACATCGCCTTCCGTGATAAAGGAGATTTCAACGACCTGCTCTCCAGCATCCCCATACTGATTCACCTTCTGAACGACCCCCTCGCGTTTCGTTAGGGGGCCTCTGCAATGGCGTTTCACTGCGGCGTAGGGATTCACATACCCCAACGCTTTCGCCACATCGCTTGCACAGAAGAAGGTCTTGCCTGCCTCCTGTAACAACCGGATCGAACCAAACTCCTGGTTCTCAAACACATCCATCATCTGCCTCGACTGTCCGCCATGACTGCCCACATCGGTGTCATGGGTCTTCTGATTGAAATCCGTCATACCTGTTTACCTCCTACTCAAATTTGTCTCGCCGGCTTTCGGGCGAAAAAAATAGAGCCTCGACCCATTCTCGTTTTCAAAGAATGAGCCAAGGTTCTATGTAACAGGATACCTGATATTATTTTTTTGCAGAATTCGTCAAACGACCCTGACACTGTTTTTCATTCCATTTCAGCCGGATTTTTACCAAAAATCTGTCAAGGATATGGGGCTAATTTCCCCTCCAAAATGGCCTTCTGTAAACCCATCAAAATGGGCTAATTTGAAGTCAAATTTCCTCAAATTTCACCATCGGAATCAGGTGATTTCAGGCATAGAAAAAGCCCGGAAAATAGCGTATTCCCGGGCTTTTTTAGCATTTTTAAGTTGTAGATTATCGCTTGCTGAACTGAGGAGCGCGACGTGCAGCCTTTAAGCCGTACTTCTTTCTTTCCTTCATTCTTGGGTCTCTTGTTAAGTAGCCTGCTTTCTTCAGAACAGGTCTGTAATCAGCGTCAGCCTGAAGAAGAGCTCTGGAGATGCCGTGACGGATTGCACCAGCCTGTCCGGTTGTACCGCCGCCGCGAACGTTTACTAATACGTCAAACTTATCAGTAGTCTCTGTAGCTACTAATGGCTGACGAACGATCAGCTTTAAGGTCTCAAGACCAAGATACTCATCGATATCTCTCTTGTTGATAGTGATCTTACCAGTACCTGGTACTAAATATACTCTGGCGATGGATTTCTTTCTTCTGCCTGTTCCGTAAAATTTTGCGCTAGCCATGATACTTTCTTCCTCCAATCCTCATTAAAATGTTAAAACTTCTGGTTTCTGTGCTGCCTGCTCGTGGTTCGGGCCTGCATATACATGAAGCTTTGTGATCATGCTTCTTCCCAGAGGTCCCTTTGGAAGCATACCTTTAACAGCCAGCTCAATAACCTTTTCCGGTTTCTTAGCCATCATTTCTTTTAATGTGGTCTCTTTCATTCCGCCTACATAATCAGAGTGGTGATAGTAGATCTTCTGATCCATTTTCTTTCCTGTTACTTTGATCTTGTCAGCGTTTACGATGATCACATAATCACCTGTATCTACATGCGGTGTAAACTGAGGTTTGTTTTTACCTCTTAATACACTTGCAACACCAGATGCCAGACGGCCCAGTGTACAGCCTTCTGCGTCAACTACATACCATTTTCTTTCGATTTTATCTGGATTAGCCATATAAGTCTGCATGGTTTTACCTCCTGTTATTTATCAACGATAGTTTTTTTAACGCGGTATTTCCGCCAAATAAATTTTGTGAAAACGATGTGCAGGAAATCGCGGAAATGTCCGAAACCGCTGATAAATACTCTCACCGGGGCTATTGGCTTAAGTATATTCGCACTACGTCACATTGAGTAATTATATTACAGAGCATCCTTTGTGTCAACTGTTTTTCTATGTTTTTTTCATTTCTTTTTTTAATTTCTCGTAGACAAACGCCTCTTCGTGATGTATTCTTTTTTTTATTACTATCTATTATTATGGAAGGAATTTTATCATGAACAGACAAAAACAAACTTCTGACTTCACTGCCGGATATGCCTGTATCCAAAGCTTTTACTGGATGAGCTTTTCCGCAGTCATGGGCTTTACAAGCCTTTATCTTCTGGATGTGGGTTTCACAAACACAGAAATCGGTATCATCATTGCCATTGCCGGAATCATTTCTGCAATTTTACAGCCTGTATTTGCCGGATATGCAGACAAACCAAAGAGCCCATCCCTGAAAAAAATCATTCTTTTTCTGGCATCTTTGCTTCTCATCCTGTCTTTGGCTCTTTTTCTTTTGCACCGGCGTTCTGTATTTTTTAACGGGCTTTTTTACGGAGGATGTATCACACTTTTACAGCTCTTACAGCCCCTTATTAATTCTCTGGGAATGGAAGTTGTAAACCAGGGGAAAAAACTGAACTTCGGAATATCAAGAGGAATCGGTTCTACAGCCTATGCTGTCGCAGCTTATTTTCTCGGATTAATTGTAGCAAAATCAGGAGCCGGAGCGATTCCCATTTCCATGATTGTAACCTTTGCCGCTGTTTTTTTCTTTACCTTGCGCTTTTCTTTCCAAAAAGGAACGCACACTGAACATTCCGCCAACCACGAAAAAACGGGAAATCCATTTATTTTTTTCAAAAAATATCCCCGGTTTGCAGTGACGCTTATTGGCTGCTGCCTTATTTATATCAGCCATATCTTTTTAAACAGTTTTACGTTTCAGATTGTGGAAAACATAGACGGAGGAAGCTCTGAAATGGGACTTTCCATGTCTCTCGCCGCCATTTTCGAGCTTCCTACCATGTTCCTTTTTTCCAGAATGCTGAAAAAAGCTCCCTGCGATTTCTGGTTTAAGATTTCCGGTATTTTCTTTATGCTGAAAACTCTTGGAACTCTGCTTGCACCTTCCATTCCTGCCTTTTATGCAGTACAGATTTTCCAGATGCTGGGCTGGGCGCTTATTACTGTATCCTCTGTTTACTATGTAAATGCCATTATGGAAAAAAAGGACGCCATCAAAGGACAGGCATATATTACCATGACTTATACCTTCGGAAGTGTCCTCGGCTCTTTAATCGGAGGTGCACTTATTGACGGTTTCGGTGTAAAGACAATGCTTGCATTCGGCACTGCCTCTGCCTTTGTCGGTATGATTATTGTATTTTTCTCCGCTCAGAAAACAAAGGAAATATAAATTATTATTCCAGCGGAATCGTATATCTGTCTCTGCTTTCCACACCTTTTCGGAGAAGAAGAGCATCTATCTCATCTGTATCAAGAATCCGGTCAACAGGGAAGGCTATAAAATACTCGTTTTTGGAAATATAGCCTTCTGTTCCCGGTCCCAGATAAATGCCTTTCAGCTCTGTTCCGTCTTTTAGACGCACTCCGTCAGGAAAGAACAGCATACCGGAAGAGTTATCCATTTTATTATAAATCTTTTTCGGAAAATCATATGTCACATTCAGAGATATGGGGGAAATCTCCACATGTTTTACCGTTACCCCCGTATCTCCGACAGGGGCATTCAAATCGTATTCTTTTTTCTCCGAGCTTCCGTCCAGCACCCAGTCAAAACTCCATGTAGCGTCTATTGCGTTTGTAAAGTCTGCTTTCTCCACTGTCCCCAGATTGTGAAGTTCTACGTGTATTGGCTTTCCCACAAAATAATCTTTATCTGCTGTATGAGTAAGCGTCAGGCGGTATTCATAGCTTCCGTCCTCCAGCCTGTAATTCTCCTGATAATCTTCAATTTCGTCCAGCGGTTTCCCATCTGAAATCCTGACTGCTCTTCCGTCTTCTCCCATAGTCACTCCATTATACCAGTCCCCACCAGAACCAAAATGCCGCTTCTCATCATATTCCTCTTCATAGGGATTATATCCGTCCACAACGATTGTCTCTGTTTCAAAAAACGGCTGCTTTCCTTCCCCTGCATCATATCC
>OHQG01001251.1_pt1 | contig 10760 bp, 8 predicted proteins | sample 1577871 | NCBI WGS metagenome assembly OHQG01 (sample SAMEA3879604, study PRJEB24766) | human gut metagenome | biome: human-associated habitat; feature: feces | place: USA | collected 1985/1987
AATGTCGCCCCTGTGCAAGCGTCACCGCTCGAACCCCGAACTGACGGAGCGTTTCGAGCTGTTCGTTAACGGCAAGGAGCTTTGCAACGCCTACTCCGAGCTGAACGACCCGATCGACCAGCTGGAGCGCTTCCAAGAGCAACTCCAGCTGAGCGAAAAGGGCGACGACGAAGCGATGTTCATCGACATGGACTTCGTGCGCGCACTGGAATACGGCATGCCGTCGTGCTCGGGCATGGGCATAGGCATCGACCGCCTCACGATGTTCATGACCGACCAGGCTTCGATCCAGGACGTGCTCTTCTTCCCGCAGATGCGCCCCGAAAAAAAGGTCGTGAACGACCCCGTGGAGAAATATACCGCCGCCGGCATCCCCGAAGAGTGGGTGCCCGTCATCCAGAAAATGGGTTACATCACGGTCGAGGCACTGAAGAAACTCGCCCCGGGCAAGTTCTTCAACGACCTGTGCGGCTTCAACAAAAAGAACAAGCTCGGCCTGAAGGCCCCCTCGATCGAAGAGGTCAAAAGGTGGTGCGAGGAATAACGTGACAATTCGGATTTTAACAATAAAAACCTAAGAAAATGAGAAAGAAAATTGTTGCCGGCAACTGGAAGATGAATACGCTTCCCGCCGAAGGTGTAGAACTGGCCAAAGGCATCGTAGCCGGCCGCGGCGAGGTGTGCTCGTGCGTCAACTTCATCGTGTGCCCCCCCTTCACGCACCTTTCGCAGGTCGCCGAAGCACTCAAGGGTTCGGACATCGCCCTCGGGGCACAGGACTGCGCCACGGAGGCCAAAGGCGCCTATACGGGCGAGATCGCCGCTTCGATGATCGCGGCGCTGGGTTGCAAATACGTGATCCTCGGCCACTCGGAGCGCCGCCAGTACTACGGCGAAACCTCCGCTACGCTTAACAAGAAGATGGCGCAGGCTTACGCCAACGGCCTGACCCCGATCTACTGCGTAGGCGAGAACCTCGAAGAGCGTGAGGCCGGCAAACACTTCGACGTGGTGAAGGCCCAGATCGAGGAGGTGGTTTACAACCTCACCGAAGAGGAGTACAAGAACCTCGTGATCGCATACGAGCCCGTATGGGCGATAGGCACGGGCAGAACCGCGACCGCGCAGGACGCGAACGACACCATCAAGGTCATCCGCGACACTATGGCGAAACTCTATTGCCCCAAGTGCGCCGAAAACAGAGTGCGCATTCAGTACGGCGGCAGTATGAACCCCAAGAACGCGAGCGAGCTAATGGCAATGCCCGAAATCGACGGCGGACTCATCGGCGGTGCGTCCCTGAAAGCGGAGGATTTCTCCAAAGTCGTCAACTACTGAGCATAACCGCTTAAACCGAAAGCGGCGCTTTCTGCGCCGCTTTTTCGTATGACGAAAATCTCTACCCGAACGGACTTTTTATTCTGACGGCAGACAAGAACTTGTGAGAAGTCGCCGAAAACGGTGTTTATGCGGAAATTTTGAAAAATAAAGTCCGTAACAGGCGATAAGCGTCGAATGCCGCAAAAATGCGGGTCAGTCGAAATCGTCCGGATGTCCCGTTTCGAGTATGTCGTCGGCGGAAATGCCGAGAAAGGTGCACAGCCGCGACAGGGTGGCGAGAGTGGGCTGTGCGCGTCCGGAAAGATACTGCGACAGCGTGGGTTTGGACACGCCTATGGCGTGCGCGATTTCGGTCTTCATCTTTCCGGAAAGTTCTATTTCGGTTTTCAGATTTTCGGTAATTTTGTCTTTGAGGTTCATAGCACTTTGCTAAATAATATTAAGTATTGCCTAATTTTGCTTGACAATTAGGCAATGCCTAATCTATAATTGCAGTAATAAAAAAGGAGAGGGCTTAAGTTGCAATGCAAACAACTCAAATCGTAATCTTTGCAGTGCTTGCGGTCATGGTCGTTTTACTGGTGGTTCTCTCGGTCACAAGGAGCAGCATTATGACGGTAAGCAGAACAAGACTGTATCGCGAAGCGCACGTAACGGACAAGGAACTCATATTAAACGCAAAAACTTTCCTGGGACTTTCGACTTTCGAACACCGCATACAATTAGACAAAATCAATGCGCTCAGCATAGCGAAAACTATGGGCACGTCGAACAAAATCGGGTTGTTCGTCGGCGTAATCCTTGCTGCTTCGGCAATGGGGTTATTCGCAATTATGTGGCCTGTGGCGATTGTGCTGCTTTTTATAGGCATTTTGGCCATAGTGCTTGCAGTCGCGCTGCGTCCGGTGCTCGTGAGCGTAGGATGCGGAGGCTGGATAGAGAACATCAATTTCCAACGCAAAGCAAGGACTATGGCAAAGGAAATTTACGCACAGCTGGTCGCCAAGCTGTCTGCTGCCGCACAGCAATCTGCCGCGCCGCGAACCGTCGCACAGCCGAGTCCGGCCGCGCCGCAGCCGCCCGTTGTCGGCGTGCGGCGTAACCCGACGCAGGAAAGCGACGCGTAACGAACCCTTGATATCGCCTCATCCGAGGCATCCTTTTCCGCGCCGCCGTCTTTTGACGGCGGCGTATTTTGCAGGTGCGGCGGCGGAGCGGGGTATGCGCGGCGTGCGTTCGGTTGACGGACAGGGTGCGCTGTGCTACAATTCTTGCGAAAAAAAGTTTCGTCCTTCGGACGCTAAACGAGGATTTTTATGGAAAAGAAAGTCGTTCTTGTTGTTATGGACGGCGTGGGCAAGTCCACTACGGGGCTGGGCGACGCCGTGACGATGGCGAATACTCCCGTGCTCGACAAGCTGCGCAAGGAATGTCCCTGCACTTACATCAAGGCTCACGGCACGGCGGTCGGGCTGCCCTCAGACGAGGATATGGGCAACAGCGAAGTCGGGCATAATGCGCTCGGTTGCGGTCAGATTTATTCGCAGGGCGCAAAACTCGTCGAGGAAGCCATCGAAAGCGGAAACATTTTCAAGTCTGCCGCCTGGCGCGCGCTTTCGGACAACTGTGTGAAGAATGAGTCTGCGATGCATTTCATCGGTCTGCTTTCGGACGGAAACGTGCACAGCAACATATCCCACCTTATCGCGCTCATCAAAGGAGCGAAAAAGGAGGGCATAAAGCGCGTGAGGGCGCACGTTCTGCTTGACGGCAGGGACGTCCCCGCGACCAGCGCGCTGGTGTATGTCGATATGCTGGAAAACGCAATGGCGGAGCTCAACGACGCGGATTTTGACGCGCGTATCGCTTCCGGCGGCGGCAGAATGACCATAACGATGGACCGCTATTTCGCGGACTGGGATATGGTGAAAAGAGGCTTCTACACCCACGTTTACGGTGAGGGCAGACAATTCGCGAGCGCGACGGAGGCAATCGGGACTTACCGTACGGAGGAGCCGGGAGTCATAGACCAGAACCTGCCCGGTTTCGTCGTCGCAAAGGACGGCAAACCCGTCGGCGCGATGAGCGACGGCGACAGCGTGGTGCTGTTCAACTTCCGCGGCGACCGCGCGATAGAGCTGAGTATGGCGTTTGACGACGCGGATTTCAAGGGTTTCGACCGCGGCGATATGCCGAAAGTGATGTTTGCGGGGATGCTGGAATATGACGGCGACCTGCACCTGCCCAAGCGTTTCCTTGTCGAACCGCCCAAAATCGAGCACACGCTCACCGAGTTTATGGTGGCGCACGGTGTGAACGAGTATGCCGTGTCAGAAACGCAGAAATTCGGTCACGTCACTTATTTCTGGAACGGCAACCGCAGCGAAAAATTCAGCGAAGAGCTGGAAACGTGGCAGGAGATACCCAGCGACAGAGTGACGTTCGACCAGCGTCCCTGGATGAAATCCGCGGAGGTCACAGACGCGGTCATCGAAGCGGTGAAGAGCGGCAAATACGGCTTTATCCGCTGCAATTATCCCAACGGGGATATGGTGGGACACACGGGCAACATCGACGCGACGAGAATCGGCGTCGAAGCCGTCGACCTCGGACTTGCAAGGCTGCTTCCCGTCGTCAAAGAAGCGGGTTATGCGCTCATAGTCACCGCCGACCACGGCAACGCCGACGAGATGCTGGAAAAGAACAAGAAGGGCGTCGTGAGCGTTCGCACCGCGCACAGCCTCAACCCCGTGCCTTTCATCGTCTATAATGCGGACTGCGAAATCGCCGACGGCGAATTCGGGCTGAGCAACGTCGCCGCCACGGTGGCGAAACTGATGGGGCTCGAACCCGACCCCCATTGGAATGCGTCCATCGTGAAATAAGCGTTCATTGAGCAAAACCGAAGTTTAATCCCGCAAAAAATCGGATAAAAACCCCGCTTTGAGCAAAAGCGGGGTTTTGATTTGCATAAACACAAAGCAGGCAAAGCCGTGCCCAACCATTTTCAAAGTTGTCCGTCGGGCAATCCGTGCCCGTCGGTGCCGCGGGATTGTCAGACCGTGTGCGGCTCTCTGATGTAGACGGGGGGAAGAGTCGGCGGGGGAAGTTCCTTGCGGTAGGAGAATTTGAGCAGCAGAGGGGTGAGCAGGGTGGTGACTATGATGAGTATGAGCACGAAAGGCATTATCGCGGAGTCGACAAGCCCGGAGTCCACTCCGCGCTGCGCACACACGAGCACGACTTCCGCGCGCACCATCATTCCTATGCCCACCCGCAGACTGTCCTTTATGCCGTAGCCGCATATCAGCGCGCCCGCGCCGCAGCCCACGACCTTGCCAAGCATCCCCGCCAGCACGAACACCACACCGAAGCCCGCCATAGCCGCGCTTATCGACTCGAAGGAAGAGGTGATGCCGATGTTGGCGAAGAATACGGGGGCGAAAATCATATAATTGCTGATTTCTATCTTGCGGTCGACGTATTCCGCCTCGTGCAGACCCGAGAGCATAAGCCCCGCGACGTATGCGCCCGTTATGTCCGCCACTCCAAACCACGTTTCCGCCGCATATGCGTAAAAGAAACATACGGCAAAACTGAGTATGGGAATGCGGCGGGTGTGAGGATATTTCTTCGAGATGTATTTGAAGGCAAGCCTGATGAGTATGCCGACGGCTATCGCCGCGGCGAAGAAGGCTATCATCATCCCGACGGAACGCCCTATATCGCCCGCACCGCCAGTGGCGTCTATGCTGATGAACAGCGAGAGCAGCACGATGCCTATCACATCGTCGATTATGGCGGCGGCAATGATGGACATCCCGACTTTCGTGTTGAGTTTGCCGAGCTCTTTGAGCGCGGCGACGGTGATGCTCACCGACGTGGCGGCGAGTATGGTGCCGTAGAAAAGGCAGGAAATCAGGTCGGATTGCGAAAGAGAGGAAAACCTGCCGCCGTAAAGCATTCCGCCCGCGGCGAGAAAGCCGAAGAGCAGGGGAAACGCGACGCCCATAACGGTGATGATGACGCTGGGCACCCCAATCTTTTTGAACTGTTTGAGGTCGGTGTCCAGCCCCGCGGAAAACATAATGAGTATGACGCCGATTTTTGCGAGGAACGAAAGCCCTTCCGTAGCGGAAGAAGTGAACACGTTCTGTCCGGGGATGTACTTGATGCAGCCGAGCACAATGCCCGCGATTATCATACCGACCACCTGCGGCAGTCCGAGTTTTTTGCCGATTATGGAAAAGAGTTTTGCAACGACCAGTATGAGAGCGAGCGGCAGAAGCAGTTCGTCGACGTTCATATTATCCTCCGCGTGAGTGACTTCCTTTCAATCTCCGTGTACGTTATACATTTGCGCGCGGGACAAGTCAAGCATATGAGGGAAAGAGGGGGAATGTTTCCGTCGGCCGACGGCGGCGAGAGGGCGAAACCGACGCTTCCGCGGCGTGCGGGGAGCGGTGTCGGACGGCGGCGGAAAGGGGGTGTCGGGAGGGTAATTCGCATCGGCGAACCTGCGCTTCGGGTTCGTCCGCGAGGAATACTTCCTTGCCCGACGGGCGTCGGGAGGGACGCGAATGCAAGTTCGGATGATACAAAACGTAATGTTTTATTGCACGAAACGCGAGATTAAACGCGTTTTTAAGCGTAATTAAAGCCCGAAACGAGCTTTCGGCAAAATGATTGACACCCGTCGCGCAAAAATGGTAAAATCTATATGACCGACAGAGGTTGACTATGTTTGATATTGTTACGACCATGATTGGCGTTTCGTTCACCGTCCTGGCGCTTGCCGCGGTGATTGTGGGTGCGAGCATCGTGCTGTGCCTGGCGACGCTGATAAAAAATCTGCCCAAAGGAGTCCGTGCCGTACGCGCCGCCACCGAGTCGTCGCTGTGCGTGCTTGCGGCTTACAGCCACGAGATGGCGAAGCAGATGTGGTTCGGAAGAATTCAGTCCTTCGTCGGGAAGTATTTTCTTTACGGTGTCTGCGGGATATACATTTCGGTGGCGAAGTTCTTCGCCTGTGACAAGTGCCGCGTCTTCCGTACGCGCGCCGACAACAAAAAAGTCCCGCATTTCGATTCTGCGCCGCATACCGTTACGGGGCAGGGCGGTTCGTCGCCCGCGTCCGCGGCGTTTTTGAAACTTTCCGTTGTAATGAAACAATGAGCGTCCGCCGTTGACGGACTGTCTGCGTTTCGCGTCTTATGCGCGCTCGCGCGCGTGGCGCGACTCCCGCACGCGTATCCCGCACCCGCGCCTGTAAGAATTTCGTAAGAATTCCGTAAGGAGGGGGTAAGAATCGCGGAATACTATATAAGCAGGAGGAGGGCGGCAAAGCCGCGTACGCAGACGGGTCCGACAATTCGGCGGGCAATAACGGCGGTTTTCCGCAAAATCACAAAAAAACGCAAGAAAGAAGCAGGAGAAGAAATATGCTTAAAGTGACAAATCTCAGAAAAGTTTATCCCAAGAGCGACCGTGTGGCGGTCGACGACATTTCGTTCGAGCTGCGTCCCGGCGAAATCTTCGGATTTTTGGGACAGAACGGCGCGGGCAAATCCACCACGATAAAGTGCCTGACGGGCATTCTGCCTTTCGACGGCGGCAGCATCGAGGTACGTCCCCGACAACCACTCCGTCTACGAGAAACTGACGGGCAGGGAATACGTCAATTACGTCGCGGACCTTTACCGCGTGTCCAAAGAGGACAGGACGGCAAGGCTGGAACATTATCTCGACCTGTTCAAGCTCCGTTTCGCGATAGACAAGCAGATAAAGGCGTACTCTCACGGTATGAAGCAGAAGATATGCATCATCGCCGCGCTCATACACGAGCCCAAGCTCTGGGTGTTGGACGAGCCTATGATGGGTCTTGACCCGCAGTCCACCGCCGAGATTATCGCGTATATGCGCGAGCATTGCGCGAAGGGCAACACGGTGTTCTTTTCCAGTCACAACCTCGACCTTGTCAAGAGGCTGTGCCACCGCGTGGCGATAGTCAACGAGGGTCACCTCATCGACTGTTTCGACCTTGCCGGACACGAAGAGAACAAGGCGAACCTCGAAGAGAGATTCTTCAAAATCACGGGCACTTACGAAAAGCGTCTGTTCGAGGATTACGTGGCGCAGGAGCAGGCGGAGATGCGCCCCGAAATGCCCGTAGACGAAGAGGAATCCGCCCCCGCAAACGATAAATCCGGCTCCGCCGATACGGAGGACGCGCAATGAACGATAAGATATCCTGGCTCAGCGTCCGGTCGCTGGTGCGGCTGGAAATGCGCGCCCGGTTCGGCTCCAAGGTGGATATGTCCGCCAAGGACAAAGCGGGCAAGGCGCTCGGCGTGCTGTTTACGCTTGCAATCTACGCCATACTCGTGACGGGCATTTACTTTCTGACGGCGATGTTCGTGAGAAGGTCGGAGCTGCCGTTTGAATTCCTGGTGCTCGCGACGCTGTTCACGCTTTGCGTGACGACGGTGGTTTCCATCGGCAACGTGGTGAAAAACCTGTATATGAGCGGCGACAACGAGCTTTTGCTGCGTTTTCCCGTCAGCGGCAGGGAGATACTTCTCGCCAAGTCAATTTACTGCTTCGTGCACAACGTGGTCATCAACCTGCTGGTGATGCTGCCCATACACATCATCTTCGGCGTCGTGACGGGCGCGCCCGTCGGGTTCTACTTCGCGTCGCTTGCGGTCATCATAATCACTATCCCGCTGCCTTACGCGATTGCCAACCTGCTCGCAATCCCCGTTATGATGATAATGAACCTGGTCAAAAACCAGTTCCTGCTCGTGCTCATTCTGCTCATTGCGGCGATATGCGCTGTGTTCATCCTCTATATGACCGCCCTCGGCGGCGTGCTGGACTATATGCGCGACGAAAGCGCGGGGATGTTCTCGCCCGCCGTTATGGACCGTCTGCGCGACATAGCGGGCGCGGCGTATCCTTTCAAGTGGTATGCGCTTCTGCTTGCGGGCTGGATGTTCGGATATTCCGCGACGGAAATCGGGCTTTCGTTCCTGTACATCTTCCTCATTACGGCGGCGCTTGCCGTGGCGGGCTACTTCGTCACCACGCGCACGTACTATAAGATTATACTCACGGGCGTGGAAACGGAGAAGGTGTCCTTCCAGAAGAAGATACCCAACATCAAACGCAGCGTGTTCGGGACTCTGCTTCACCGCGAGTTCTTCCTCATACTGCGCTCCTTCAACTATTCCTTCCAGTATCTCGCGATGGCGGTTGCGGCACCCGTGATGGTGTATTACTGCAACGACCTTGCGGCGACAATGGGGCAGAATACGGTCGGTGCCGCGATAGTGCCCGGTCTTACGCTGCTGGTCATCATAATATTCGTTTCCATCATAGTGTCGTTCGCGTCCACGTCCATATCGCGCGAGGGCAACTCGTTCTATCTGACGAAGATAGTGCCCGTGAGCTACACTCAGCAGATACTTGCCAAACTTTTCCTGTATGCCGCGGTCGGCACCGCGTCCGTCGTGCTTTCCTGCATAGTGGTTGCGGCGGCGTTCGGCACGGACAGGGCGGGCAATCTGCTCACTTCGCTCGACGTGGGCTGCATCTTCATCATTTCGGAGATGATAGTGCTTGCGCTCACCTGTCTTGCGATATCCGCGGACGTCAAGTCCCCGACGTTCAACGTCGTCGGCGACGGTGAAATGGTGTCCGCCAACAAGAATATGGTGCTCTCGCTCATTGTCGGCATACTCGTAGCGGCAGTGTTCGGCGTGTTCACGATGGTGTTCAGCTTCCTGCCTCTCTCAATCGGCACTGTGACGATAGTCGACAGTATGGGCGACATCTACGCCATACTCTCCGCGATTTCCGTGGTTATACTTGCCGGCAGCGTGGCGGCGCTCTTCGTCAACCTCGAAAAGCGCTATCAGAGAATCGCGCCCTGACGGCACGGCTGTGTTTGCATAAGGTAAAATATGAAGAAAGTAATGATTGGCATACTCATTGTCATTCCCCTCGTTGTGCTGCTGGTGATGGGACTGGTCACGACCTTCGTTTCCGTCAATGCGTACATCGGGGTCGAGAGCGTGGAACTGGATAAACACGACCTCACTCTCGAAGTGAATGAAACATACAAGCTGGACGGCGACGGCGGTCTGTTTGTCGTCACCGTGCTGCCCGAACGCGCTACGGACAAAACCTACGAATGGTCTATAAGAAACGTCCGCAGCCGCGACGCGAACTATCCCGACGGCGACAACGGCAAAGACGGGTTCTGGTACGTCGAACTGCTCGACGCAAACGGCAACCACACCGATACCGTGACCGCGGGCGGGTCTATACGCATCAACGTGCACTGCAATTTCGAAATCGTCGTCACGGCGGAAACCTACACCGACGTCTGCACCGTGGTCGTCGGCGGCGACATCACCGCCATCTCGCTTGACGACAGTATTACTCTGCGCGCCGGCAGTTCGGAGATGCTGAGCGCCGTGTTCACGCCTATGGACGGCGCCGCTTACAATGTCGAATGGCACGTTTCGGAGTCCGTTGTCGCGTCTGTCGACCGCAACGGCATCATCACCGGTCTTCGCGAAGGCGAAACGGAAGTGTGGATGAGCGCGGAAGACTCCAAGGGCAATGTGATAGAAAGCAACAGAATGGTCGTCACCGTCACCGCGGGAGCGACCGCTTACGGCGACATAGTCAACGTCCATTACGACGGCTTCGACATCGAAAACGAACTCGGAATTTCTCCCGAAGACATAACTGCCTGCGTAGGCTGTACGGTTGAGGACGGCATATTCCGTTTCGAGGAAGGAGCGACCCGCGCCGTAATCGAAATCGAGGGCAGCGATACCCCCGCCATCATCAATCTCTGCGAAGAGAACGCGATAGAAATCGTGGAGCGCGGCGCGCTCGGAGATTATATCCTCGAAGTGGGCGGAGAGGAGCTGTATCTTACGGCAAGATACGCGTCCGTGTTCAGACGCGGCGAGAGCGTGGAAGTCATATGGTCGTCTTCCGACACCCAGGTGGCCACCGTCGACGAAAACGGTGCCGTGACGGGGTTGTCCAGCGGCGACGCGGTCATCACCGCGACGGCAACCGACGGCGGCGCGGAGGCGGAACTCACGCTCGAAGTCCAGCGTAAAGTCGCCGTGCTCGTGAGCGCCGTGACGCAGGACTCTCTCGAAGTCGGACTCGCGCAGGAAACCGTGTTCGCTTCTATGAAATTCGACGACGGGGCACTTGTCGACAACACATTCTCCGTCGGAGTGCTTTATCCCGCTATGTTCGAAGGCGAGGATGAGGAGAGCTTCTACGAGGCGTTCGAGTTCACGACAGACCGTCCCGACCTTGCGTATTTCAACGATGTCGACGGCGACGGCATACCGAACAATCTGCTGACTTTCAACGGAGCGGCTATC
>OHQG01001255.1_pt1 | contig 10733 bp, 8 predicted proteins | sample 1577871 | NCBI WGS metagenome assembly OHQG01 (sample SAMEA3879604, study PRJEB24766) | human gut metagenome | biome: human-associated habitat; feature: feces | place: USA | collected 1985/1987
CATCCCGAACGACGAAAGCCGAACGCCCGCGGGCGGGGAGCTTTCTTTCCCATCCAGAGAAGGGGGGGCGATGTTCGTGCTTATGGACGCGCTCGTAAAGCCGCGGCGGGGGCCGGGGCTGGAGCTTGTGCGCGTGGAGGTGCCGGAGCCGGGCTGGGGCGAGGTGCTGATCCGCATCCGCAAGACGGCCATCTGCGGGACCGACGTACATATCTACAACTGGGACCCTTGGGCGGAGAAAAACATCTCCCCGCCGCTGATCGTCGGCCACGAATACGTGGGCGAGATCGCCCGCCTCGGGCCGGGCGTCAAGGGCCTGCGCGAGGGGCAGCGCGTCAGCGGCGAGGGCCACATCGTCTGCGGGCACTGCCGCAACTGCCGCGCCGGCAACGGCTAGTGGTGCAAAAACACCGTGGGCGTGGGCGTGCAGCGCGACGGCGCCTTCGCGCAGTACCTTTCAATACCGACGACGAATGTCTGGCGCTGCGCACCCGATATCTCCGACGATATCATCACCGGCGCGGGACCCATCGGCATGATGGCCGCCGCTATCTGCCGCCACGTCGGCGCGCGCAACGTAGTCGTCAGCGACCTCAACGATTACCGCCTCGATCTCGCGAAAAAGCTCGGCGCTACGCGCACCGTGCGCGCCGATAAGGAGGACCTCCGCGACGTGATGCACGAGCTCGGCATGAAGGAGGGCTTCGACGTCGGGCTGGAGATGTCAGGCAGCCCGCAGGCCTTCTCCGGCATGGTCGACGTGATGCACAACAGCGGCAAGATCGCGCTGCTCGGCCTCGTGAAGCCCGGCACGGTCATCGACTGGGACAAAGTCATCTTCAACGGCCTGACGATAAAGGGCATCTACGGACGTGAGATGTACGAGACCTGGTACAAGATGACGACGATGCTGCAGAGCGGCCTTGACATCAGCGAAGTCATCACCCACCGTTTCGACGTGCGGGACTTTGAAAAGGGCTTCGCAGCGATGAACTCAGGACAGTCGGGAAAGGTCGTCCTTGACTGGCAGAACCTTTAGCGGCGGAATACAATAAATAAAATTTGACCGGTAATTTTTAACATCAACGAAAGGCGGCATATACAAAACATGAAAACTGCGATCGGCAAAATTGCGGCGGAGATAGAGAAGATAAAGGCCGACGGCCTCTATAAGAACGAGCGTATCATCACGACGCCGCAGCGCGACGTGATAGACACCACCGCCAAGGGCGGCGTCGTCAACATGTGCGCGAACAATTACCTCGGACTCGCGGACAACGCGCGCGTCATCGAGGCGGCCAAGGCGGCCTACGACCGCTGGGGCTACGGCCTCGCCTCCGTGCGTTTTATTTGCGGCACACAGCAGATACACAAGGATCTCGAAGCGGCGGTCAGCCGTTTCTTAGGCATGGAAGACACGGTCCTCTATTCCTCCTGCTTTGACGCCAACGGAGGCGTCTTTGAGCCTCTGCTCTCCGATAAGGACGCGATAATCAGCGATGAGCTGAACCACGCAAGCATCATCGACGGCGTGCGCCTCTGCAAGGCGAAAAAATTCCGCTACAAAAACAACGACATGACTTCGCTGCGCGAGCAGCTCGAGGCGGCAAAAGCGGCCGGCGCGGACATCAAGCTCATCGTCACGGACGGCGTCTTCTCAATGGACGGATATATCGCAAACCTTAAGGGCATCTGCGATCTGGCTGACGAGTATGACGCCCTTGTAATGGTCGACGACAGCCACGCCGTCGGCTTCATGGGCGAGCGCGGACGCGGCACGCACGAATACTGCGGCGTCATGGGGCGCGTCGACATCATCACCGGCACCCTCGGCAAGGCTCTCGGCGGCGCATCCGGCGGCTATGTGAGCGCGAAGGCCGAGATAGTGGAGATGCTGCGCCAGCGCAGCCGTCCCTACCTCTTCTCCAACACGGTCGCGCCCGCGATATGCGGCGCCTCGCTCGAGGTGATCAGGATGCTGGAAGAATCGACGGAGTACCGCGACCGCGTACACGCCAACACGAAATATTTCCGCGAAAAGATGGCGGAGCTCGGCTTCGACATCCTTCCGGGAACGCATCCCATCGTACCGATCATGCTCTACGACGCGAAGGTCGCCTCGGAGTTCGCCTCGCGCCTGCTTGATAAGGGCATCTATGTGACCGGCTTCTTCTACCCCGTAGTCCCACAGGGCAAGGCGAGGGTACGCACACAGGTCTCAGCGGCCCACACGACAGAAGACCTCGACCGGGCGATCGCCGCCTTTACCGAGGTAAAAAAAGAGATGGGGCTGTAAGCCTCCGGCTATAAAGACAAAAACGTGGCCGGCCTGATAAAAATACAGGCCGGCCACGCTATCTCTCAGTATTGCCCTACGCGAAGCCGAGGCGTTCTTTCAGCGCAAGCAGGACATCGGTATTGTTCGCCGTCACCATCAGCATATCGCCCTCTTTAACCTGCGTCTTGCCCGTCGGCGTAACCGTACCGCTGCCGCGCCTGATGAGCATGATACGGACGCTTTCGGGGAATTTCAGCTCCTCCACCGCCATCCCCACGGCCGACGAACCCTTTGTCACGCTCAGCTCATACAGTCCGCCCTGGAGCTCCTCCTCATAGTCGGTAAAGCTGCGCGAGACGAGCGTCTTATCCTCATGATCGAGCTGATCGAGCAGCGATGCCATCGGCGCAAGCAGCGAGCCCTGAATTATGACCGAGGTCAGCGAAATGAAGAAGACCATGTTGAAGATGACATCCCCGTTCGGAAGAGCATAGGTGAGGGCATAAGAGGCAAAGACTATCGACGAAGCGCCGCGCAGACCGACCCATGAGACGAGGAGCTGCGCCTTCTTCGTGTATTTGAACGGCAGTAAAGTGAGAAAAACAGCCGCGGGGCGGATGATGAACATCAGCATCGCGGAGATCGTAAGCGCCGGAAGCCATACCGAAGGCAGCTGCGAGGGGAAGACGAGCAGCCCCAGCGTTACAAAGACCAGTATCTGCATCAGCCAGGAAAAACCGTCGAAAAAACGCACCAACGACGACTTATAGACCAGCTTCATATTTCCCATCACCATACCGGCGATATATATTCCCAGGAACCCGTTGCCCTGCATCACCTGCACCGCAGAATAGATGAGGGCGGCCAGCGTCGCCGCTACTACCGGATAGAGACCGTCGCTGTTGAGCCTTATACGGTTCATCACCCAGGCGCCGGCGAAGCCGAAAGCCAAACCAAGCACCCCTCCGATGACAAACTGCATCACAAACAGCGTGACAAAGCTGAAAAAACTGCTGTCCGGCGCCGTCATGAGACCGATGATGGCAATCGTCAGCATATAGGCGGTAGGATCGTTGCTGCTGCTCTCAAGCTCAAGCAGCGGCGCGAGCGGCGCTTTGAGGTTCAGGTTGTTCGAGCGCAGAATGGAGAAGACCGAGGCGGCGTCGGTACAGGAGACGACCGCGCCAAGCAAAAGGCCCTGGAGCCACGTCAGCCCCACAAGGAGGTAGGCGGCGACGCCGACCAGCACGGCGGTAACTTTGCCATATGTTACATCCTTTTTGTCGCCATACCGCCGGCAAAAAGGATGTAACATATGGCAAAGTTACCGATGGTGCTTGCGACGGCGGCGTTGTCGAAATAGATGCCGCCGATACCGTCAGAACCCATGATCATCCCCGCGAGGATGAAGAATACGAGCACCGGGATGCCGGCTTTGGTGAGAAAACGGCTGAATGCTATACAAAAAAGCAATATAAGCGAGACAAAAAGAATAAGAGCGTTGATATTATCCATAAAGAGGGCCTCCCTCAGGCATTAAACTGGTCAATGTACCCATAATAACAGAAAATAATTGCAGGAACCACTAAGGAGAGGACGATCCACGGCGGTATTTCTACCTAATTATAATCCGGCCCGAACTAATAACGAAAAGAGCACGGCGGTCTAAAGACCTTCCGTGCTCCGCCCTGTTATACGAATATATCTTCTAAGTCTTTAGTCGTTCGGTCTGATCTTCTTGTAGAATACCGCTTTGCCGTCCTTCGCTTCGAGGATGAAACCGTCCTTGTCCTTCGGATTGTGGAACTCATCCATCGTGAGCTTCGTGTGCATCAGCTGGAGATCCTTTGTCTTTTCAAGGGCGTCGCGCACTTTGACGGGATCGGTGCTGTTCGCGCGTTTGATCGCGTCCGCTAGCCAGTAGACCGAGTCGTAGGCCATGACCGCGTTCATGAATTCCTGACACTCCGTCCCCGCCTGCCTCTTATACTTCGCAAAGAAATCCTTCAGCGCGGGATCTTCCTTAGCGACGTGGCTCACCCAGAAGGTGTTCTTCATCGCCTCTTTGCCGGTGATCTCCCACATAAAGTCGCCGTAGCCGTCGCCGCCAATGATGGGAACATCGATGCCCATTTCACGCGCCTGCTTGACGGAGAGGGGAGTGCACTTGCCCATTGTCGGCAGGACGAGCACATCCGGGTTCGACAGCTTGATCTTCGTCAGCTGGGCACGGAAGTCGACGTCTTCACCGCGGTGGCCCTCGTCGGCAACGATCGTGCCGCCGGCGGCCTTAAAGCTCTTTGTGAAGAACTCGCGGAGACCGTGGGAATAGTCGCTCGATACGTCATAGAGTATCGCGGCCTTCTTCGCCTTAAGGTCCTGCGCGGCGAATACGGCGAGAATTTTTCCCTGATAGGGATCGAGGAAGCAGATACGGAAGTTGTAGGGCTTCACCTTGCCCCTTTCGTCAACCGTTACGTTCGGATTTGTCGGAAGCGTCCCTATGTGAGGGACTTTACCCTGGTTGAATACTGGGGAGGCCGCGATGCAGAGGCCGGAGCCGCTGGGGCCGATGACCGCTACGACTTTGTCCTGCTGGACTAGACGGCGGGCCGCGTTCACCATGTCTTCGTTGCGCGTGCGGCAGTCATACATCACTATCTCAAGTTTCTTTCCGAGAACCCCGCCCTTCGCGTTGATCTCGCTGACTGCCATCTTAACGGCCTCAACTTCAGCGACGCCATAGGCGGCAAAGTCTCCGGTGACAGTAGCTATTTCACCAATTTTGATCGTGTCGGCGGCGAATGCGGGGAGAGCCAGTAGCATAATTGCCAATACTGCGAATAGTTTGCGCATGCAAAAACCTCCTCATAAATTTTCCGTCTTTGATAGATCGGGGCAAGAAAATTCTATCATAGTTTTTACATTTGCAATAGACAAAAGAGCAAAAAAACTTCTTTATCCATATTTTTGTTTCTTAAATTAAGTCATACCACACCTAAAATCTTGTAAAGTAGTAAAATAAATATTTTAAATTAAAAAATAAACTAATAACCCAAAATATTACCCTCACAGTACAAATTAAAAAGAACAACAAAAGGGCACAAAGATAAGCCGTTCACATCAGCTGCGGTCATTGCCATACTTGGCACGATTTCTATTCAGGAAGGCATTCGGCACATATTCTTACCGTAAAAATCGTTGGGAAATATACACTTATAGAAGCTGCTACAACTTTCGCACCAGCAGACGCTTGGTCATTATCCACCGGAAGCAGAGGACGTGGGCGCCCAGAGTCACAAGCCAGGAGACCGGGTAAGAAAGGTAAACCGTGGTGACGGTGTGAAACGCCTCCACATGGAAGAGAGTCGCGATCCATACCAGACGCAGACCACAGGCCCCTAGCAGCGTGACGACCGTCGGCAGCACCGAATAGCCGATGCCGCGCAGCGTCCCCACCATGCCGTCCATCATGCCGCAGAGCGCATAGGTGCTGCAAAGAACCCACATCCGCTGCATCCCCGCGTTTATCACAGCGTCGCTTGAGGAATATATGCCAAGCAGCTCCCTGCCGAAGGCGACGACGAGCGCGCCAAGCACCCCGCCGACCACCAATATACATAGCTGTCCCCGCAGCAGCACCTTATAGATACGTTTGATGCGTCCCGCGCCGAAATTCTGGCTCGTAAATGAGATGATAGCCTGATAGAAGGCGTTCATCGCAAAATAGACAAAGAGCTCTATATTTGCCGCCGCCGAATTGCCAGCCATCACCACCGCGCCAAAAGAGTTGATCGAGGACTGGATAACGACGTTGGATAGGGAAAAAAGAATTCCCTGGACCCCCGCGGGCAGGCCGATCTTCAAAATCTGCACCAGCTTGTCCCTGTCTATCCGCATCTGTGATGGAACAAGCCTGATGCCTCCGCCCTCGCGGCAAAGACAGCGGACGACGAGCAGCGCCGATACACATTGAGATATGACCGTCGCAATCGCGACTCCGGCAACGTCAAGCTTTAGGTTGATGACGAAAAAGAGATTCAGCACCACGTTGATGATGCCGGCGACGACGAGAAAATAGAGCGGGCGCCGCGTATCGCCGACGGCCCGCAGGATCGCGCTGCCGAAATTATATACCATCATCGCGGTCATGCCGAGAAAATAAATGACCAGGTAAAGAGTGGCAAGGCCAAGCACCTCTTCCGGGGTCTGCATCCAGATAAGTATCCGGCGCGCCCCGACGATGCCTATCACCGACAGCAGAATGCCGCTGGCGATCCCCAGCACTATCGAGGTATGGACGGTCTTGGCAAGATCATCCTCCGCCTTCGCCCCGTAATAGCGGGCGGCAAGGACGTTCGTGCCGATTGAAAGGCCGATAAAAAGATTCGTCAACAGCCCGATGAGAGAGGTGTTGGAGCCGACCGCGGCAAGCGAATTATCACCCGCGTAACGCCCGACGACGATAATGTCCGCCGCGTTGAATAGCAGCTGCAGTATACTTGAGCACATCAGCGGGATCGCGAAGAGCAGCATCTTCGGCAAGATGGCGCCGCTGCACATATCTATCTCGTATTTTTTATTATTCAATAACATCTATATCAAACCCACCATTCAATAGCAGTAATAGGCCTCTATATAATTTCCTAAAAACACCCTTGTACGCAGTTAAGACATTTTAACATAACAGCGCCAAGAACGAAGTGGATTTTTGAAAAGAAATAGCGCAACAACCGGCTGTTGTGAATTACTCTGAGTATACGATATATCATCAATGATATTACGATAAACGACCGGTTTTTAATTAATTACGGTACGTGCGAATTGAGACGTGTCTGTGACACAAAAATAACTTTAATTGCTATAAGTCACTCAAGGCAGCTGCAGAAGCAACATAAGACAAAAACCCTGTCCACAACAGGGTTTTTGTCTTATTTTTAAGTGCTTATTTTAACTTCGTTTTGTAGATTTGGTGCCGGACTAAAGACTCTAAGAACACATCTTTGTCCATACTCCATGTAAGTTTTTGCCATAGCTGTCGTCAATTTTTTATTTTCCAAGGCTGAATCCGTACGACATGAAAAACTAGGTTTATTCAGTGATACCAGCACAAATCTAGCTAAGAATTTATATGGCAGAAATTAATGTAACGATGAGCAAACATTAATTTCTGCCATAACATGTCATAGACACAGATTACCTTAGGTGATATGAGATGTAAAGAACTAACAAAAAGTGAACTTCATTAAATTGCACAAAACATACGCAAAAGACTTAGTATCACACATCGCGTAACGTAATATTGGCAACACTCACTTTTTAGAAAAGAACGTTGATGTTGACTATATGACAATACTTGGTGCCGGAGGGGGGGGTCGAACCCCCACGAGGTTTACCCTCGGCGGATTTTGAGTCCGCTGCGTCTGCCATTCCGCCACTCCGGCTTTCGTCTGGTATCATCAAAAAAGATAATCAACCATGAGCCTCCGCTTAGGCACGCGAAATATGGTAGCATCTACGCCCGGATTTTGCAAGGCGTTTCGGCCACGGCACAGCGGCGGCGTATAGATCGGCGCTTCCATTGAGCTGACTGACGGCGGCCTTTTTTGCGTTTCACATAATTCGTGATAATACCCTTAAAATACCGCGCCGGCATCTGCTGCCACACAAAGTCTATACTGAAAGGTCCTGTGTCTTTGCCGTCAGCCTGGCAGCCGCCATTGGAAGACGAAGTTACATAAATTTAGATTTAGGCGGCGAGGTCCACCAGTTCCAGACCTCCTCCCCCGTCTCCCATCTGGTCTCTCTGCCCTTTGCGCGTCTTGCCTGCAGCATTTTTTCAAAGGCACAGATATAAAGGTCTTTGTACTTCGGCCACCGAAATGAATCACGAAGCTGCTTCTTCCAACCGCCCATAGGACAGCATATGCAGCCTAGCCTTTTGAATCCTTCATTGTAGAGAGGGCAATATGAGACGGAATTGCCTGTTATGTATTCCCAGACTTCATTCGTGGTCCAATCAAAAATAAGGTGAATGTATCTTTTAGAGGGATTCTTACTATCGGTTTCAAACCGCTGTCTCTTGGAGCGTCTGGTGCTCTCCGCAAGCCGGATGCCTGTGATTACCGTCCTTCCAAGACCGCCGCGTTCTTTAAGGTAGCGGCAGCAGTAACGCGCGATACGGGTCGGCGGCATTCCTGCTTTGACTATCAGCCCCCACATCGACATTTCCGGCCTGTCCCAGATTATCTCCCGCTGTGCCGCGATAAAATAGACCAGTTCGGGGGGATCTACGGTGGTAACATTGTAGTGAGCGTCATACTTGACACCGCTCCTGCGCACAAGGTCGAGAATCACCGTGCTGTCTTTTCCGCCGCTGTAGGCCACATAATAACCATCCGGCGGCTCATTCTTCCTGAGAATTTCTAACGCTTCTTCTGTCTTTTCGTCTAATGTCATATTCTCTCACCATATTTCCGCCTGTCTTTCAGTAAACAGATGCCATTTGAGGCATCAGACCTTTTACCCTCACGATATTTGTGAAGAACCTCCCAATCTCTTCTATTCACGATAGAAGAAATCTACGGTACATAAAAAGGCTGAACCTGTACCGCGTCTTTCCATTTATAGGTGAGACATTGTAAAAACCATATGTAATACATACGGCTGACATAACGGCTGAAAAGATATTTGCCCCGCAGCAGGCTGTAATATAATATAATAGATAAAAATATGTACTCAGGAGGCCTTGATGTGAAGACCATCACTCTGGCACACTATACAATGAAGGATATTGAACCCGCGCCTTGGGTCGAAACGTGGGAAAACCTGATGAAGTTCGGTTCGCGCATGGCGCCTAAGCTGATACCGCTCGGCTTCAAATTAAAGCTGCGCAAGGTGATTTTGGACGAGCTCACGCAGGATAACCTCATGACGGCGAATATGGTGACAATCGAATGTGAGGAGGCCGGCACGCCAGAGACTCCTATCGAGAATCTGCTGATGCTGGAACTCGACTTCACCCCCTGCAGCGAGTGTAAAACGCCCGGTGGACAGGAGTTTCCCTGCCGCACCTTTACCAGCTTCAGCGGCGATATATGCCAGGCCCTGCCGGAGGAGTTTTTTATGGAGGCGACGCTGCGCGTAGCCTTTAAATCACAGCACGAATGCGGCTGCCACTGCGGAGACTGCGACTCCTGCGCGAGCGGCTGCGGCGACGAGGAGGCCGGCGTCCGCACCGACGGCTGCGGCGAGGAAGGCCATCATCACGACCACGGAGATAAGGATTAGAGACATGGCACATTTCAACGTTATCACAAAGGGCGGAGACAAAGGTACGACCTCGCTGGCAAACGGCGAACGCATCGCGAAGGACGACCGCGTAGTAGAACTCTACGGCACGATCGACGAATGCCAGGCGGCACTGGGAATGGCGCGCGCCTTCTGCGAGGAAGAGAAGACCGCGCAGGACATTTATTTCATCGAGGATTATCTCTTCGGAGCGATGGCCTATTACGCAAAGTGCGACTACCCCGCTCCCGATCCGGCGATCATGGAAAATATGGCGGCCCGCGTCACGGAGTCCCTGCCGGAGGGCGGCATGACCTTTGTGCGCCCCGGCGACAGCCGCTGCGGCTCCGCGCTGCACCTGGCCCGCACGATTGCGCGCCGTGCCGAACGGATCGCGACGCCGCTCTTCCGCGAGGGAAAGTTAGAAGAGAAGGGATATCAATTCCTCAACCGCCTCTCCGACGTCATCTATCTGCTGTCGCTGAAGGTCGACGCCGACGCTAAAAAATAGCGCCCCCCAAAGAGTCCGTATAATATCCGTGCCCGTATCCTCAGGAGATACGGGCGCTTTTTCGTCGTTTATGAGCGGCCTGCGTGCCGCGCCTGTCTGCCGTTATTTATCCTGATTTTCATCCGTCTCCGTGGAGAACCGCTTCCAGAGGCGCTTGAGGCGATCTTCTATTCTGCCCTCCGCTCCGAGTCTGCCTGGGAAATAGAAGCGGCGCACCTCGGGCATGTAGGCCTGCGGCACCCAGTGGCCGGGGCTGTCGTGCGGGTAGACATATCCCTCGCCGTCGTTGCGCAGGTGACTCGGCACCTCCATTATCTTTCCCTCGCGGACATTCTGCTGCGCCGCCTTGATCGCGAGATAGGCGCTGTTGCTCTTCGGCGCGGCGGCAAGATAAATGACCGCTTCGCCGAGGATCAGGTTCGCCTCTGGCATGCCGACGCGGTCAACGGCGGCGGCGGCGTTCTGCGCGACGACAAGCGCCATCGGGTCGGCAAGGCCGACGTCTTCCGCGGCGAATATGCAGAGGCGGCGCGTAATGAAGCGGATATCGTCGCCGCCCTCGAGCATCCGCGCAAGCCAGTAGAGCGCGGCGTCGGGGTCCGAACCGCGCATGCTCTTTATCAGCGCCGAGATCACCGCGTAGTGATCGTTGGA
>OHQG01001259.1_pt1 | contig 10703 bp, 5 predicted proteins | sample 1577871 | NCBI WGS metagenome assembly OHQG01 (sample SAMEA3879604, study PRJEB24766) | human gut metagenome | biome: human-associated habitat; feature: feces | place: USA | collected 1985/1987
CTGCGGGCAGGTTGTAGGTATCTCCGGAACGGTCGTCCAAGCCTATGGCAAGGAAAGTGTAGGGCTGGCCTGCCGTAAAGTTGTCATACTTCACCGGATGTTCTTTCGAGGCTGTTCCTCCTCCATCCGGGGCGGCTTTATCCGTCCAGTCCACCTCTTCCGAGGCGACACACTGGGCGGAGCCTTCCGTGCCGTCGAAAATGTAAAGATGCACCGTTTGAACGTGTTGCAGGTTGTCTGAACCCGGCAGTTGGGTGCGTGTCGTCAGTTGCGGGGAGGCATTGAAGGTCAATACCACCTTCGGCTGGCTATCACCGGGCATTTCGGGAGCAAACATTTCCTCATGGCTGCATCCGGTCATTATCAGACCTGCCAAGGAAAAGAGCATCCCCTTAAATGTGTACGATAATTTTCGTTCCATATCTTTTACTTTTTTGTTTCATTCCATCATTGTTTAGTCTTCCAGCCCGTAGTCGCCTACGTTTTCCCAATCAGCATGTACGGTGATGGTAAGTTCTACACCGTCTTCTTCCCCTAAATCAATAGGCTTGTCTGTATCTTTATTCTTTTCCCCGAGACTGTAGAAATGGTTGGCTTGGATAGGAAATTTATATGCGTCACCTATATGTGCTTCCCCATTGTCAGATACGCATCTAATGGCACGCCAATGAAAGGCGGTGAGTTGGTTACCTCCTCCTTCGTGGGAATTTGTATAATAAACCAAGTACAATGCGTTTGCCAATTTTTCATCACCGATATCCAGGACTTTATCATGAATAGGCTGGGGAATTACAAAATTACCGCTCAAAAGGCGACCTTCATTGTTAGGTTTTCCACCTACATAAGAAGTATAGAAAGGTATGCCCCGCGAAGCATTCAACACACTGTTACCTGTAGGCTGCCTTTCAGACAATGTTACATCTCTTGAATAAGCAACCGATGCTATGCCAATTTGGTCCACGGGGTATTCTTTGTCTTTGATTACAACCTCTATTTCATCATTCCATTCATCCTCCTGTTTTATTGTAGCCATTGCAACCGCTTTCTTGGGTACGTTCTTCACATACAGCAAAATTCCGGCTACGGTACGCTTTAATTCTATTCGCTTTTGAAAACCTTTGGATTTCTCATTCACATATATATTCTCAGAACAACCGCTGAACACTTCTGACGCTCTATATTGACTACTACGCAACAGAGCCTTGTCCAAAGAAGTTTCTCCTTCTTCCCATTTAGGAGAAAGTTCCAGTGCTTTTACATTTTCCCTTTCCTGTTGATTAATATGATCCACAAATTCCTCCGGATATTCTTCGGGAAAATCCAGATTAGGATCGGATATGACTATTTTGGAGTTATCTGTTTCCGTAATGTCATCCCGACCAATCGCAAGAAATTTATAATGGCCTTCCGGAAGCAAAGGCTTAATAGAATAACTATGCTCTTCATCCTCCTCTCCGTTTTGCCCCCAAATGGCATCACCTTTTCCACCGAACTGCTCAACGTTAAAATAGTCCTTCTTTATTGTTTGCCCCGTTTGAACATCATATACATCCGGTTTATAGTAAGTATAGTCTGCATCGTTACCTTCTGTTTCCGAACGGAATACATAGATTCGCATATTACTTACCCGTTGCCAATTATCCGAACTTTCCAATGGTCGTTGGGTACGTGTTTGCAATCCGGCATTGACACCCAAGTTAAATGTTATTTCCACCTCACGCATCTTACCCGTTACACTGCCTCCCGATTGGTCGTGCAGTTCGTCTGAACAGCCGACAGAGGCCAGCAAGAGGGACAGTGAAATCGCTAATATTTTTAAATGTTTCATATTATGGAACTTTTAATATTTTCAAATGCTGACTATTTTACGTTTTTCATCAGGCAGAAACGTCCTGCGTGGGTAGAAATATCTCCCAGGTCCACCCATGTATCCGTCTTGTCCAGCGGATAATGTTTTCCGGTCTGCTTGTCTGCCAATACCCAGTTGTTCCACTCACTGTCAGCCGCATGACTCAACGTAAGCGATACCCGTCCGTTTCTTTTCAGGCTGAACCCCACCGGTATTTCCGTCCGGTTCCTGATTTGCTGTATATCCAACGCTTTACCGTCCGCCTCGGTGAATACGGAGATCTGCGGGACAACCTCATTGTCAATAAGGAGCTTCGAGTCTTCCCCTGGCCGGTAACTGTCTGAAGCAGTCGGGCGGATACGTACCAGACAGTCGGCAGACGTACCTTCACAATAGGCTGATAAACGTAAAGTGTGGCTGGCGGCAGGAACACTCCGGCTCGCACTCCGGGTAGCGGCACGTGAACCGTTCCGCGTGACGAACAGGTTGGCCCCCGGTTTCTGCATCAACATTTCTTCCGTATATTTCAACGAAAATTCCGTGGCATCGCCTTCGACGGTGACAAAGAAAGACTGCATCGGGGCGATATGTTCGAATCCTCCGTCTGTACCCAGTAGTTGCCCGTCGGCAAGAATCAATGAGTTATTCGTGTTTCCGTCATATACCTTCATAGATCTCACAGACGGGTTTGCCTGCATGAACTTTTTGATGTCGATATGCGCCATGAAGGGGTTGCCTGCAATGAAGGTATTGCCGGCTTTCTGATTCCTTACCGTTACGGTATAGGGGAAAGAAGGAGCATTACCGCCGGGTGCTTCATATATGAACCTTCCGGAAACGGCCGTACGAGTGATGTTTTCCGTTATTCCGGTCGATACCCCATTCCCGTCGACATAGGTATAGGTTTCATGCTGTTTCGGGAAACGAAACGTATATGTGGCCGACGCACCTGTTTCACCAGCTTTCAGAGAGAAGCCCATACCGGGTTCAAAACGCTGGTTCAGGGCGTTGAACGGCGGAGTCCAGTTCGTAGCGTCCGGGGTTACCGCCACATCTCCACCGATAGTCTTTCCTGTGGCGTTACTGCTCCACAGGCGTTGGTAGACACGAGGGGTGAATCGGCTTTCCACCGCATTTTCGGCATTCAGGCTCGTAAAATAAGTTTCCGTGCCATGATTGCCGTTCATGTTACGGGGAATGAAGACATCGCCTGTTACCATTTCTTTCAACGGTGCGGACAGCATATAGTAACGTCCCGGGGTGATGGATAATTCCACCCACGCAAGGTCGTAATTCAGGTAATGGGTGTTGACCACCTCCGCACCGGCACAGAAATGGATGTTGGCGCAATAATTATCAACATTTTTTTCCAATACCGGATAATTGGCACACCCCGAAGGTATGATTACATTCGTACATCCCCAAGGGGCACCATCCGTCCAATTGTTCCAGTCGTTCCAATCTGAACCGGAGGCGCCGGTTTTCCATGTGGTCTGCTGTGGATGAACCGCTGCGTGTATGCCATTAAAAAGCGTCTCGTCCCCTTCTTGGACAGTGATATAATAATCTCCAGCCGGCATACCGGACAAGGTGAATGTGCCATTCATCAAAATACAATCCTTGGTAACGGTTGTGTTACCCGCCGCATAATTGTAGCATACTAAAGTATAATTGGTACCGGCAGTTCCCCCCGTCACTTCAATGACAATATCTTCGGGGGTACAGATATGTTCGGACCGTACTTTCGCGTCCGTTATATTGGAAGTGTCGCCACCTTCGTCCTCGTCTTCCGCACAGTCGGGTATTCCGTCACCATCACTGTCACGTCGGATATAGACACCGGAAAGTATCACATTATTCAAAAGACCTACTGCGGAAGGAAAAGTAATACGAACTTCGTCAAAAGCCGTAGTCACGGGAGTCGTTTCTATGAAAATCCGTTCGGTATAACCTATCACATCCAATCCAAGCACGCCGCCTTCGGCCGTGCTTCCAACCTCTACACCCTTATGATAAATCTTAAGGACGGTAGCTTTCAGTACGTTCACATCGGCAAGGCCGGTGGGATGTTTAAGGATAAAACCTATCGGAGTACTTTTCGTATTATCGGTTACCTCATCGAACTTTACAGCAACCGTGGTTGCCCCCACTACATTTCCAGTTTGTACAATAAGCGCACCTGTTTCTATATCCGCATCCAACAAATTTCCCAAATTATTAAAAGAATTGCCTACGCTTGCCAGCGCATCGGTTTTGGTCTCGGCATAATTGATTTCAGCACCATGTGCGGCAGGAGTGAGCAACTCGATACATGCTTCCGCCGGGTCTGAACCGACACATCCGGCATCGGCCAACTCCCAATAGGCATTGTACAGGCGGAATTGCTCCAGATTCAGATTCAAAACCCCGGCTGTCCACAGTTCAATCTTATTGAACTCCTGTTCGGTAGTTATCCCGATACGAACCTTGTTGCCCTTATTGCCGATAAGCCCGACATCAACTACGTTATTTCCGTCCGCAACACTGGACGCAACCTCTTGGTTATCCTTATACAATTTGACAACAAAAAATTTCAGCACGTCGGTTCCCAGCAGACCACGGGAGGTTTGCATGACGAATCCTGCCTTTACTTTCTGTCCATCCGCATTGATATTTTTTCCATTGGTCTTGATACCCATAATAGGCCTGTTTGCGGCAAGGCTGAGCAGGGTGGTATAAGTGGCATAGTTATCGGGATTGTCATCAACCAGATTCTGGTATCCTTTTATTTGGTCCAATGTGATCAGACTGCCACCACCCGAAGGCATATAGGCTTCCGCTTTATATTCTGTTCCGATTATCTGGTTGCAGTTTTCACCCATACCGGTTGTTTTCCGGGTGATGACCATAGTTTGCGTAATGGAGTTTCCTTTTTCATCGGTAAAAGTGCCACTTATCTTATAGTCTCCGTCTACGGTCATACCGGTTATCTTATTGTCTTTGATGACAGGATTGGCTCCCGAAGGAAACTCAAGGATCGTCCATGAAGTGTTTCCTCCTGCCGGGGCAGAGAGGTGGTAGGAGTTTCCTGAGATAGTGACATCACTCAGCGAGAAATAACTGGAGGCGTCTACTTCTATCGGGTCACGGACAAAGGCATAATGTACAGTTGTGCTACTGATTGATATATTTACACCTTTAAATTTTATCTTAATTTGTGAGCAGGGTTTGGTAGTTACCAAGCTTATCTGGCTACCACCACCGGCTACGGCAGAGACTCCCAAAAGAGATTTGATTTCTGTAGTTTCCACTTGATTGCCTTGTCCGTCAAGGGTAGTAAGTTCGATACCGCCACCTAAATTAATGGAAAGAACATCTATGGAAGAGGTATAAAATCCTATTTCGGAGCCGGTGGTCACTTCTTCATTCAAATTGACGGTGATAGTCGGGTCGGTGAGTAGATTGCCTAAAAGTCCAAATTTAAATCCATCTGTCAGATTAGCGTTAACTACCTCTTGTATTCCTTTTTTATATTTCCCCAGTAAATCGATTCCCGGCATAGGTGTCTTGTCCCAGTTGATTTCCGAATCCGGGAAATAAACACTCCCTGTCGTACACGGCTTTATCTCGTTTTCCCCCACAAAGGCATAATAAAGGCTGAATGCATTGACTACATCCGCTGATATTCCTGCCATCCCTATTTTTATTTCATCAAAGGGTTTACTGAAACCGGTGGAAATAGATAAGGCCTGTTTGCCATCGTTGTTCGCCACACTCAGCAGGTTCAACTCCAGCGTATTGCCTTCAGTGTTTCCCCCCTTGCTTTCCTGTTCCACTCCGTTCAAAAAGGTTTTCAACCAAAAACCTTTCAGCACGTTAGCTGTCAGTAATCCGGTATTGTCTACCTTGTAAACAAATCCGGCAGCCTGCCCTCCGGCATACACGTGGTTTAAATCACGGACCGAAGCCAGCTGATTGCCCAACACGTTTACATCCGCTACTCCATTAAACTTGGCGACATTATCCAAATCGGTATCCAGCAAATTCTCGAATCCTCCATTATTGCCTAAAACGGCAACGAGTGCATCGGATATGTCATCCACAATCCGTCCCTTGCCCACAAGTGGAACACGCCGGCTTGCCACCCATTGTCCGCTACCGTTTTGTGTCAACGCAGAAGTTTGGGGTGTTCCTCGGGTTAATATTACCGTTTCATTTGAAAGCGGCAAGGATACGAATTCTTCATCCGAACATCCGCCGGCGAACAGCAAGACCAACAGTGAAATCGCTAATGTTTTTAAATTTCTCATTTGTATATTGTTTTTTATTATTTCCAATTTCGTATGCCGGAAGCGGAGATAACCCCGTCTTGCCGGACGTGCTTCTTCCTTCGGGGAGAAGCCGGGCTTTTCCAAGCCGTTTGTTTCCCGAATCCTTTCTTTATCCCGATTCGGACAGGATGGATGCCTTGGAACTACGGGTACAAAAGGAAACCACAAGCATTTATACATAGGTTTTAACGTGTTTTCCTGTTTGTTTTCCGTCAATGTCCCAAGATGTCAAAGAGCGAGGGCGTTTTGGCGAGTCGCCCGACTCGTTTCCGTAAGTTACCCAACTCAGAATGGCGAGTTGCCCGACTCACGAGACTGAGTTGCTCGACTCGGAAATACGGGTTGGGCAACCCGGGTATTATTCGATGACGGGACGGTCGTCGTTATCGCTACCGATTTCATCGGGGCTTTCGCTGTCGGATCCACTGCCGCTTTCGGTTATCTTGTTCAGCCAGACGAAGTCGGCACGTTGCATGGCGGCTTTCAGTTCGGTACCGGGCTGGAAGTTGATGTTTACCGTCTTGACGTTGCGGGCGGTGAGGGCTTCTTTGGTTTCGGCTCCCTCGGTGCTGAGGGTGATGTTGAACGTGCCCCAGTTGCCTAATTTCACGCTCTTGCCATCGAGCAGGAGGCGTTGCACCACTTTGCGTAGCTGGCGGATGGCCATCTGTGCTTCCATGGGATTGAGGGTGGTCTCGTCGGCTATCAGTTCGGCCACCTCGGTTTCGTCTACCAGTTTGGTGGTGTATTGTACGGGATACCACTTCATGGGAGCGTCTTTGTCCGCTGGATTGCGGCGTTGCACGGGTTTAAGGAAAATACTCATAGTTGTTTTTTTAGTATTATGAAAAAAATCATCCGGGAAGCAACCGGAGCACAAAGGCTCCGGCCGCCCCCGGATGAAACATGAAACTGCTATTTTTGTGAAGTTTCCATGAATGGGGGATTAATCTACTTCCATGTGGTGGATCATTTCCCAGTTGTCGTTAACCTTCAAGATCAATGTTTCGTCGTTCAAGTCTTGAGGTTTGTCAGGATCTGTACCCGGATTTTCAGGATTGTCACCCATATCTCTCGCACCGATCGTGTACAAGTGGTTACGAACGATACTGTAGTTGACGTTGTTTTCCACTGTAGCTGCCTCTGTAGCTGCGCCATTTTCAGACACTACAGTAACCTTTTTTCCAATCTGGCTATCATTTGTAGTAGTTCCTTTCGGAAGACGGATGTTCCAATATCTGATGATATTACCTTGCTCATCAAGCATCTGCAACTGGAATGTAGCCTTGTCTGCAACCAACTCGAACGGCATCATGAATTTACCGGCAAGGACAGAACCTTCCTTAACCTTCACGTCCGTCATGCTTGCCGGAGTTGTCCAATCTTCATCCAACTCATTCAAGAGACCATCGTTATTGGTGTCCATATTGGCGTTAGTAAACCAGTCTGCCAAATCAATTTCATATACAGTAAAAGCATCGTCTGCCGCATTATTTTCAGCGGTAGAATAGAACTTTGCGTTTGCTGTTGCCGGACCGTAACCGTTTACCACATAGGCTACATCTGTTTCAGCTCCCGGTTTTCCTTTATAAGCGCTATTGAATTCTGCAAATACCGCTTTAGTATTCTTGGCAGCGGCCACAAGACGAAGCTTGGAACCCGTTGCGGTTGCGTGATCCGCATTACCTTTTGTCGGAATGTTAGTGAAGTAACCGATAGCTCCGGCAACCTGACGATGTAGAGTGATAGATGTGTTGAAGTGATAAGATTCAACATTACCACCTTCAACTGCTTGTTCTTTTTTTGTAACCTCAAATATATCACTCATACCTGCAAAGATTTCTTTAACTTCATCAGCATTAGCATTAACACTCACAGGAAAAGTTGTTTGACCACCTTTAGCTAATTCCAAGAAACTTTTCCATGAACCCGCCGTGTTATAATCATAATTAGTAGAATTATAACCGATAGCATAAGCAACATAGAAGCCCTCATCTTTAATTAAATCCGAAGTAGACAAAGTCCACGAAGCTTGACGACCATGACCGTTAGTATTATTGTACACACTGCTAACACCACCATTCATCCAGTCTTCGAATGTTTTTACTGCGGCAATGGTCTTGTTGTCACCATAGATGGCATTTTTTTTATCTTCAGCGGAAGAATTTGCAGTAATACCGTCAAGTTTGTAAATAACCACTTTTACTTTTTCGATGTTTTGTTTTGCTTCGGAGCTGTAAAGAGGTCTATCAGTCGCACGAGTACCGATGAAGTTGTCCCCCGTATTTGCTACCTGCATAGAAATGGTCTGTACCGGATCGTTGCCGTTGCCATTTCCACCGTTAATCACATCATCATCATTGCTACATGATGAGAACATTACCGCCGCACCTGCGATCAGACATGCGGCACTAAAAAAATTCTTTTTCATCTTTCTGAAAAAATTGAATTAAACATATAATTAATAAACACTTGTTTCTTAGTCGATTTCCATACCGTGTACCTTCTCCCAGTTGTCGTTCACGAGGATGTAGATGCTGAAACGGCCAGAGCCGTCGTACACATATTTCAGTACCGTCAGCATGTTGCGCCTCATCGTGATGTTCACGTCCTCCGGCGAGAACACCGGCTCGTCACGTTCAGCCTCGTCATAGAAATTCACGCTCAGTAGTGAGCCTTTCTCCTTGACGGAAGGGGTGAGTACGGTCTTTGTCACCACCTCGCCGCCGGGTTGCCACTCACGGGTAGTGGTTACCTCGGTACGCTTCGAGTACTCGAACATGCAGCAGTCCATTTCTCCGTAGAGCCCGGTGATGGTCTTGTCGGAGTAGTGCACGGCTGTGGGCAGGTTCGTCACCTGTATGATGAGTTTTCCCTTGGTGCGTTCCATCTCGGTGGTGTAGGCGTAATTGTAAGCGTCGTACACCAGCGTGTCGTTCGCCATATAAACGTCCAGCCCTTCGGTATGCTCGGGATGGAAAGAAATGGAGGTGCGGTCCTCCGTCAGCGGTTCGAGATTATCCAGTCCTCCCCATACGGTGAGCACGTAAGTGCCGTGCGGCAGGCTCTCGTCGAAAGTCACGGGATACGTTTTTCCGTCGCCCTCTACCTGAAAGACGCCTTTCTCTTCCACCATGCGGCTCGTACCATCTTCCATGATACGGTTCAGGCGGTAATAAAGCGTAGGCACGTAGTCACGCAGGGGAAGGTCGTCGGGCAGGCGGTCTTCCAGTTCCACCTTGTCCACGTTGAAATAATTCTTGTCCTTCACCGCTATGTTCACCTGTAAGGGCGGACAAGGCAGTATCTCGTCTCTTACGCACGAGACAAGCACGAACGCTGTCAGCAGTATATATGTATATACCATGTATTTCATCTTCGTTGTCTTATTTCTCATTTATTGATTAATGTACGGAAGCGGCTGTCGGCATGATAGCGGTAGAAGTCCGGTTCGGTGGCGGCACGTTTGCGCAGCTTTATGTCCTCGCAAGCGTTTCCGATGTGCTTATGGAATACGGTATCTTCCTTCAAACGAGATGCGGTGAGAGAACGGACATATTCGGCGAGCGGTGTTCGGTCGTCCGTCAGCGCAGTAAGTATCCGCTTCGCCTCGCTGTTCTTGTTCACACTCAGTGCGCTGATGGCGCTGTTCACGTCCCCGAACGGACGTAGTAGTTCGTATGCCTCTGCCAGTTTGCGTTGCTGGGCTTTCAACAGGCCAAGGTTATAACGGGCTTCCGGAAGCTCCACCTCCTGCAAGAGTTCGATGGCACGTTCGTAATCGTCCGCATAGACATAGCTGGCGGCAAGGGTATTAAGTATCTCTGGCGAGTGCTTGGCAAGCTGTGCCAATACTTCCTGTGCCTTCTCTGTATTTCCCTCACGCAAATAAAGTACGGCCAAATTGTTGGCGGCAATCTGCGATTGGGGGAAATATTTCATTATTGCCCTATATACCTCTCTTTTCTTCTCGTTAGTCGGGGCGAGGGTGGCCACCCTCAGCAGTTCCTCCTCGTTGAAGGCATCGGGGCGTTTGTCGTACATATCTAGCAGCTCGACATCGCTCGTAAAACTTTTCATAGTATAGGTATATACGTATTCCACTTTCCGGTCTTTTTGCAAATAGTCGGCTTTTATCCGGTTCCATATCGGCAGACGGCGGATATAGCGTTCCTGCACGTCATCATTCTCCGTCGCATAACGCACGAGGATATCTTTCACGAGCGTAGAGTCGGGATTGCCATCAGCTGTCATGGCATCCAGCACAGGTTGCCAGCCTTCCGGACGCGAGTTCGCTATAATACGCCCACGCAGCCGGGGCTGAATATCCAGCCGTTCGATAAGCCATTTGCGGGCGGACTCCGCACGGTTGCGTGCCAAAGGGGTGTTGAATGCCAGCGATCCGTCGGCCGATGCCATACCGGTGATAGTGACGGAATTCAGTTCAGCCAGCGAATCGTTCAATATGGGCGACAAGGTTTTTACCATGCTTTCCAGTTCTTGGCGGTTATCGCCCATCGCCAGATTGATGTCATACTTATTGA
>OHQG01001268.1_pt1 | contig 10647 bp, 3 predicted proteins | sample 1577871 | NCBI WGS metagenome assembly OHQG01 (sample SAMEA3879604, study PRJEB24766) | human gut metagenome | biome: human-associated habitat; feature: feces | place: USA | collected 1985/1987
TTATAGGCCATGGTCCGGCCCGCGGAGTAAAACAGCCGGTCCAGGGCGCAGGTCACATGGCCCGAGGCGGCGGCATAGTGGACCGGGGAGCCTACAATGAGGCCGTCGCAGCCCGCCATCTTCTCCGCCGCCACGTTGACAACGTCGTCATGGACGCACTTGCCCAGCTTGCCGCAGGCCCCGCAGCCTGTGCAGCCAATGGTGGCCCCGTTCCCCAGCCACAGGATCTCCGCCTCCACCCCGTCTGTCTCCAGGGTCCGCCGGATCTCCTCCAGCGCGGTATAGGTGCAGCCCTTCTCATGGGGGCTTCCGTTGAGCAGCAAAACCTTCATATACCCATCTCCTTGCGTTTCATTTCAGTTTCAGTATAGCAGATTCCCCGCAAAAAGCAACTCTCCCTCTGTATATGCACCCTCGCGTATGCATATGCAAGATTTTATCTTGTGCAAGCAGCATAAACCGCCCCTGTTTTGCCTGCTTTCTTTTGGCACTGCGCCGATTTTCTCCAATCCAATATAAATATTTATGCAAATTAAGTGAAAAACTATTGACAAGTTTTCGGAACCGTGGTATGCTCCCCATTGTCCCGCCGAAGACAGGACGGAAGCGATTGGATGTTTTATTTTTGCATAGAGGAAAGGAAGAACCCATATGAAAAAGTTTATGAGTCTGGCGCTGGCCGCTGTGCTGGTGCTGAGCATGTCCGCCTGCGGCGGCAAAAAGGTCAAGCTGCAGATCCTGGACACGGAGTATGCCATTGAGGACTACGCCATCGCCATTGCCAAGGAGAACACCGCCCTTCTGGAGCAGGTAAACGCCGCCCTGGCCACCATTGCGGAAAACGGCACCGCCAAGGCCATTGTGGACAAGTACATCTCCGGTGTGGAGCACGACCTCACCTTCCAGCAGAACACCGACGGCAAGCCGGAACTGCACATGGCCACCAACGCCTTTTTCCCGCCCTATGAGTACTACGAGGGCGAGACCATCGTGGGCATCGACGCGGAGATGGCCGCCGCCATCGCCGACCAGCTGGACATGAAACTGGTCATCGACGACATGGAGTTTGACGCCATCCTGGTGGCTATCCAGTCCGGCAAGGCCGACATCGGCATGGCCGGCATGACTGTCACAGAGGCCCGCCTGGAGAACGTCAACTTCTCCGACAGCTATGCCACCGGTATCCAGTCCATCGTGGTGGCGGAGGGCAGCCCCATCCAGACCGTGGACGATCTGCTGGACAGCAGCGCCACCTATGTGGCCGGCGTGCAGCAGGGCACCACTGGCGACATCTATTTGTCCGACAGCTATGAGAACGGCGGCATCACCGAGGAGCGGGTGAGCAAGTTTAGCAAGGGCGCTGACGCCATCCAGGCCCTTGTCACCGGCAAGGTGGACTGCGTGGTCATCGACAACGAGCCCGCCAAGGCCTTTGTGGAGGCCAACAACGGCTAACACAGTCCGGACACATTGCGCAGGGGCGGAGGGGCAGACTCTCTCCGCCCCTGCTTTCCCACGGTAGAGACATACAAAGGAGGCGATCCGTTTGGCTTGGTTTGACCAGCTGAAGCAGGACTTCTATCTGAATTTCATTCAGGACGACCGGTGGCGCTACCTTACCACCGGCCTGAGCAATACGCTCCTCATCACCTTCTTCGCGGTGCTCATGGGGATTGCCATCGGCGTGGTCATCGCCATTGTGCGCTCCAGCCATGACAAGACGGCGGAGGAGATGCGCCCCGGGGCGGGCCGGTTTCTGCTGAAGCTGGGCAACGGCGTCTGCCAGGTATACCTGACGGTGATCCGGGGCACCCCGGTGGTGGTGCAGCTGATGATTATGTACTACATCATCTTCGCCTCCTCCCGCAACGGCGTGGCGGTGGCGGTGCTGGCCTTCGGCGTCAACTCCGGCGCCTACGTGGCGGAGATTTTCCGCTCCGGCATCATGTCCATTGACCCGGGCCAGTTCGAGGCGGGCCGGTCTCTGGGCTTCAACTATGTGCAGACCATGCGCTACATCATCATCCCCCAGGCCTTCAAAAACGTGCTGCCCGCCCTGGCAAACGAGTTTATCGTACTGCTGAAGGAAACCAGCGTGGCGGGCTATGTAACGGTACGGGACCTGACCATGGGCGGCAATATTATCCGCTCTGTCACCTACTCCGCCTTCATGCCCCTCATCGCGGTGGCGCTGATTTACCTGGTGCTGGTGATGTTCTTCAGCTGGCTGGTGGGCAAGCTGGAGCGGAAGCTCCGCAACGAGGGGACATACGTGCAGAAGGTCAGGACCAGCCTGAGCGGGCCCGTTGGCTCCCCCTTCGCGAACAGGGCACAGGAGATCGAGGAGGATAAGCATGAGCGGAAATGATGTTTTGATCCGGGTCTCCGGACTGGAAAAGCACTTTGCCGGGGGCGCCATCCGGGCCCTGGACGGGGTGTCCGCCGAGATCCGCCGGGGCGAGGTTGTGGTGGTCATTGGCCCCTCCGGCTCCGGCAAGAGCACCTTCCTGCGGTGTCTGAACCTGCTGGAGCGGCCCACCGGCGGCTCTGTGGAGTTTGGCGGGGTGGACATTACGGACCCCCGGGTGGACATCAATCTCCACCGGCAGAAGATGGGCATGGTGTTCCAGCACTTCAACCTCTTTCCCCATATGACCATCCTGGAGAACATGACGCTGGCCCCTATGAAGCTGCTGAAAAAGAGCCGGGAGGAGGCGGAGAGCAAGGCCCGTTCCCTTTTGGAGCGGGTGGGCCTGGGCGACCGGGCGGGAGCCTATCCGGGCCAGCTCTCCGGCGGCCAGAAGCAGCGCATCGCCATTGTCCGTGCTCTGTGCATGGAGCCGGAGGTCATGCTGTTTGATGAGCCCACCTCCGCTCTGGACCCGGAGATGGTGGGAGAGGTGCTGGAGGTTATGCGGACGCTGGCAAAGGAAGGGCTGACCATGATTATCGTCACCCATGAGATGGAATTTGCCCGGGAGGTCGCTGACCAGATCCTTTTCATGGACGAGGGTGTTATCGTGGAGCAGGGCCCCCCAGCGGCGGTGTTCGACCACCCCAGGGAGGAACGCACCAGGCGCTTTTTAGCCCACTACTCCAAAAATGAACCTAAATAGGGATCTGAACGTATTGGCAACAGAAGGCCGCAGTGCCGCGGATCCACCCATACGCTTGGCAGCCAGAGCGGGGCCCCGCTGGTTTTGCCCCGCCCGGGGTTTTTACTTCCTCAGGAAATTCATCAGTAGCTGGGCCATCTCCGCCCGGGTCATGACGCCCCTGGGATTCAGCATACCGGCGCTGCCCTGGAGATATCCCTCCGCAACGGCCCAATTCACAGCGTCCCGCGCCCAGCCGGAGACCGTTTCAGCATCCATAAAGGCGGACAGATGATCTTCGGCAACGGGCTCAGCTTTGGCGTAGCGGTAGAGCACCGTAACCACCATCTCCCGCGTGGCCACCTGGCCGGGACTGAAGGTGGTGTCGCTGGTACCCAGCAGAATACCATTTGCCGCGGCCCAATTTACCGCTCTGGCGTACCAGGCGTCCACGGGAATATCGGTAAAGGGATTCGCGCTACCGGCAAGTTCTCCACCGGACAGACGGTGGAACAGCGTAGCCAGCATAGCGCGGCTGAGTTGGCCATTGGGATCGAAGTGGGCATCGGAAACCCCATTCATGTAGCCATTGCTCACCATATAGACCACAGCGTCATAGTACCAGGCACCTTCCGCCACATCCAGGAAGCTGACAGAGGGTACGGCGGGGATATCCGGTGTAACCGGAGTGGCAGGCTCCTCTGTACCCTGGGAGGGTCTGGAGGGCGTGTGGGTGTGTTCGTCACCGCCGCAGGTCACGTCAATTGTAACAGGGCGCTCCTTGACGGAGGTGTTGCTGCCCCGCTGCAAGGTTTTGACTGTAACCCGTGTATCCACGGAATCCCCGGCATAGGTAAAGCGGACCGTGGCCAGGACATTCCCGGAGCGGATCGCACCACCGGAGGCGTAGGCGAACCGGATTACACCGGCCCCGGCATCCACGGAGACAGCCTGCTGATCCGCGCAGGCCGCCAGGCCCTCGTAGGTCAGCACAGCGGGGTTGTAGGAGAGTTCCAGAAGGCCGTTGGTAGTATCCATATCCTCCGTCAGCTGCAGGGACACCCGTTTGGCAGAAAGATTGTTCTGTACCACGCCCTTGAGCGCCTGGAGGCCGCCGATGGGGATATTGCCGGGCGCCGGGGTATCCCCGTCCACCCAGCCGTCCTCTTCGGGCTTTTCATCAGAGTTTTCTTCCAAATTCTCTTCCGGCTCCCAGCTGTCCGGTGCCATGTCGGCGTCGTCGGAGAAATCGAAGGCCTCGAAGAACGTCGGGTCGGTATTGACCTCCCAGACCTCCCCATCCAGTTCCTCCTCCTCCAAGTCCCAGGTCTCCATGGCTGTATCAAGATCCTCGGCATAGGAGATGGGCGCGGAGCAGACCGTATCGGTGCCATCCAGCACAACATCGCCCAGGCTGTAGGGGTAGGCGTCATTCTCCGGGGGATTGCCCTCCACGTAGGGAGCGGCAATGGCGGTGGCATCACCCACATTGCCCAGTTTGCCGATGGTAAGGACGGGGGCTGTCAGATCAATGTAATACAACTCCGCCAATTCGTCGGAATATGCCACGATCAGGCCCGTATTGACACCGTCGTTGACATAGACCATGGACAGAGCCGTATCCTCCCTGAACTTCATCCCCACGTTGCCCACATCCTTCTGGCGCAGGGTATAGCCGATACTGTCCTCACTGGTGTTATAGGTCGCGTAGATCTCATATTTGACCAAAGTACCGTCCGCGCAGAGAGCCAGGTAGTCCTGGGCCGGCTTAAGTGCCTTGCCATAGGTCGTTGTACCCAGGAAGGCAAGGGCGGCGATATCGGGATGCTTGCGGGCGATATCAAAGCTGGTGACATATATGCTGCCCTTCTCATAGTCCTTCAGGTACACCAGGGTGCGGGCATTGGAGAGGAAGAGGGGGCCGTTAAAGGCGTCCACCACAATGGCTTCGCCCGCTGAACTGGTTCCGCTGAGATCCATGGCGGGAGCGGCGGCCACATCCAGGAAGCTGTAGCTGACAGAGCACCCGGCGCCCAGATAGGCCTTATAGTCCTCCTCCGGGTCTACCATCCAGATGCTGCACGCGCTCTGGTAGTCCCCATCGATGCCGTAGATCTTGCCCTCGTGCTCACCGCCGGCCGTCAGTTCCACCTCTGCCTCCGCCAGATATTCCGGAGACTCTGTGTCGCTGGTATCAATGCGGGCCCAGTAGGTGCCTGTGTCGTCGGTAATCTGTGCGATGAGTTCCGCCCCCACATCCATCAGAGGCTTCACTGTCACCGAGCAGGAGGCGGAGGCGTTCTGCCCCAGCGCGTCCCGATCCACCGAGGTGGCGGTAATCTCCACCGTGCCCTCGCTGATGCCTGTCACCACGCCGTTTTCATCCACGGTGGCAATGCTCTCATCGCCGCTGCTCCAAATGATTTCGTTGGAATAGGCGGTGGGCAGCACCCTTCCGGACAGTTCCAGGGTATCCTTCTCGTAGACGGCCGCATGGGTGGGCCGCAGACGCACCGTCAGTTCCGTCACCCGCTCGTACTCATACAGGGAGACAACGGGCCAGTTGCCCTCTCCAAAATCACCCAGGGGCGCATAGGTCATCCAATCCAGATCAATGGCGTACAGCCGGTTCACGCTCTCCCCGGCATAGGAGGAGAGAAGCAGATAGCCGGAAGTACTGTCGTACACCATGGAGGCGTAGGCCCCGCCCGCCACGTCGGACACTCCGGTAAGATCCAGGCCCACATTACCCAAATCCGTGTAGGAGGCGCTGTAACCCTTCCCGTCATCCTTGGTATACAGGGTAAAGTCCCACAACTCCCCACTTTCCGTCAGCACATAGTAGTAGGCGGCAGGATACTCCCCGTCATAGAGGCCGCTCTCCACATAGGCGATAGCCGCTAGGGGATCGCTGATAAAGGTACTGCTCAGGTTGAAGTAGGTAAGATTCCCCTCTTCCGGGTTCAGCATCTCCAGGTAGGTGCCGCCATTGCAGAGGCCCACCAGGCGGTCGAAGTAGCCGCCCTCCATAGCGGGGGCCGGAGCTGCGTCGGACCAAATCCAGGAGGAGGAGATGGGGCCCAGATTGGTGGTTTCAAAGGTGTCGGGATCAAAACGGTAGAGGTTCTCGCCGTTGTGACCGTAAACCATGCCCTCCAGCAGGGCACCGGCGTAGAGATCCACCTCTCCGGCGGCAAAGGTCCGCCAGTTGGCCGGCTCATTGGTCTCAAACTCCATCCAGGAGGTATAGCCGTTCACATCGTAGAGCATGGCGCTGAGGGTGATGGGCTCCAACTCCGACACGGTGACGCGGCAGGAGATACTGAGTCGGGGAGACGCATTGGTGGTGGCGGTAATTTCTGTCTCACCCACGCCAACGGCCATCACAAACCCATCCTCCACCGTGGCCACGGCAGGATTGTCGGTCGTCCAGGTAACGGAACTGTCGGACAGGGTCCAGGGGAACACGGTGGCCGACAGAGCATATGCGGAGCCCTGCAGAAGATCCAGGCTCTCCTCACTGATGGTAATCTTAGTGGCCTCCTCCGCCGGGGCAATCTCTCCGGAGCCGGAGGGGACTATGTAGAGGCCCGTTATGCCCACGTAGAACTGGGAGCACTCAATGTTCGGATATTTCCCCAGGCAGTAGTCCGGGTTCACCTTCTCCGCCGCGCCTGTTTCCGTGTCAATGCGCAGCAGACGGTTGGACTGTCCGGTCTTAAAGCGGTTCGCCTGGTCAGTGGCGGTGGCCCAGTATAGCTGATCGCTGTCGTGGTCCCAGGCCAGGGCACCAAACCCGGTGTAGTAGCCGGTATGGCCGTTCTTGTCATCCGCACCCAGAACCGGGACGAGTTCCGCAGTCCCCCCTGCCACATCCGCAAGGGACCATTTGTAGAGGAAAGAGTAGTAGGTATAGTTGCCCACGGTCACAGCGTAGAAATTCCCCGCGTCGTCAATGGCCAGGTTGGCCAGCACTTCATACTTGGCATTGCTGGCACTCGTCACCTTGGGGTTGACCACGGTCACGGTGAAGGCCGGGAGCATCTCCCCCGTCACCAGATCCACCGTGTAAATTCCATTGGCGTTATCCAGGGCGTACAGGGTGTTGTTTTGGTAGTTGAAGGCCATATCCTTCACCACCGCGCCCTCCTGCAGGGGTCCCACAGGGGAAATATAGCCCCACTCCCCCTGCTTGGCCGCATAGAGCATCCCGTCATCGGCGGCCATGTACACATACCCGTCCACATATTCCGCTGCGGTAACAAGCACATCCATCGCGTCCAGGTTCACCGTGCCGTCGCAAGCGGTGTCACTGCTGTAGCAGAGTTTCTCAGGCTGAATTTCCAGCCAGCGGTCGCCGCCGCCCCGGTAGGTGGAACTGGTAAAGCCGTACATCCGGCCGGTATAGTCCTCTGGCTCCCCGCCGTAATCCACGGTGTACACCGTCTCGTTCCCTGCGTAGTCCGCCACCAGCACCTTGCAGGTGGGGCCGATCTTACTGTTCGTCAGATCCACCACTGCGGTGGCCTCCCCGCCAGCCGCGTCCTGCTGGGCGGCGGCAGTAGCCAGGACTGTCGCCCCGGCGCTGTTCAAAACCCGCACGGCAGCCACATAGTTGTTATCCTGAGCCGTCACGGTGAGGTTGCCGGTTTCCAAATCTTTGGAGATATTTGTCATAACGGGGGCTGTATTGTCCACCGTCAGGGTGGTGGTCAGATAGGCCCCTTCTCCCAGCGCGCCGGAGGCCACAAGCTGCTCCACGTTCTCCTCGCTTATAGCGCCGCCGTCCTCATAGTACTCAGGAATAGCGATGACACTGACCGTCAGCACGTCGCCCTCCTCCGCGCCCAGGGAGGATACCTTGCGGTTCATCGTGTAGGAGGACGCCGTATCCATCCACTGGCCGCCATTGGTGTAGTAGTAGGCGCTGTTGGCCTGCTGAAAGACCGTGCCCGTATACAGTTCCTTCTGATTCTGATCGCTGATGCGTACCGTGATGGCGGCGGCATTGCGGATCAGGGACAGCCGGTACTGGTAGAGGGTGTCGGTACTCCGAATGGCGCCCCGCCCCTCGGGATAGGTGTCCTCAATCAAATAGGGGTTGATGGTGTGGAGATAGGTTTTTGAATCCCGCTGGTGCTTGATAAGCAGGGTGTTGGTCTGGGTAAAGCCCAGGTAGGAGGCAGTGGTATCCCCATACAGGTAGTCGGTATACGTAATCCGGTCATACATGGAGGCATCCGTCCAGCTGCCGTAGAAGCCCAGCACCGGGATGGAGTGGGTAGCGGCCACCGTACCCTCATCCGTAGACACAGGGGCTGCAAACACATAGCCCTCCACATAGGCCCCACTGGGGTAGGCGGCGTCCAGCTGTGCCTTCACAGCCTTGGGGAGAACAATCTCCACCGCCACCTCCACGCTCTCGCCGGCCTCTACCAGAACGGAGCCGGTTTCCAGGTCCCGCAAAATCAGATAGGCGTCATAGGTCGTCACCGCCCCGTCGCCATCCACATCCCCCTCGGGTGCCACGGAGACGGAGGGGTCCACCACGCTCTCCAGGATGAACTGGGCGTCGTCGGCGTCCGTGTCCCCATCTCCATCCAGATCACAGATTACCCGGGCGGCGGAGGGCACGTAAGTCACTCCATCCACCGTGTAGCGCACACTGGCGCCCAGGGCGGTGGTGGCCGTGTCCAGGTAGGAGATGCCATCCTGAGTGAACAGATCCTGGGTGAAGAAGTCAGAGGAGAACACATAGCGCTGGGCCGTCTCCTCCATGTTGTGGAGCGCAAAGGTAAAGCGATAGGCACCGGTGCGGCCCGGGTCATCCCCCAGTTCGGCCTTCACCTTGCCATCAGCGTAAGAGTCTGTGGCGTCCGCGCCCATGGTAATAAAGGAGTCGGCGGACAGAAGGGCGCTGATATTGGCAAGTCCGGAGCCCTGCTTCAGTAGGGACCAGTAGCTGCCGCTGGCCTCCTCAATCAGGGGAACGGAGGTGGACATGAGCAGGCTCTGGATCAGCTGACGGCTGGTCAGGCCTGTCCGTGCCTCCAGCCCGGTCTCCCGAATGTACTCCGCGGCCAGCGCCACCATACCTGCCACCTGGGGGGCGGCCATGGAGGTGCCGGACATGGTTTCATAGGCCTGACCGCCGGAGGCGGCGCCGTTGATGGAGTAGATGCTGCCGCCGGGGGCGGTGATCTCCGGCTTGATCGTCAGAGAGCCGGGCACACCCCAGGAGGAGAAGTCGCTCATTGTATAGTGCGCCTGCTCATAGGCCACGCTGGCGATCTCATCGCTGATGGTAAAGGTCCCCTCATAGTGGCCATTCACCGCTGTGGCGTTGGCTTTCAGCAGCGCGCCGTCCGCCTGGGTGATGGAGACACAGGGCGCGGTATACTCGTAGTCGGACAGGTCCATGTTGATGGTGCCTGTGGTGTTATTATAGACGATAACGCCGATCGCGCCCGCCTTCACGGCGTTGTTGGCCTTCACATAGAAGGATACGCTGCCGCCCCGGGAGCAGATGGCGATCTTACCCCTCAGGGCATCGCCCAGCGCCGCGAAGTCCTCCTCTGTGCCGTACCCATCGATGAGGACGTAGTCCCGCTCCCCCACCAGGGTATGTATCGGCTCATTGGAGTAGGAGGCGGACTCCGTATAAAAGATGATGCTCTCTCCGGACTTGATGTACATGCCGGTGTAGCCGGCGTTATCCACGGACGCCACAGAGAGGGAATTGGCGGAGGTGCCCGGGGTGCCGGTGGTCGTCATGCTTACATCGTCGGCATAGAGGTACCCCGTGGGGCTGTAGCTGTTTTCCATCCAGGTGCCGGAGTTGCCGGCGGACATGGTGGCCACGATGCCGCTGTCAGCCAAGCCCTCCAAAATGGCCTGATAGACGTCGTCCCCGTTGCGGCTCCATCCGGGAGAGCCGGACCCCAGGGACAGGTTTACGGCATCGCAGCCGAGAATGATGGCGTCCTCAATGGCCACCATGTAGTCAGACTCATAGGCGCCGCCCATTTTGCCGAACACCTTCATGGTAATCAGCTGGGCATCCGGCGCGGCCCCCTGGGTCTTGACGGACTCCAGCGCATTCTGGAAGGTCCCGTTGCCGCTGGGGATGTAGCGGTTGGCAAGGGCAATGCCGGCCACGTGGGAGCCGTGCTCTCCGGCACTGTCGTTGTCGTGGGCCACGTCCAGACTCTTGTCCACATAGTTGAAGGCAAAGGGCAGCTTGGAGGTGAGATACAGTCTGCTGACCTCAAAGTTCTTGCCGTCCATGGTGGCGGCAATGTTCAGCTGGCTCAGCTTGTCCGCAATCTCCTCCACGTCCAGCAGGTCCAGTTCCTCCAGATAGGCGTCCAGTTCCTTGCCCTCCGTCTGGGCCTGCTGCGCCAGGGCGTAGGCAAAGCCCTCGTCGGAGAAGGACTGGTGGTCCGTGTCCGTACCGGTATCGATGACGGCAATCCGGGAGCCGGCGCCGGTGTAGCCCGCAGCCCAGGCGGCGTTGGCCCCGGTCATTCCGGTGGAGGTGGCCATGTGGGGG
>OHQG01001269.1_pt1 | contig 10636 bp, 9 predicted proteins | sample 1577871 | NCBI WGS metagenome assembly OHQG01 (sample SAMEA3879604, study PRJEB24766) | human gut metagenome | biome: human-associated habitat; feature: feces | place: USA | collected 1985/1987
GAAGAAGTGGCAGTTACTCCGTTGCGGTATTCCGTCCTGACGGACTATCTGGTGAAACGTGGCATACCGGAAGGCAACTCAACGGAAGTAAAAAAGTTCATAAGTGAATAATTAAGAATTATGAAAGTGAAAAAACAGCTTTCGTTGCCGCTACAAAACTAATCAATCCACCCTAAAGATACAAAAGAAAAGAAGGATAACCGGCCAGACGATAGGAGTAAGCGGTATTCCCACTACGACTGAGGTACTCTCCCATTACGACTGAAGTACCCTCTCACTACGACTGAAATACCCTCCCACCGGGACTGAACGAGTGTCCCACTACGGTCAAGTCGTGTGGGACCCCAACCCTTCTGTCAGACAAGAAGTTAGAGCATGGTTCTCGCTTTCGGTACATGACATTCATCCCAATCATACTCTTCAAGATAACTATCGAACACGGGAGTTTCCGTGATACCCGCCCGCAGGAAAAGTCCGGCAATCCGCTCCTGTTCTGCCGGCGAGAGCCCGCGTTCCGCATGCAAGATACGGTAATAAGTGGTTTGGGGATAGATATCGCGAACCATCCTTTTCAGCATCAAGGCTTTCTTATAAGGAATGTTATCGAAAAGGGTACTGATGCCCCAGGCATAGCGACGTTTCACGGTGCTCCGAAAGTAGGGGCAATTTCCGGCATCCGCCGGATAGTTGGACGGGTTTACCGCCACAACGCTCTTCAAATTCTGCGGCACATGCAACGCGACAAGGTGGCGCAAACAACTTTCGCCTCGCGTACAGGCGGAATTGAGACAATGAATATAATTCAAAGGCACCATATCATAATTAAAGTAAGCTTTCATATTATTCTGTTTTGCAGGTGCAAATGTAGCGAATCTATTCAGATGGAACAATTTAAAAGGGAATAGTTATCGAATCATGAGATAAAAGGCTGAAGAACCAAGGTGAAAGAAGCAGTAACACGCATTTTTTCCCAAAAAAGGGAATGCCTTCCGTTTTCTTTTACTAATTTTGCAATTTGTAATCCTCAGAACAGAGATGAAGACAGAACCAACAACATATAACTTGCTAAATTCTATTTCTGACCCGGAAGACCTGCGCAAGCTGAGTGTTGAGCAACTCCCGGAAGTCTGCAAAGAATTGCGGCAGGACATTATAAAAGAAGTTTCGTGTAACCCGGGACACTTTGCAGCCAGTTTGGGGACGGTAGAACTGACCGTCGCCCTGCATTACGTGTTCAATACTCCTTACGACCGCATCGTGTGGGACGTAGGCCATCAGGCGTATGGCCATAAGATACTGACCGGACGTCGGGAAACATTCTCCACAAACCGGAAATTCAAGGGTATCCGCCCTTTCCCCTCTCCCGATGAAAGCGATTATGACACTTTCACTTGCGGACATGCTTCGAACTCCATTTCGGCGGCTCTCGGCATGGCGGTAGCGGCAGAAGAAAAAGGAGAAAAAGACCGCCATGTGGTTGCCGTAATTGGCGATGGCAGCATGAGCGGCGGACTGGCATTCGAAGGATTGAACAATGCCTCAGCAAGTTCCAACAACCTGCTTATCATTCTGAACGATAACGAGATGGCCATAGACCGCAGTGTAGGCGGCATGAAGCAATATCTCTTCAACCTGACCACCTCAAACCGATACAACCAGCTCCGCTTCAAAGTATCCAAGATGCTGTTCAAAGTGGGCATCCTCAACGAAGATCGTCGTAAGGCTCTTATACGTTTTGGCAATAGCCTGAAATCGATAGCCGCCCAACAACAGAATATCTTCGAAGGAATGAATATCCGCTACTTCGGTCCCGTCAACGGACACGATGTGAAGAACATCGCACGTATCCTGCGGGACATCAAAGATATGAAGGGACCGAAAATCCTGCACCTGCACACCATTAAAGGGAAAGGCTTCGAACCTGCCGAGAAGGCTCCGGGCATCTGGCATGCACCGGGAAAGTTTGATCCAGAAACGGGTGAACGCTTTACAACAGATACACACAACCTGCCACCACTGTATCAGGACGTTTTCGGAGAAACCCTGGTGGAACTTGCCGAAAAGAATCCACGCATCGTCGGCGTCACTCCCGCCATGCCTACAGGGTGTTCCATGAATATGCTGATGCAGGCAATGCCCGACCGTGCTTTTGACGTAGGTATTGCCGAAGGACATGCAGCCACCTTCTCGGGCGGTATGGCCAAAGAAGGGATGCAACCTTTTTGCAACATCTATTCGTCATTCATGCAACGTGCTTACGACAATGTCATTCATGATATCGCCATACTCAAACTTCCCGTTGTGCTCTGCCTGGATCGTGCCGGGCTGGTAGGTGAAGACGGACCGACCCACCACGGCGTGTTCGACCTGGCCTACTTCCGCCCCATCCCCAACCTGACGATTTCCTCGCCTATGAACGAGCACGAACTACGCCACCTCATGTACACGGCACAGCTGCCGGACAAAGGTCCGTTCGTTATCCGCTACCCCCGTGGGCGCGGCGTGCTGAAGGACTGGAAATGCCCGTTAGAAGAAATTCCGGTTGGCAAAGGACGCAAGCTGAAGGACGGTAAAGATATGGCAGTCGTTACCCTCGGCCCGATAGGGAACATTGCCGCAAAGGCCATCGAACGGGCGGAAAAAGAAAAAAACATCTCAATAGCACATTATGACCTGCGTTTCCTCAAGCCACTGGACGAGGAGATGCTACACGAAATAGGACGTTCATTTTCCCGCATCATCACCATTGAAGACGGTATACGGAAAGGTGGCATGGGGACTGCCATCCTGGAATTTATGGCCGACAACGAATATACGCCGCACGTACACCGCATAGGCGTGCCGGATACGTTTATAGAACACGGCACGATACAGGAGCTGTATCATCTGTGTGGCATGGATGAGGAAGGAATAATGAATACGATAGAACAAATATAATATTATGACAAAGAAAGAAGCCATCAAGGTGTTTGAGGAAAAGAAAGTACGCACGGTCTGGGATGACGAGACGGAAGAGTGGTACTTTTCAGTGATTGACGTGATAGAAATTCTAACAGACAGTTCCAATCCAAGAAGATATTGGAGCGACTTAAAATCAAAGTTGGCAAAGGAGGGCAGTCAACTGTACGCTAAAATCGTACAGTTAAAAATGCTGTCATCCGATGGCAAAATGAGATTGACAGACGTGATGACGACAGAACAAATGTTCCGCCTCATCCAATCCATTCCTTCTCCCAAAGCCGAACCTTTCAAGCTTTGGATGGCCCAAACCGCCAAAGAGCGGTTGGATGAAATGCAGGATCCTGAACTTACAATTCAGCGTTCCATGATGGAGTACAAGGCATTGGGATATTCGGACAACTGGATAAACCAGCGATTGAAAAGTATCGAGATACGCAAAGAACTAACTGACGAATGGAAACGTTGTAGACTGGAGGAAGGCACGCAGTTTGCTACATTGACAGATATCCTTTATCAGACCTGGGCTGATAAAACCACCAAAGAGTACAAACGCTTCAAGGGACTGAAGAAAGAGAACCTACGGGATAACATGAATAATAAGGAATTAGTATTAAACATGTTGGCAGAACTTTCAACCAAAGAAATCTCTGAAGTCAGTAACCCGGAGAATTTTGATGAGCATAAAGATATTGCCCGCCGTGGCGGAAGCATCGCCCGTGAAGCCCGAATAAGACTGGAAGAAGAGACTGGACAGGCTGTCATCTCTCCTCTGAACGCGAAGACTGTTCTGGGATTGGAACAACAAAACGATAAGAGTAATAAAGAGCAATGAAAATTATTATTGCCGGTGCCGGCGCAGTAGGCACACACTTGGCAAAATTGTTGTCTCGCGAGAAGCAGGACATCATATTGATGGACGACAATGAAGAGAGGTTGAGCACGCTTAGTTCCAACTTCGATTTAATGACGGTCACGGCATCGCCTACTTCCATTCAGGGATTGAAAGAAGTGGGGACTAGAGATGCTGACCTGTTTATAGCTGTCACTCCCGATGAGAGCCGTAACATGACTGCATGTATGCTGGCCACCAACCTCGGTGCTAAAAAGACCGTTGCCCGTATTGACAATTACGAGTATCTCCTGCCTAAGAACAAGGAATTCTTCAAGAAACTGGGTGTTGACTCATTGATTTACCCTGAAATGCTTGCCGCTAAAGAAATCGTATCTTCCATACGTATGAGTTGGGTGCGCCAATGGTGGGAATTCTGTGGCGGATCGCTGATACTTATCGGTACCAAGATGCGTGAAAAAGCGGAAATACTGAATATTCCTCTGCACCAGCTTGCCGAAACAGACAAACCCTATCACGTGGTAGCCATCAAACGTTGCAACGAAACACTGATTCCGCGCGGTGACGATGTAATCAAACTGCATGACATCGTTTACTTCACCACTACCCGCAAGTATGTACCTTATATACGTAAAATAGCCGGAAAGGAAGATTATGCCGATGTACGCAACGTAATGATCATGGGTGGAAGCCGCATTGCCGTGCGAACCGCCCAATATGTACCCGACTATATGCAGGTGAAGATCATAGACAACGACTTGAACCGTTGCAACCGCCTGACAGAACTTCTTGATGATAAGGTTATGATTATCAACGGAGACGGACGCGATATGGACCTGCTTATCGAAGAAGGTCTGAAGAACACGGAAGCCTTCGTAGCCCTTACTGGAAATTCGGAAACAAACATTCTTTCCTGCCTTGCCGCCAAACGTATGGGCGTCAGCAAGACGGTGGCGGAAGTAGAAAATATAGATTATATAGGTATGGCGGAGAGCCTCGACATCGGTACGGTAATCAATAAGAAGATGATTACCGCCAGTCACATCTATCAGATGATGCTGGATGCCGACGTCAGCAACGTAAAATGCCTGACCTTTGCCAATGCCGACGTTGCAGAGTTCACCGTGAAAGCCGACTCTAAAATTACCAAACACCAGGTTAAGGACCTCGGGCTGCCGAAGGGAACCACTATCGGCGGATTGATCCGACAGGGCGAAGGAGTCGTAGTAACGGGTAATACGCAGATATTACCCGGTGACCACGTAGTAGTCTTCTGTTTGAGCATGATGATTAAGAAGATTGAGAAATACTTTAATTAAATGAAGAACAAAGAAATGAAGAACTAAAAATGAAGAATTGGCCTGCGGTATGACGACGTATTCTTCATTCCCCCATTCTTCATTCTTCATTAATATATGATATGATTAATTTCAAGACGGTTATACGGATTATCGGTATCCTCCTATTGCTGGAGACGGTGATGCTATTGCTTTGCTCGGGCGTTTCATTCTATTACCAGGATGAAGCGTTGGTAGATTTCTGGGTATCAGCAGGTATTACGGCAGGTGCCGGACTACTCCTGGCAGCCATGGGCAAAGGCGGTGACCGCCAACTGACACGCAGGGACGGATATGTACTCGTCAGCTTTGCCTGGGTAGCCTTCTCGCTTTTCGGCATGTTACCGTTCTACATCAGTGGATATATACCCAGCATTACCAACGCCTTCTTTGAAACGATGTCCGGCTTCAGCAGCACGGGTGCTACAATATTGGATGACATCGAAGCACTCCCCCACGGTCTGCTCTTTTGGCGCAGCATGACACAATGGATAGGCGGCTTGGGTATTATAATGTTCACCATCGCCATCCTTCCGATATTCGGTGTCAGCGGTTTGCAAGTGTTTGCCGCCGAAGCCAGCGGACCTACACATGACAAAGTGCACCCGCGCATCGGCATCACAGCCAAATGGATCTGGAGCATTTATGCAGGTATCACCTGTATCCTTACCGCCCTGCTGATGCTGGGGGGAATGGACTGGTTCGACAGTGTCTGCCATGCCTTTGCCACTACAGGCACAGGTGGATTCTCCACCAAACAAGCCAGTGTAGCTTACTACCAATCACCCTATATTGAATATGTAATATCCATCTTCATGTTTATATCCGGCATCAACTTTACGTTATTGTTATTTTTCGTCAACCGGAAATTCAAGAAAGTTATTCATGATGCTGAGTTGAAATGGTATTTCTGGTCGGTAATACTGTTCACCGGCTTAATCGCTGTCATACTCTTCTATTCCAAACCTATGGGAATGGAAGATGCCTTCCGTAAATCACTGTTCCAGGTTATCTCGCTGCACACCTCTACCGGTTTTGCTACAGATGACTACATGTTATGGCCCGCTGTAACATGGGGATTACTAACCATTGTTATGCTGATGGGAGCCTGTGCAGGAAGCACGACAGGTGGTCTCAAATGTATCCGCATGGTTATTCTCGGCAAAGTAGCGCGTAATGAATTCAAACATATTCTCCATCCGAATGCAGTGTTACCGGTCAGGATTAACAAACAGGTTATTTCACCTTCCGTACAATCTACCGTACTGGCATTCTGCTTTATATATGCAGTTATTATTATCATTAGTGTACTGATCATGATGGGACTGGGTATCGGTTTTGTAGAATCTGTGGGTTGCGTAGTATCCAGTATCGGTAATATGGGTCCCGGATTGGGTGAGACAGGTCCTGCCTTCTCATGGAATGCATTGCCCGATATAGCAAAATGGTTATTAGCTTTCCTCATGCTTCTGGGGCGTCTGGAATTATTCACCGTATTACTGCTTTTTACCCCGGAATTCTGGAGAAGAAGTTGATATAAGGCAAAAAAGTGCTAAAAACAAAGTACTTTGCCATCTCTATATAACAAAATAGCCAATATTTGTTATACATTTGCAGCCGAATGAAAAAGTAGTTGAATGAAACAGTGCATAAAATACTTTATGATTATCCTACTCGGCGTATTATTATACGACGGTGCAGCTCAGGCGGCGGGTATATCGTGCACTTTGATAAGCAACGGCAGCGAACGCTGTTTCCTTTCTCAGGCTCCTACCTCACATCAGCAAAACATTCGTAATATATACAATCATTTCTCGTCCATGCCCTTATATATGGACAATGTGGACAGTACACAGGTGCCCGGCAACAAGAGTTTTTTCATTTTGCTGAATTACTTCCGGATGTACTGGCTGGCTGATTCGCCGACTAGCAATCCGTTGTTGCATTCCGCTTTCTATCCTGTGCCCGATCCACTCTCCTATTATGTATTCGGGCTGAGAAAGATAATCATTTGATAAACTAAGTCAGGCAAGTTCTACAGACTTGCCAAGGTCCGTCGAAGGCAATTCAGAGGTATTGCTACCTTCGACTAACTATCCTATTATATACATCTAAAAGTTAATTAGATTTATGAACTTTACTTTGTTAGTAGTCGTCTTGCTGACGGCAATTGCTTTCGTGGGTATTGTTATCGCGTTGTCCAAGGCGATATCCCCCCGTTCGTACAATCCACAGAAGATGGAAGCGTACGAGTGCGGTATTCCTACCCGTGGTAAATCATGGATGCAATTCCGGGTAGGTTACTATCTGTTTGCCATCCTGTTCCTGATGTTTGATGTGGAAACAGTATTCCTGTTCCCATGGGCAGTTATTGCCCGTGATCTGGGAATAGCAGGGTTACTCAGTATCTTATTTTTCTTACTAATCCTTGTATTGGGACTTGCCTATGCATGGCGGAAAGGAGCATTGGAATGGAAATAAAGAAAAAACCCAAAATAAAATCTATTCCGTATGGAGAATTTACGGATAATGAAACGTTGGAGAAACTCGTTCGCGAACTTAATGCCGGAGGTGCCAATGTCGCCCTCGGCGTACTGGACGATTTCATCAACTGGGGACGCAGCAATTCGCTGTGGCCGCTTACGTTTGCAACAAGCTGTTGCGGTATCGAGTTCATGGCACTGGGTGCCGCGCGCTATGACATGGCGCGTTTCGGATTTGAAGTAGCCCGTGCCAGTCCGCGCCAGGCAGATATGATTATGGTGTGCGGAACTATCACAAATAAGATGGCGCCTGTCCTGAAACGCCTATACGATCAGATGCCGGACCCGAAATACGTGGTTGCCGTGGGTGGATGCGCCGTTAGCGGCGGACCGTTCAAGAAATCCTATCACGTAGTGAATGGAGTAGATAAGATTCTACCGGTGGATGTGTACATCCCGGGATGTCCCCCCCGTCCGGAAGCGTTCTACTACGGCATGATGCAGTTGCAACGCAAAGTGAAGATAGAGAAATTCTTCGGCGGAGTGAACCGGAAGGAACCGAAACCGGATAGTGACGAGTGATGAGCTACAATAACGAAACATAATCAAAATATGGATAATATACGATTTATAGAACCTGCGGACTTGCATGCCGAAATGCTCCGCCTGCGCCAAGAGCTGCAGATGGACTTTCTGAAATGCCTGACCGGTATGGACTGGGGAGAAACAACCGACAAGGACACGCCGGATACGCCGCGTGGTTTAGGAGTGGTTTATCATCTGGAATCCACCACTACCGGAGAATGTTTAGTCGTACGCACCGCTACCTTGGACCGCGAGAATGCCGAGTTACCCAGTGTCAGTGACATCTGGAAAGCAGCTGATTTCCTGGAGCGTGAAGTATACGATTTCTACGGCATCGTCTTCATTGGACATCCCGACATGCGCCGCCTCTACCTGCGTAACGACTGGGTAGGATACTCTATGCGTAAGGACAATGATCCGGAAAAGGACAATCCGCTACGTATGGACAATGAAGAAACCATTGATACCACTACCGAACTGGAACTTAACCCGGATGGTACAATAAAGAATAAAGAACTGATACTCTTCGGAGACGAAGAATATGTTGTGAACATCGGTCCGCAACACCCTGCCACGCACGGCGTAATGCGTTTCCGTGTATCACTGGAAGGTGAAACCATCGAGAAGATAGACGCCAACTGCGGCTACATCCACCGGGGCATCGAGAAGATGTGCGAAAGCCTCACCTACCCGCAGACATTGGCACTGACCGACCGTCTGGATTATCTGGGCGCACATCAGAACCGCCACGCCCTTTGCGCATGCATCGAGCAGGCTATGGGCATTGAAGTGAGCGACCGCGTGAAGTATATCCGTACCATCATGGACGAATTGCAGCGTATCGATTCGCACCTGCTCTTCTTCGCCTGCCTGTGCATGGACATGGGCGCGCTGACGGCCTTCTTCTACGGTTTCCGCGACCGCGAGAAGGTGCTCGACATCCTGGAGCAGACCACCGGCGGCCGCCTGATCCAGACTTACAACACCATCGGCGGCGTGCAGGCCGACATCCATCCCGATTTCGTGCGCAAGGTCAAGGAGTTCATCGCCTACATGCGTCCCGTGCTGCGCGAGTACCACGAGATTTTCACGGGCAACGTCATCGCGCAGGAGCGTCTGAAAGGCACCGGCGTGCTGACGCGCGAGGATGCCATTTCGTTCGGCGCCACGGGCGGCACGGGCCGCGCCGCAGGGTGGGCCTGCGACGTGCGCAAGCGCCATCCCTACGCCGTTTACGGCAAGGTGGATTTCGAGGAGGTGCTCTTCACCGAGGGCGACTGCCTGGCCCGCTACATGGTCCGCATGCGGGAGATCGAGCAGAGCATGCACATCATCGAGCAGTTGATCGACAACATTCCCGAAGGCGAATACCAGTTGAAGATGAAGCCCGTGATCCGCATTCCCGAGGGCAGCTACTACGCCGCCGTCGAGGGAAGCCGCGGCGAGTTCGGGGTCTTCATCGAGAGCCGGGGCGACAAGTTCCCCTACCGCATGAAGTTCCGCTCGACGGGTCTGCCGCTCGTCTCTTGCCTGGAGACCATCGCCCGGGGGACGAAGATCGCCGACCTGATCGCCATCGGCGGTACGCTGGACTACGTCGTGCCCGATATAGACAGGTAGCCGGATGTCGCTTCCGGGTTTATAAGCCCCTCCCCTTGGGGTGGGAGCGGGATAAAAAAGGAAAAACTTACAGATATGTTTGATTTTAGTATAGTAACGAGCTGGATTCACGGGCTGCTCACGTCGCTGATGCCCGTGGGGCTGGCGGTCTTCCTGGAGTGCGTGATCGTCGGTGTCTGCCTGCTGCTGATGTACGCGGTGATCGCCATCCTGATGATCTTCATGGAGCGTAAGGTCTGCGCGGCGTTCCAGTGCCGCCTGGGGCCCGTGCGCGTGGGGCCGTGGGGTACGTTGCAGGTGATCTGCGACGTGTTCAAGATGCTCACCAAGGAGATCATCACCATCCGCCGCTCGGACAGGTTCCTCTACAACCTCGCGCCCTACATCGTCATCCTGGCGTCGGTGCTGGCTTTCGCCTGCCTGCCGGTGAACAAGGGGCTCGAAGTGCTGGACTTCAACGTGGGCGTCTTCTTCCTGATGGCGGCCTCGTCGATCGGCGTGGTCGGCATCCTGCTGGCGGGGTGGAGCTCCAACAACAAGTATTCGCTCATCGGCGCCATGCGGAGCGGCGCGCAGATGATTTCGTACGAGCTTTCGATCGGCCTTTCGATCCTGACGATCATCGTGCTGACCGACACCATGCAGTTCTCCGAGATCGTGGCCCGGCAGGCCGACGGCTGGTTTATCTTCAAGGGCCATATTCCGGCGCTGATCGCCTTCGTGATCTACCTGATCGCGGGCAACGCCGAGGTCAACCGCGGCCCGTTCGACCTCCCGGAGGCCGAGTCGGAGCTGACGGC
>OHQG01001271.1_pt1 | contig 10621 bp, 14 predicted proteins | sample 1577871 | NCBI WGS metagenome assembly OHQG01 (sample SAMEA3879604, study PRJEB24766) | human gut metagenome | biome: human-associated habitat; feature: feces | place: USA | collected 1985/1987
TGCGAAAGTGCATCATCCAGTGTTTTTGCACTTGCCGCCATTGGAGCAGCCAGTGGGGCACCGAATGTCTCTTCTTCCGGCTCGTCCGAAAGCATCCGCATCCGGCGCAACCGCTCCGAACGGCTGTCGGTATGCTCGTCCACATAGTTATCGTCTATGTATGCAGCAATGTCAGAGAACAGCTTCTCGCCGATCTGATATGTCTTGCGGTCGAAGATGACAATGTAGACGGTCATGTCATTTTCCAGAAGGAAGTCGCTGATCGTGTCAATAGCGACCTTGAGCGCCTGGTCTTTCGGATAGCCGTAGATACCCGATGAGATCAGCGGAAAGGCAACCGTCTCGCAGCCGTGCTCCTTCGCAAGCAGAAGGGAAGTGCGGTAGCAGGAAACGAGCTTTTCCCGTTCTCCGTGTTTACCGTCCCGCCAGCGCGGTCCGACGGCATGGATCACATACTTGCAGGGCAGTCTATATCCCTTTGTGATTTTCGCGTTGCCGGTTTCGCAGCTTCCCAGCGTTTTACACTCGGCAAGCAGCTCCGGTCCTGCAGCCCGATGGATGCAGCCGTCAACACCGCCGCCTCCCAGAAGAGAGCTGTTCGCCGCGTTGACAATAGCATCCACTTCCATCTTTGTGATGTCGTTTCGTACAATTTGAAGGGGCACAATACCACCCGCCTTTCAACTTTTCAAAATCACCCATCTTCATTGTCAACTTTACAATGGGAAGTCATCAAAATAACGCCATATCTATTTTGTATTCACCATCAATCAGTATATAGTCCAGATCATTTTCTTTCGCAAGAGACAAGGTGCGCGCATTATCTTTCAAAACATTATCTAAAGTACAATCCTCATCATCTAAACGGTTTTCAATAACATTTGCAAATTGTTTTATGTCATCGAAATGCATTCTTATATAGTTTTCACTCATCGCAAGGCAATAGCCTCGTATATCTTTGCGGTATTCGTCAGTAAAATCTTTTTTCCAGTCAAATGGAATGTAGCATCCCTCAATAATCAAATTTTGCCGATTTTCAATCACGGTTTTAATTATTTCCCGGACAATCGGCCATAAAAACATCGTCAATTCGGTATCAGCGCTCACAGGTGTAAGCTGTGTGTTTCCACTGCGAATCATCCCCATTTTCAAATGGTCAATCGACAGATACGGATAGTTGTATTTTTCGAGGAGTTTTTGAGCCAACAGAGTTTTTCCTGTGTGAGACGCACCGGTAATCAAAATAATCACTTTTGTTTCACTGCTCCTATTTAGGGCTTGCTGCTCTTTATATCAGATATTTAGAAGAGCAAGCACGCTTATTTATTCTTGTGTTTCTACAATGCCAAAGTCGATCAGAATGTTCTTATCAGCATTCGGCGGATAGACGATACCCGTCATCTCATACTGATAGCGCCGGACCTTCCGAAAATCTTTGATTGGCTCCGGTGCATAGGCCGCTGTCTCACAGCGCTCGTATTCCGGCATACCGGCAAGGTCATCCGCTGCCGCTTTAATCAGCGCATCGGCCACATCGTCAATGTCTTTTCCATACTCAACGGCAACCAGCTCGTGCTTCTTGACATCTTTCTCAAGATTTCCAAAAGAGCGGTAGAGAAGATATTTCATTGTTTCAGTCCTCCTCGTGCTTTTCATCGTCCAATACTTTTTCCAATAAGGCGGTGAGTGTGGCGGCAATCAGCTCATAACTGATCGCATCCGGGTCGTTCTGCATTAAGTAGCTGGCTACTGCCTTAAATGCGGTGGTCTTGTCCACATGAGTTTCATTGTCAAACCGGTCGAGGATTTCCCCAATCAGACGGACAACGGCTTCATCTTCTTCGCTGATGCCCATATTGAGCATAGCCGCCAGTTCATCATCCTCAGCAAGCGTTTCAAATTTCAGATAGTCGCCGTATTCCTCTGACATAATTTCCTCGAAATAATTGATCATGACATGAAAATGGAATTTGCCGTCTTCCTGTGTGGTAATGCAGCAATAATGCGCCTTTTCCCCGATGTCTTTTAGAAGCGACATATCCTCTGGATCGTCAAACTCAAGCATGGGCAGCGTCAGGTCGATGTGGGCGTCCCAATGCTCAAAGTCAACGACACCATGAATTTTGCCGTGATGACGCTTTGCAAACTCGTCGCATCTTCCCAACAGATACTCGTAGTTTTCCTTATCCTTCGGAACAATCACCTTCGGGATGGCATCCATCTTCTTTGAAAATTCTTCTAAGAAGCCGCCGGGGGCGTTTACCCGGTCAAAAATAGCTTGAGCCAGTGGGTCAGGCTCGTCTTCTTCATAATTACGGTCGAACACAATGTTCTCCATTTTCTCCATCATTTTACTCACTCCCAACTTTAACAAATCAGTGTTGGCGCAAATTGCGGATGACGGCCATAGAAAGTACATTTAAGTATAGATAGCCCAGCTCATGGATGAAGCCCACATCGACCTCAAGGAAGGTGGTTCTTAGCTGGGCGTAGACAAGGCGGAATAAGTCCATCTCCGGCGGGGTATCAAACAGGTTCAGGCTTTGGATGGCCGTTTCTGCTTCTTCCCATGTTTGGGATGCTTCAATCTCTGAGCTGGTCATGATAGCCGTCAAAATTTCACTGACCGCCAGCTTTCCGTCTACCGGTTCGATTTCGCTTTTGAGCTGACGGAGTACATCTGCCTTCTTCTTGAGAGGGACGATTTTGCAGTTATCGTCAAGCTCAATGGCGATGATCTCTGCAATGCACTCCCGCCAAACCGCATATCCGGCGTTGATGATGCCGTCCTCTTGTTTGGTTGGCGCGTAGTCCATGCAGTATTCGTCATAGAAGCTCTTCCCGTCCAGTTCATGGTGGGCGCAGTAGATGTGCGCCAGCTCATGCAGGAAGATGTGGAGCAGTTCAACCGGATGATAGGGTATGTCCGTGCGGAGCAGGATGCCGTCCTTGCCGCCGTTATCCATCCCGATAAAAGAGGATGCCCGAAAGTCAAAATAACCTTCCTCCTGATACCGGTCGTTCAGCCGGTAAGGGAAATACTTGGAGCAAAACTGCTCGAAAATTTCCTTCTGATCCTCAGTCATGAAACAGGTAAGGATGATGTCATCCCCGGAGAAGCCAGCGTCCATCCTGTCGTTAAAAATCTCTATGGCATGGGCAAGATAGGAGTCATAGTTCAAATCGTTCGTCGCCTCCATCGTAAAGTCTTTATTTCAGGAAGTCGCTCTTATGTTCAATGCGCCGGAGGTCATATCCGGTTTCCGCCAAGTGGGCGATTTTCAATGCGACAAGGTTAATGTCCGTTTCCATCGCCCGGGCGATCTGTTCGGATGTATAGCCATAGTCATAGATGTACTCAAGAATCTCATCGGTGTCGAGCAGGATTTCAGCGGCAACGATGTTCGCCTCATACTCCGGCTTCGTGGTCATGTCGTATAACATGAACTCCTGTATTGCGCTTCCTTTTGCCAGATTGCGGTGCAACTGATCATGCCCAAGCTCATGAGCGCAGACAATCCGCTGCATCTGAGCGCTCAGGTTTTCGTTTATGAAAATAAAACGGCTGCGCTTGATGACCCGATACATTCCCTTGAGCGGGCCGAAGTCCTCACAGAACAGGACTTCAATGCCAAGCTGCCGTGCTATGCGAAATGGATCTCGTGTCCCGCAGCGCTTTACAAGCCTGCTGCCGACCTTCGAGAGATTCTCAGCATTCATCGTCTCACCTCCCGCTGATGGGGACATTGCAAACAGCGAATGGCCTTACTGTTCGCTTGCCCTCTTACGGTATTTCTTCGGAGAATATTTCTTGTTCTTCTCTTTGGCGATCCAATAAGCTTCGTTCAGCGCCTTCATTGCGCCATCGAGCGCTTCGTCACTGAGCCGTCCACCGGCAAACATACCGGTCACTTCACTGACAAGCTCATCAATATCTCTGGCTGCTTTGGAGCCGCCCTGTTCATGAGCCGCTACCACCAGCAACCCATTTTGCCCAAGCAGATACTCTGGCGTGGTATTCAACGCTTTCGCCAACTTTTCCACAATATCGAGCTTTGTCGGTTTGCGAGTGCCAAGCTCATAGTGCTGGATGGTTCTCGGTGTCACAGATACTTTTTCGGCGAGCTGCACTTGCGTAAGGTTCGCTTCCAACCTTTTCTCTTTCAGCTTATCCTTGAAACTCATAAGGCACCTCTTTCTAAAAGTTTTTGCGAACACGAACAGAAGTTGCGTCAAACCTGTTGACGTGAAAATGCTGTTCGTGCTATACTTTATGCAAACACGAAAGTTCCGTTCGCGTTAATGATACCACACGAACAATACGAGTGTCAACAGGAATAGTTCGATTTTGCATGGTTATGTGTAACTTTCAAGACAGTAGGAGGTAGGCTATGACGAACACACATTGCCGGAAGGCGTATGTTTCGGTCAACTTGGATGTTGACGAAGAAGGAGTCTGTCATCCCCGGTTCATCCGTTGGGAAAACGGCCTGATCTTTCAGATTGACCAAATCTTGTATAAATGCCGTGCCGCTTCCAAAAAGGTAGGCGGCGGGGGCATCCGATATACTGTGATGATCCGTGGAAGGGAATCTTATCTTTTCCAAGAAGGCAACAAATGGTTTGTAGAAGCAAAGGAGGGAGCCAGATGATTTTATCGCACAAAGAGATTGAAGAAATCGCTGCGGCGGTCACAAAAGATTTTAACGAATTCTTTTTCGGACCCGATACGGATGGGAGGCGATTGCCTCGCGGTACGCCGATTGACCAGTTTGCCCGTGACTATCTCGGTTTGGATGTGTCTTTCGCACCGCTGTCACCCGATGGAAGCATCTGCGGGCTGACATCCTATGCAGATACCGAATACATTGTTGAGATGGATGGCATTCAACGGAAAATTCCGCTTCACCGCAATCAGGTCTTGATGGACGCGAGCTTTATTCAACCTTTCCAGATACGAAAGCTCTGCGGAAAGCGCCGGTTCACGCTTGCCCATGAGTGCGCCCATCAAATCCTGTTTCAGATGGAGACGGATAAAATCCAGGAAGCCTGTCGGCGGAAATACTCCGCCCGGACAGCCTATTCGCTGCGGGAGCTAAAGACCCGCGAGGACTGGAATGAATGGCAGGCCAATGTCTTAGGGGCGGCGATCCTGATGCCCCAGCGGGAAATCGACCTTGCCGTTGCGTACTATGCCAGAGGGCGGAAGCTGATCAGCTACGATGGAACCTTTGCCTATTGGGATAAGGTTGCCCTTGATAGGATCTGCCAGCAGTTCGGCGTTTCCAAGACAGCCGCCGTCATCCGGCTGAAACAGCTCGGCCACTTGGAAACCCGGCCATACAGTGAGTATAGCGATCCGTTGGAGGTGTGGGCATGAAGAAAAACATTCGTGTCTCAGAGCCTTCACCTGAGATGCAGGAGAAAATCCGCAGGGCACGAAGCGCCATTGTCAACCAGAAGATGCGCATGGTGAAGTGTCCCTATTGTGGGCATAACGCCATCGCAGTATTCGAGGATTCCCGTGGTCACATACAGGCCAAGTGCAAAGCCTGTGGCCGGGAAACCGTATTCGATGTGATTAACATGAGACGGTTATTGCTCCACCTTCACAGAAGGTAAGGAGATAACAAATACAATTCAATATATGATAGCTGTGCTGTGGAGCCGCTGATTGGTGAGTCTTCCTAATGCCGCATGAACAGAGTTTTCTAAGCTCTGTTTTATCGGTATGGGAAGATCAACTCACCGTCATGCGGCTCTTTTTTAGTCTTGTCCATCCGCTGCTCCGAGCCAGCGGAAAGGACAAGACAATGAAAAGAATCCCCAAAACACCCGTTGAGTTCGACTATGACCTCTGGACTACCGAGGACGGCAAGTGCATGGTGCGCGTAAAGGCCACCGGCGAGACTACGGAGGTTGACCGCGAGGTCATGAAGACGCTCCGCAATGAGGAAAAGAAGCTGCGGCGATCCTATGATACTGGCGGTTCGTCTGCCAGCGGAGACGAAGAAGAAACGCAACCTTCCACTATACTGTCGCTGGACGCTATGCCGGAGGATGATGTGAAATCGTCCGCATGGCTGGCTGATCCGAATGATGGCATTAAGGATGCGGAGTTGAGGATGTTAGAAGCAGAGTTTATGGAGACCCTGACTAAGCCGCAGCTTGATGTGTACATGAATTGTATGCGCGGCAACATGAGTATGCTGTCGTATGCCAAGCAGAACGGCCTTTCGTTTTCCACTGTCAAAGACACGCGGGATGCGATCAGAAAAAAATTCAAAAAAATTTTTTGAGAGACCCGCTAATTCGCTCAAAAAATGTCCGTTGTAAAGTGAAGGGGTCAATCAAGACCGGCTTCACAGTACCTTGAAAACAGAATATCCAGTGCTGCGGATCTTTCCTCTTTTCTCGAAGCGACTTGCCTTCTGCCGCCAAGACCTTCCTCACGGAAGCGAGCGATCAACAGAGAGGCTAAACTGCCGTGTGGTGCGGCTGTTCGCCATGATGGAGAAGTTGGGTATAATGATACTTCCGTCCCCGGATTGCCGGGGGCGGCTCGGAGCGTTCCTCGGAGGGGTGAGAGTCCCATGATACCGATTAACCGTTGGTAGTCCGTAGCATTCCCGGAGCCGCGAGGCTCTTCTGGCAGGGGTGCGAGCTGCAAATATGCCGGAACACGAAACAAACCAATTAGCTACATTCAGCATACAAGTTTTCAGGATGAAAACTATGTGGCGGAGTGTCCCTAACCGGCGCTCCGCCATATCCTTTTGTCCTGAATACAATTCACATCATCAGGGAGGTGTTTGTAATATGATGAGCGTAGAAACCATGAGAAGCGTCAACCCGAAGACGGTTGACCGCAGTACCCTTGTCCAGCGGGACAGCATCCGGCTTGAGCCTGCGGCTGCGCAGGATGACCGGCTGCGGGATTTTATCCGACAGATCAGAAACCCGTATTGCTATCTGGACGGGAAGACCGTCGTGAAGATCAGCTTCTCGAAGACAGACACCACCTTGGAGGACTGTCTGGAACATTATCTGAGAGGACTTTGATTATGAACAAACTGAATCTTTTCGCTTGGTTCTATGGACAAGCGATTGAGCCTGTGATACAATGAAGTCAGGTCAAAAAAGAATACATGGACTAAGCCGCTGCCCTTGAGGGTCATGTGGCTTTATCGTGTTTTCCTCATACAAGAAGCAGAAGCCTTCGTCTTTCTGATTTGATGTATCACACCAAACAGAAAACGGAGGTTATTTTTATGCCCGGAAAAGTTTACCGGACGGCGATTTACTGCCGCCTGTCCCGTGAAGACGGGGACAAAGTTGAAAGCAACTCCATCGCAAGCCAAAGAGCCATTTGCGAGGACTACATTGCACGGCATGACGATCTGGAAATCGTCTGCGAGCCGTTCGTTGACGATGGTTATAGCGGCGTTTCCTTCAATCGTCCGAACTTCAAAAAGCTCGAAGACGCAATCCGCAAAGGCGCGATTGACTGCATCGTGGTCAAAGACCTCAGCCGCTTTTCGAGAAACTACATCGACGGCGGGCGGTATCTGGAAAAGATATTCCCGCAGCTCGGCATCCGCTTTATCGCGGTCAACGACGCTTACGATAGTCTGACCGGCGATCCGCAGTCGGATTCCTTTGTTATCCCGTTCAAAAACCTCATCAACGACTCCTACTGCAAGGATATTTCCATGAAAATTCGATCCAGCTTGGAGGTCAAGCAAAAGAACGGTGAGTTCGTCGGGGCATTCGCGCCCTATGGCTACAAGAAATCGCCGGATAACAAAAACCAGCTCATCGTCGATGGGGCTGTCAGCGAGTATGTGCAGATGATCTTTGCCATGTACAAGGACGGCTTCTCCATCGGCCGCATTGCCGCAAGGCTGAATCAGATGGGTGTGCTTTCCCCTATGGAGTATAAGCACTCGGCGGGGGTGAAGTTCGATACCGTCTTCAAGACCGGCGACACTGCAAAGTGGACTTACAAAGCTGTCCAGCGCATCCTCACCAATGAGGTATATATCGGTGTCCTTGCCCAAGGCAAGCGCGGTACGCCAAACTACAAGGTGCGCGTTGTGCAGCCGAAAGACGAAACCGAGTGGGTCAAGGTCGAGGGGGCGCACGAAGCGCTTGTTTCCTATGAGGATTTCATGGCCGTCAAGACCATGATGAAGCGGGATATGCGCTGCTCGCCTGATCAGGACGAGGCACACCTGTTTTCCGGCTTCCTGTTCTGCGGAGACTGCCAGCAGTCCATGACACGCAAGACCGTCCCGTCGAAGACAAAGAAATACATCTACTATGTCTGCTCGACGAACAAACATAGCCGGACCTGCAGCCCGCACAGCATCAGCGCAAAAGAGGTTGAGGAAAAGGTGTTTCGCGCCATCCATGACCAGATCGAGCTTGTGGTCAATCTGGAAAAAGCGCTTGAGATGATTGAGAGGCTTCCTTGCCAGAATCGCAAAGCGTTTAACTATGAGGCACAGATTGCGAAGCTCGAAGAAGAGATTGAGCGGTATCAGAAGCTCAAGCTCCGGCTCTACGAAGACCTCTCGGACGGGATCATCGACAAGTCGGAATACTTTGAGTTCCGCAACAGCTACACCAAGATCATCGAGGAAAAACAGGAAGCCCTTCTCCGCGTGAAAAAGGAAATGAAGCAGTCGGTTACAACCGGGGCTACTGAACGAAATTGGGTCACGCTCTTTAAGCAGTATGAAAACATTGAAGAACTGAACCGCCGCGTCCTCATGGCGCTGGTTGACCGCATCCTGATTTATGAGGATCACGCGATAGAGATTGTCTTCAAGTACAAAGACGAGTATCAGCAGACACTTGAATATGTTCTCGGCTATGCCGACGAACTTGCCGTTGCCGGATAAAGGAGGGATGAGCGCATGGCACGAAAAAGCAGAAAAGTCGCAGCCGCAGAGCCGGTTTGCGAAGCAGCACCGCTGCAAATCTTCCCGACAGCCATTTATGCCCGTCTCTCCGTGGAGAACAGCGGCAAGTCTGAAAAGGTGGATGTCATCACCAATCAAATTGAGATATGCAAGTCCTATATCGCAGGGTGTCCTTATCTTGATCTCGTCGATGTCTATGTGGATAACGGACGGACGGGGACGGTTTTCGACAGGCCTGAGTTTAACCGCCTGATGACCGACATCAAGAGCGGCAGGATCAAATGCCTTGTAGTCCGCGATCTCAGCCGTTTTGGCCGTGACTACATAGAAACCGGAACCTACCTTGAGCGCATTTTCCCGCAGATCGGTTTGCGGTTTATTGCTATCAAGGAGCACTATGACAACTTCGATACGGACAGCTCGAACGAGAGCCTGATGATTCCGCTGCAAAACATGATAAACGCCCTCTACTCAAAGGATATTTCCCGCAAAGTCTCCACTGCCCTGAAAGCGCAGATGGAGCAAGGGACATTCCAGAAGCGAAACCTCCCGTATGGCTATCGGTGGAATGAAGAACACACAAACATGGTCATTGACGAAGAGACAGCGCCGTATGTGCGGCTCATGTTCCAGTGGAAAATCGAGGGATGGTCAATCCCCATGATCCTCGATGAGCTTGACCGGATGGGAGCGCCAAATACGGAGCTGCGGAAGCGGCAGACCGGAACCCGCAAAGGCGATGGATGCTCCTGCAAAGGCTGGTACAGTTCAACGCTGTACGGCATCCTGACCAATCCGCATTATGTGGGCGATACCGTCCTTGGCCGCTCCATGCAAGCAATCTACAAGGGCATCAAGTCCCATAATGTCAAGGATAAGGACGAGTGGATTGTGTTCCCGAACACCCATGAGGCAATTATCTCCCGTGAGGACTTCCAGAAGGTGCAGGACATCATCCAAGCGGCTTCTGAGGCTCGGCAGACGAGTATGCAGAAGACCGATGAAATCCGAGCAACGCTCGTCAACCTGTTCGAGGGTAAAATCGTCTGTGCTGACTGTGGGAAGAAGATGTACTTTCACCGCAAGAGGATCGACAAGGACAAGCGGGGACGCTGGTATGCCTACTATGAGTGCAGCACTTCGGTCAACAGGCGATATGAGCACTGTACCTCTCATTACACGAGGCAGGACACGCTTGAAGCCAATGTCCTCCATGCAATTCAGCTTCAAGTTGAGGCTGCGCTTGACTATGACAAGCTGTTGGACAAGCTCAGGGGCAGCGAGGGCGAGAAAAACATCCGCGATCAGCAGAATGCCCTCATTACCAGGGGCTTCTGGATGAAGAGGAATACGCCTTTGCCAAAAAGAGCTACGACGAGCAATATGCCGATCTGTCCCGCCGTCTGGATGAGGCGGTGCAGCGCCGGAGCAAGTTTGCCGAGGCCATGTCGGTAGATAACAAATGGATTTCCCTGATGAAATCCGTTAGTACGGCAACGCAGCTTTCTCAGGACTTGGTAGACGAGACGATTGAGCTGGTCAGAGTCCATGAGGGCAGCGCTGTGGAGCTGGTCATGAAGTACAGCGACATCTACGAGCAGACCATTCAGAGTATCAATGAAGTACAGGAGGCGATGTAAAATGGTCAAAGACTACACAATCGGCATCTACATCCGCCTCTCAATGGCTGATGA
>OHQG01001273.1_pt1 | contig 10599 bp, 10 predicted proteins | sample 1577871 | NCBI WGS metagenome assembly OHQG01 (sample SAMEA3879604, study PRJEB24766) | human gut metagenome | biome: human-associated habitat; feature: feces | place: USA | collected 1985/1987
TACTGCCTCAAAGGTATTGGTACGTGGTCTTAAATGTGAAATGGTTCTTAAATATTCGAAGCTGTGGCGTTTCTTCTGTAACGGATAATCCGGTGCAGATGCGCCTTCAATTATGATTTCCTCTGCCTGAATTTCAAATGGCTGCTTTGCTTCCGGTGTAGCTTCCAGCACTCCGGTAACAACAATAGCTGCGCCAACATTAATTTTGGTAAGCTCCTGAAAATTCTCCAGTCCGTCTGCATATACTACCTGCAGTGGTTCAAAAAAAGTTCCGTCATTTACTACGATAAATCCGAAGTTTTTAGAATTACGGTTACTTCTTACCCAGCCTCCGACGGTAATTTTCTTACCTACATAATCTTCCTGATGGTGAAATAAATCTCTGATGTCAACAAGTTCCATTTTTCTATCCCCCTTAGATAAAAAATTTTCTAATCCTTTTTAGTTTTCTGTATTTAATTCAGTATCTGTAACATTTTCTGTTCCTGCCTCATCTTCAACAGTTGCACTGTCAACTACTTTCTGAAGTGCCAGATTGCATACATATACTTTCTTTAAATATTCTTTTCCGCTGTCTGCGCTCAATCCATATGATTTGTATAATGTGGATTCATCGCTGTAGCTGTAATTGCTCATAAGATTTCCAACGTAGCTGTCAAAGCCATCCTGGTCAAACTCAATGCCTTCCTTTTCTGCAATTGCCTCTAAAATCATCTGTGTCTTAAGATCTGATGTCACTTCGTCAGTTACATTGCTTACAAATTCATCATAATCCTGATTTGCTGTATTTTCCACATAATCCTTAAGGCTGCTTCCATCGCTACAGTAATAGGATTCATACTGTGCCATTACCTCTTCCATACGGGCATCCAGAAGTCCATCCGGAATTTCCTTTACGGTACATACCTCTCCTAACTTGTCCATTACTGCAGAACGGATTGCAGATTTCTTGGAGGATTCCTTAGAAGATTCCATATAATTGCGTGCATCTGCCTTCATCTCATCTACCGTATCATAGCCAAGGCTGGCCTTAGCATTGACATATGCCACATATTCATCTGTCATATTGTCATAAGTAATATCCTGTTTCTCAACAATTTTATTGATGGTTACATTAAACACAACCGCCTGTCCTGCCAGGTCTGTATTTTGATAGCTTTCCGGGAATGTAAGATTCAAGGTTACTTTATCCCCTACTTTTGCACCAATCAGTCCTTCTTCGAAGCCGTCAATAAACGTATTGCTTCCAATCTCTAAGACCGTATCTGTTGCAGTTCCACCGCTGAATGCCACACCATCTTTTAATCCTTCATAATCGATATTGACAGCATCTCCATCCTCTACCACCGTTTTATCCGTATCTACATAGTATGGATAGTTGGTAATTACGCTATTCTCAATAAAAGTCTTCACATCATCATCACTTACGGAATAATCGTCTGTCAAAGCTACTGACAATCCCATATAATCGCCCAGTTCCACATAATCAAGCGGGTCAAAATCAATTGCCGCACTGGATACCACTTCTGTGCTCTCTGTATTCTCTACCGATTCACTTTTCTTGTCTTTTCCACAGCCAGTTACTGAAAATGCCAGTGTCAGGCATAACAATACTGCTACTATTTTCTTCTTCATATTTATTTCCCTTCTGTCTTTCATTCAAAGGCTGGATTTTTCCAGTCAGTCATACTTTCTAAAGATACCACATTTTCACCGAAAATAAAAGCATTTCATAGAATTTTTCGCATTTGCAGGTTGTCAATCCTGCCAATCAATGATACAATCATACTTGGATTTTACTTAAGGAGGTTTTCATCGTGCCAAAATTTGCGATTGTATTATTAACAATACTGATTATTATGATTATTGCCCTGATTGTTCTTTATTTTGTGGGCAAACGAGCTCAGAAAAAGAAAGAAGAACAGGATGCCCAGATTGCAGCAGCAGCACAGACCATTTCCATGCTGATTATCGATAAGAAGAAGATGCGGCTTAAAGATTCCGGTCTTCCGGCAAATGTCATTGCCCAGACTCCGAAAATGCTCCGCCGTTCCAAACTTCCAATCGTCAAAGCAAAGGTTGGTCCAAAGGTTATGACTTTAATCTGTGACGGACAGATTTTTGATTCCGTTCCGGTTAAGAAGGAAGTAAAAGCCACTGTCAGCGGGCTTTACATTACCGCAGTAAAAGGAATGCGTGGTCCTATCGAAGCACCTGCCAAAAAGAAAAAAGGCTTTATGGCAAAATTAAAAGAAAAAGCTGGTAAATAAAATAAAAATAGAGCTGGGTTTTCACCCAGCTCTATTTTTATACATCCAGCTACGCAAGACTGAATCCGCCTTTTTCTTTTGATGCAATCTTCATCTTAATGGTACAGTCTGCCAGATGCTCATAGTTTACCTCCAATGCATAATCTATCTGCACATCAATACAATGTTCTGTCTCTTCCACTTTAATATCCTTTGCATCAATTCCAACCAGAAGATTTCCAAATGGCGTTCCATAATAAGACATATTTTTCCGGTTCTTTTCAAAGACCATGTGTACATTGGAAACTCCTTTTTTTGTAATATCAATACAGTTTTGCTGCATCTTGATTATATTCTTTGTGCTTCCTTCAAAACCTTCATTTACTTCTTCATACAGCACATAATGTTTTCCGTTTTTCTGGTAATAATCCCCTACTGTAATCACTTCAACCGGCTCTGCTTCTCCTTCTGCCGGCATCTGTAATCCGCTGATTGATACAATTACATCTTTTGTCATCTAATCCGCTCCTTCTATAGAAATCCAGGTCAGTATAGCACTATTTATCCCAGAAATCCAGCCATTTCCATGAAATCTTATAATTCTTCTCTTCCATCAGAGACTGATATTCCGTCTCACTTAAGGTATCCTTCAATACCTTTTCTGATTTACCATCCACAACCTCATAGACACTTCCTTCAAAGCACATATTCGGATACATGACACACCACCAGTTATGTCCCATGCCTGCTCCGATAATCACTTCCAGTGCCTGATAAGTTCCCGCCGGGAACGTATAACTGCCATAGGTCTTTACCGGGAACTCCACGGAAGATAATTTCACCTCTACCGGATAATCATAGCCCTCCTGCCGGATGACTTCTTTTGCAATATGTATAATTTCCGGGAAGTGTTCTCTTGCAATCCGGCTGCTTTCTTCGGCTGTCTTAGCATCCTGCAAAAGTTCTCCCATTTCTTTTCCAACAGCATCCCGCACCTTAAGTTTCAGTGCCTGATCTGCTTCCCCATCACTATTTGCCCGGACATGGAAACGCAGAATCTTTTCTGCAATGTCCTCCTGCATTCTTCGCCCCTCATAAGCCTTTTTCGCACTGCCTGCCGTAAATACCAACAGTAATAACAGCATGCCATAGAACAACGCCCTTTTTAAATACAATTTTTTTCGGTTATATTCTTTCATGGTAAAACTCCTTTTCATGTTTCTGATTTCTTATTTCTGCTTTTCCTTGCTACGCTTTCTTTCGCCATACCATTCTGACTTTCTATCTGGAATATAACCGAAAAAAATTTTTTTATACATTTTGATAACTTTTTGGGGACACGGTTGAACTTGCGACCAGAACCAGACATCTTACAAAGATGTTTCCAATGTTACCAGTGTAACCGGGTGTCTAACATCCTACGGAGATGTCACCAGTGTGACATCCCAATGATATTCCACTGTCAGGTTTTTCCGGTAACTGCTCCAATCCTTCTGATATTGCAAATAAATATCCCTTGCATATGCCCCTAATTTATAATAACTGTTTGTTCCATCTGCATTCTGATTCTGTTGCAATTTTTCTGTCATGGCATCCATCTTTTCTTCCAAAGTCTGCTCTATTTCTGCTTCCACTTCCAGCAGTGCATTTTTATCCTGACTGTCTGTATGAAGGTCTTCCAATTTTTCATCCCTGTGCTTTGTTTTCTGCAGCAGTTTCCTGTTGCCCTGATACTTTCCATCCGCCTTTATTGTAACGGTTTCCGTCACCTGGCCATTCTGCTCCGTAAAAGCATAGCTGCAGCATAAATTACTAAGTGTTACACTTTCTGCATCTTCAAGTGAAATGCTGTAGCTTTTCATCTTCTGCTCTGAGAGCAAAGCCAGTTCTCCCATTTCCCGGTCCACTTTGCCTGCTGCCATCCTGCCCTGCATCAGATAATATTTTTCCAGTATCATTTTATCTTCTGCACAGTTAATATAGGGAATCCACAGATTTTCGTTCTCATTTTCCCATATCCGGAACAGGCTGCCCAGGGTAACTGCCTCACTGTCCTTAAAACGTTCATCCGAGGCAATTCTTTCATTCAGATAAGTTCCTACCGGCTCTTTTAAAACTGTATCCATCTCCATCACCTGATCCGGTTCATCCTCCGTAACAAAAAGCAGCGTATTCCTCGAAAAAAGATTTTCCTCTTCCAGATACCCAAGAAATGCCCCCAGCCGCTTTTCATCCTCTAAAAGCGACCGGTTTAGAATCAATGCCTTTAAATGGTTATAATCCATCTCTCCAGGATTTTCCCCATCTGCATGCAAAAACAACTCCATGCAGTCTTTTCCTTCCGCCAGAAGTACCGATGTATTCTCTTTTTCGCTTTTCTCATCTGCCACATCCTTAAGCTGCTCAAAGCCAAATGCCATCTGATAGTTCTCCTTTGTCAAAGTCACCTCTGCTGCCAATGGAAAATTCCGTTCTTCCAACTCTGTATTTCCACAGCCGCCAAGGCATAAGACTGCCAAAAATATCATGGAAACAATTGTCACGATTCTATTTTTCATACTGCTGCTCCTTTCCACCATTTTTTCCGCTATCCTTTTTCACTATCCCTTTTCACTTCCCTTTTCCCGGCATTTACTTATCTCTCCAATGCACAGCGGAAGAATTACCGTCAACGGAAGAAATGCAATTGCCTGAATCCATATAAACATTATTTTCCACTCCGGTAGCCGGTAAAAAAGTAATGTGACTGCAAATGTAAGAACCATTACAATTGGTATTATCAATTTTTCTATACTTTTCGTATCGGCTTTTCCCTGAATCGCTTCATTTTTCCCATCCGCTTTTTGGTGCCCTTCCTTTTGCCATACAGCTTTCAGCAAATCCGAGGCATAAAACATCCCGGTATTGATAAATGCGTAAATTGTAAAGAACCAGATTGCTACCATAAAGGCATCCTGCCGTTCGAAGAAACCGCCCGGCAGTTTTATCATGCTCATTAATGTAATTGCCGGATATTTCATTTTCGGCAGCATGCCACTGCCAAAGATGCCAAGCGTAATCAGATAGATTGCAGCATTAAAAATCACTGTAACACAAAGGCTTTTCCGGCATGTTCGTCCTACACGGACATTTTCTGCAAGATAGGGCTGTAAAAACAAAACAAATGCCATTGTGCCATACAGAAGCACAACTGCCGCTGTCCCTTTAACAAAGTTTCCCCAGGAATGTACCATTACCGGAGTCCAGTAAATCGTATTGACATCCTTTGTTGCCAGAAGCAGCATTAAAATAAGTGGAAGAAATACAAACCAGAACAGGATTTCATACACCCGGGCACGCCCTTCGATGCCCTGCCAGATTCCATAGCCACATAAAAGCATTAGTAAAACTGCTGCCAGCACAAATGAACTGTCCTTTAACAATTCACTCACCATCAGGTCACTTAAAAGAAATAAGCCATAGCCCGCCAGCAGAATCCCCTCGACTGTATAGACTACCAGTACAAAAATGCGAATAAAACCATTTCCTTGCTTCTTTAAAATCTCCGGATAACTTTTCCCGATATTACTGATATTGCTGGTGTTACTGCCATTTCTGGTATTACTGTTTTTCCGCTTTTCCTGTAGCAGCTCTGGAAGAAAGGTAAATAGATACACCGGCACTGCTCCCAGCAATATCGCAAATACGCCGTCTGTCCCAAGCATTTTTCCTAACAGTCCGGGAAGCAGCAACGTACTGATTCCGCACATATCAAAAATCAGGAGCCTTGCCATCTGCCTCTCTGATATTTTCTGATTTTCTGAAAACATAATTACTTTTTCCTCCTAAGCCGCAGACGATTGTGGCGTCTCGCAAAAACCGGTCTGTGCCGCAGTTGATACAACGGCAGACGCAGCAGACTGTCCCGCTCATCCTGATAATCCGTTACATCTGCGCCTACAAAGGGCATCAGATATGGAATGCCAAAACTCTTAAGATGCGACAGATGAATGAGTACCGCAAGTAAAGCCATCAAAAAGCCGAAAAAGCCCAGCCACGCACACATGGCAATAAAGAAAAATTTCAAGATGCGAAATGCTGTTGCAAATTCTTCATTGGGTACCGCAAAGGAACACAGTGCTGTAAATGCCACCACAATTACCACGATAGGACTGACCAGATTTGCTTCCACCGCCGCCTGTCCGATAATCAGCCCACCGACAATTCCTATGGTATTCCCCATAGCTCCCGGAAGGCGTACGCCTGCTTCCCGCAACAGTTCAAAGGATAATTCCATCAAAAGCACCTCTACCACCCCGGGAAACGGCACTCCTTGTCTTGCTGCAGCAAAGGATAACAGCAATTTCGTCGGCAGTATCTGTGTATGAAAATTACAGACCGCAAGATACAGTCCCGGTAATGTCATGGCAAAAAAAGAAGCCAGAAAACGTAAAATTCTTCCCAATGATGCAATTTCCCAGCGGTTGTAATAGTCATCACTGGTCTGTATGAAGGAGTTATAATCCGTCGGCAAAATCAGTGCAATTGGTGAATTATCCGCAATCAGCACTACCCTTCCCTCTAAAATTGCCATAGCTGCCCGGTCCGGCCGCTGTGTGGTCTGAAACTGCGGAAATGGAGAATACCATTTTTCTTCTGTAAGCTGTTCAATGATTCCACTGTCTAAGACTCCGTCAATTTCAAATCCGTCAAGCCGCTTTTCTACCTCCTCTAAAACTCCGGGATAAATCAAATCCTCCATATACATCAAATCCACATTGGTCTTACTGCGCAGCCCTATCTTTTTCTCTTTTACCTTTACTTTCGGAGAACGAATCCTTTTACGTACTAATGCCGTATTCGCTTTTACGGACTCGGTAAATCCTTCATTAGAGCCCCGGATTACCTTTTCTGAATTTACTTCTGAAATTCCCATAGAAGGGTATCCCTTATCCGGAATCTTTAACGCTTTATCATAGCCATCTATAAATAGAATGGTATCTCCGGTCAAAAGACCTGCTGCTGCATCCGAAAAAGTATCAAAGGGCGTAACATCCGATAAGCCAAGGGCATTCTGCGACAGCCGCTCATAGACTTCTTTTTCATTATAATGACACAATTCGTTTAAAAGCCTGCCAACGAGAGATTTCTCAAAAATTGCTCCACCACCGGTTACCTCTATGTATGCTGCCATACACGCAATCTGCTGCTTCTGTCCAATCTTCATGGTTCGCATTTTAATATCCGCACACCCGGAAAATATCTTCTGAAAACGTGCAGCATTTTCCTGCAAACTGGTTGTAATTTCATCATTGTATTCTGCATTACGTTCTGTTGTATGTTCTGCGGTGTGTCCTGCGATATGCTTTGCAGTGTGCCCTGCGATTTTTTCTTCTTTCTGCTGCATAAATCAACTCCTTGGCATAATTTTTATAGTATCGGATGTCCGCCAGCTCTGCATATAAGCATGCGATTTTCCAGTCACCTGTGCATATGCAAAAAGGACAGACCCTGTGCGGTCTGTCCTTAGTGTTTCCGTATTTTGCTTTTTTATTCCTGTTTCTTTATGCTATTGGTCTTGTTCCTGCTGACGGATCATATCTTTGACTGCTTCTGCCTGATTCTTCACATGCTCCCGCATGGTTTCTGAAGCACGAGACTTGTCCTTCCTGCGAAGACTCTCTGCAATATCCTTATGTTCCTTTAATAATCTCGGATAAATCGTCTCGTCCTTTAAATATTCTACACGATAACGATACATCTGCTCCCGCAGATTATTCAGCATGGATACCAGTTTTGCATTTCCGGTAGCATTATAAATTGCATCATGAAATGCTACATCTGCCTGTGCAATTTCTTTTACATCATCACTTTTTAAAGAATTTTCAAAATTCTGTCTTGCCTGTTCTAATGCATCAAACTGTTCATCTGTAATCTGTTCTGTTGCAAGCTGCACTGCCAGTTCATCTAAAGCTGCCCGGATCTGTAACACATCTTCCATGTCCTTTTCTGTCATGCGGGCAACCTCGGCTCCTCTTCTCGGTATGGTTACAGCAAGCCCCTCCTGCTCTAACATCCGGATGGCCTCACGAATCGGAGTCCGGCTGACTCCAAGCTGCAGCTCCATCAGTCTTTCACCCGGTTTTAATTCTCCTTTTAATATGGCCTCACGAAGTGTATTAAATACAACATCTCGCAAAGGAAGATATGCATTCATATTTAATTCCAGATTATCTGTCATATATTAACCCTCCAACCCTTTTTTATAAAGGGCATGTTCTTATCTTCTATTATTATAAATATCTGTTACAAAGACCTGCCTTGCGAGCCCGCTCTGACGTACAATCGCTGCTGCCATTTTTGCCGTTTCCAATTCATCAAAAAGTCCAAATACTGTCGGGCCACTTCCACTCATCATGGCATTCAATGCACCATTTTCCCACATCAGTTCTTTTATCTTCTCTATCTCCGGATACTTTTTTGCAGTAACCGTTTCTAAAAGATTTCCCATACTACCTGCAATTGCCGGCAAATCCTTTGTGCGGATATTCTGTATTAAGGCATCAATGTCAGGATGCTGTGTATGCTCATCCAGCTTCAAATTCTCATAGACATATTTAGTAGATACACTGACCTGCGGTTTGGCAATCACTACCGGACACTTCACCATCGGTGGCAGTGAAGTTAATTTTTCTCCAATGCCTTCTGCCAAAGCTGTACCACGCATGATGCAATACGGTACGTCAGCCCCAATCTGAACGCCCAGCTCCATCAGTTCTTTCCGCTTTATTCCAAGATTGAATAATTCATTGATTCCATAAAGCACACCTGCGGCATCCGTGCTTCCACCTGCCATCCCGGCAGCAACAGGAATCCGCTTATTCAGCCGGATATCAATGCCTTCTTCAATCTGATATTTTTCTTTCATAAGTCTCGCTGCCCGGTAAGCCAGATTACTTTCATCTACCGGAAGAAATCCAAGATTTGTCTCTAAATGTATGCCAGACTCTATTTTCTTAAGATGAAGCTGGTCATATAAATGAATGGTCTGCATAACCATCTTTACTTCATGATACCCATCTTCTCTCCGACGTAATACGTCCAATCCAAGATTTATTTTTGCCAGTGCTTTTACTGCAAGTTCGTCCATTGTTTTTCTCCTGTATTTTGTATACATGATACAAATTTATGTTATCATTTTTTCTAAAAAAGGTCAATTCTTCCTCTTATATTTTGTCCCATTCTTACCGATAAAATATATGAATAAGACTAAGAATGGATACTTAGTAAGCATTTGACCAAGGAGGGTTAAGATTATGGCAATTAATTCTATTAACAATTATGTATCTGCTGCATCCACTGTTGCCACAGATTCCAAAGTTTCTTCTAAGAAGACCAAATCTTCGAAGAATGACACCTCTACCGGTGTTATCTATGAAAAAGGCTCCAGTGACAAGAGCAGTTCTTCCCAAAAGACACAGAACTCTGCTCTCATTGCAAAGATGAAAGCTGATTCTGACAGCCGTATTTCACAGCTTCGCGGAATTGTAGAACAGATGATGAGCAAACAGGGCGCAGCCATTGGCAAAGCCGATGATATGTGGTCTTTCCTTGCAGGCGGTAACTTCACCGTTTCTGCTGATGTAAAGGCTCAGGCACAGGCTGATATTGCAGAAGACGGATACTGGGGTGTAAACCAGACCTCTGACCGTATTTTAGATTTTGCAAAAGCATTATCCGGTAATGATAAGTCCAAAGCCCAGGAATTAGCAGATGCTTTTAAAAAGGGCTTCGATCAGGCTACCAAAGCCTGGGGTGGAAAGCTTCCTGATATTTCCCAGCAGACCTATGATAAAGTATTAGAAAAATTCGATAGCTGGATGAATGGAGAAGACGATTAAATCATTTTTAAGCCACTTGCAACTACGAGAAACACGCTTTGCGAGTTTCTCGCGTAAAAAAGAAGCTGCCGGTTTTGGCAGCTTCTTTTATTTTGCTTTATCCGCTCTATCTTTTTCTTCCCGCAAAAGCTCCGCTTCCTGTGCTGCCTTTGCCTCTAGAATTGCTTCGTTCAAGGATAACATCTTTGCATCCAGCATAGAAACAATTTCCGCACACTCCCGTAAATCTTTACTGATATATTCCGGTGCATTTCCTTCGAATTTGTAATAAATCTTATGTTCAAGACTCGCCCAGAAATCCATGGCAATGGTCCGTATCTGAATCTCAACCTTTGTATCCACTACACGGTCTGATAAGAAAATCGGCACCGTAACTAACATATGATAACTCTTATAGCCGCTTTCCTTCGGATGCCTGATATAATCCTTTACCGATACCACGGTAAGGTCATTCTGTTTTCCAATCATCT
>OHQG01001274.1_pt1 | contig 10597 bp, 10 predicted proteins | sample 1577871 | NCBI WGS metagenome assembly OHQG01 (sample SAMEA3879604, study PRJEB24766) | human gut metagenome | biome: human-associated habitat; feature: feces | place: USA | collected 1985/1987
GCGAGCTGGGTTCAGAACGTCGTGAGACAGTTCGGTCTCTATCTATCGTGGGCGTATGAAATTTGCGTGGCTCTGACACTAGTACGAGAGGACCGTGTTGGACAGACCTCTGGTTTGCCGGTTGTGCCGCCAGGTGCATTGCCGGGTATCTAAGTCTGGATCGGATAAGTGCTGAAAGCATCTAAGTACGAAGCCGGCCACAAGATTAGATTTCTCAGGGTCGTTGTAGACTACGACGTTGATAGGATGCAGGTGTAAAGGTAGAGATACCAAAGCCGAGCATTACTAATTGCCCGTCCACTTTCCTTATATGTCGGATGGTGTATACCTTTGGTTTTTACTACAGAATGAAATTACGATAACAGCTCAACAATATGTCAACCTTATTCAGGTGGCTATAGCACAAGGGTTCCACCTCTTCCCATTCCGAACAGAGAAGTTAAGCCTTGTCACGCCGATGGTACTGCGTCACAGTGGGAGAGTAGGTAGCCGCCGTTTTGATTGAAGCCTCCGGACTTGAAGAAGTTCCGGAGGCTTTTTTTTGTATACGCACGTGTGAAATGTGACCTCTACCGTTTTTTCCCGTGGGTGTGGGTACCTTTCCCACGGAACTCTCCGGAAGGCTCCGCCATGTCTTTTCTCCGGCAGGGGCAGGTCCGGAAGTTTTGCTCTGTAGGGGACGATGTTCATAAAGTGAGTTTATTTATGTCAATTCAATTTGCCTCTATATCTAAAGTGATCTATATCTTTGCAGATACACTTCTATAGAGATACTTGTAGATATATATTCCTATAAACTGTTACTCTAAAAGTAGAATAAATAAAAAATCGTAGTTTATATAATGAAAAAACTTTCATTTTTATTTTGCTTTTAGAAAATAATCTCTACCTTTGCAACGTTTTAGATAAAATAAGAGATAAACAATGAACCAAGGATTTATACATATTTTGCTATGCGGCATTATTATTCTACTGGCAAAGTCAGCGGGAAGTGAGTGTTGTGCATAAAAGTATGTGTGAACAATGATATACGAAAGCCTTTCTCACTTCCCTGTGTGAAAGGTTTTTTTTATGAATATAATAATGGTAAAATATAAAATTGAAATTTATGAGTGACAGATTATTTATTTTTGATACCACTCTTCGTGATGGCGAACAGGTTCCGGGATGTCAGTTGAATACAGTGGAAAAGATTCAGGTGGCTAAGCAGTTGGAAGCTTTGGGAGTGGATGTGATTGAGGCAGGATTTCCTATTTCAAGTCCGGGTGATTTCAATTCAGTAATTGAAATTTCTAAGGCTGTTACTTGGCCAACCATTTGTGCGCTGACTCGTGCAGTTGAAAAAGATATCGACGTAGCTGCTGACGCATTGAAGTTTGCCAAGCACAAACGTATCCATACTGGCATTGGAACTTCAGATTCTCATATCAAATATAAATTCAATTCTACTCGTGAAGAAATTATTGAACGTGCTGTGGCTGCTGTGAAATATGCACGTCGTTATGTAGATGATGTGGAATTTTATGCGGAAGATGCAGGACGTACGGATAATGAATACTTGGCTCGTGTGGTAGAAGCTGTTATTAAAGCGGGAGCGACAGTGGTGAATATACCTGATACTACAGGTTATTGCTTGCCTGAAGAGTATGGGGCGAAAATTAAATATTTGGTAGATCATGTAGATGGTATCGATAAGGCTATTATTTCTACTCATTGTCATAATGATTTGGGTATGGCTACTGCCAATACGATTAGTGGTGTGTTAAATGGAGCACGTCAGGTAGAAGTGACTATCAATGGCATTGGAGAACGTGCCGGTAACACTTCCTTGGAAGAGGTGGCAATGATTGTCAAATGCCATAATGATATTAATATTCAGACAAACATCAATACCCAGAAGATTTATCCGACTAGTCGTATGGTATCAAGTTTGATGAATATGCCGGTTCAGCCGAACAAGGCAATTGTGGGACGTAATGCTTTTGCACATTCATCCGGTATCCATCAAGATGGTGTTTTAAAAAACGTACAAACATACGAAATTATTGACCCGAAGGATGTGGGCATTGATGATAATGCTATTGTTTTGACTGCTCGTAGCGGACGTGCTGCGTTAAAACATCGTCTTCATGTTTTGGGAGTCGAACTGGAACAGGACAAATTGGATAAGGTATATGAGGATTTCTTAAAACTGGCTGATAAGAAGAAAGATATCACGGATGATGATATTCTGGTATTGGCAGGTGCAGATAGAAGTGTTAATAACCATATAAAATTGGATTACTTGCAGGTAACAAGCGGAGTGGGCGTTCGTTCGGTGGCAAGTTTAGGACTGAATATTGCAGGAGAGCACTTTGAAGCTGCTGCCAGTGGAAATGGACCGGTAGATGCTGCTATCAAGGCTTTGAAAAAAATTATTGACCGCCACATGGTATTGAAGGAATTTACGATCCAGGCTATCAGTAAAGGTAGTGATGATATGGGTAAAGTACACATGCAGGTGGAATATGACGGACAGATGTACTATGGTTTCGGAGCGAATACAGATATTATCGCTGCATCAGTAGAAGCATATATTGATTGTATCAACAAGTTTAAAAGATAATAATACGTAATACAAAAATGGCTAACACATTATTTGATAAGATTTGGGACGCCCATGTGGTACAAAAGGTTGAGGAGGGACCTACTCAACTTTATATAGACAGGCTTTATTGTCATGAAGTAACTAGTCCGCAGGCTTTTGCGGGACTGCGCGCACGCGGGGTGAAAGTCTTTCGTCCGGATCATGTATATTGTATGCCGGATCACAATACTCCGACACATGACCAGGATAAACCGATTGAGGATCCGGTTTCTAAAACACAGGTAGATACTTTGGCAAAGAATGCCAAAGATTTCGGCTTGGCTCATTTCGGTATGATGGATAAAAGAAATGGTATTATTCATGTAGTAGGTCCGGAAAGAGGGCTGACTTTGCCGGGGATGACAATTGTTTGTGGTGACTCGCATACTTCTACCCATGGTGCGATGGGAGCTGTTGCTTTCGGTATTGGAACCAGTGAAGTAGAAATGGTGTTGGCTTCACAATGTATCTTACAATCTCGTCCGAAAACCATGCGTATCACTATTGATGGTGAACTGGGTAAAGGAGTGACGGCGAAAGACATGGCTCTCTATATGATGTCTAAGATGACAACCAGTGGTGCTACTGGATTCTTCGTGGAATATGCCGGTTCGGCTGTCCGTAACTTGAGTATGGAAGGTCGTCTGACTTTATGTAATCTGAGTATTGAAATGGGGGCACGTGGTGGCATGGTTGCTCCTGATGAAGTGACTTTTGAATATATAAAAGGCAGGGAACATGCTCCGAAAGGTGTGGATTGGGATAAAGCGGTGTCTCATTGGAAAACATTAAAGAGTGATGATGATGCTGTATTTGATAAAGAAATTCGTTTTGATGCAGCAGATATTCAGCCGATGATTACATACGGAACGAATCCAGGAATGGGTATGGGAATCACTGAGCATATTCCGGTAGATGATAAAAGTGCTTCTTTTAAAAAGTCTTTGGACTATATGGGCTTTCAGCCGGGCGAATCCTTGCTAGGTAAGAAAATTGATTATGTATTTTTGGGTGCTTGCACTAACGGACGAATTGAGGACTTCCGCGCCTTTACCTCTTTAGTAAGAGGGAAAAAGAAAGCAGATCATGTGACTGCATGGCTGGTTCCGGGATCATGGATGGTAGATGCACAGATTCGTGAAGAAGGTTTGGACAAAATCTTGGAGGAGGCAGGTTTTGCCATCCGTCAACCGGGATGTTCTGCTTGTCTGGCTATGAATGATGATAAGATTCCGGCTGGAAAATATTCGGTATCTACTAGTAACCGTAATTTTGAAGGACGCCAGGGACCGGGTGCTCGCACGTTGCTTGCCAGTCCGCTGGTAGCTGCTGCGGCGGCGGTGACCGGTGTAATAACAGATCCTAGAGAACTAATTTAAAAATGCGAAGACAATGAAACAGAAATTCAATATCATAACAAGCACTTGCGTACCCCTTCCTTTAGAGAATGTGGACACAGACCAAATTATTCCGGCTCGTTTCTTAAAGGCGACAACTCGTGAAGAGAAATTCTTTGGTGATAATCTGTTCCGTGACTGGCGCTACAATCCGGATGGTTCTCTGAACAAGGATTTTGTATTGAATAATCCTACTTATGGTGGACAAATCCTTGTAGCGGGAAAGAATTTCGGCTCTGGTTCCAGCCGTGAACATGCAGCATGGGCTATCGCCGGATATGGTTTCCGGGTAGTTGTGTCCAGTTTCTTTGCTGATATTCATAAGAATAATGAATTAAATAATTTTGTACTTCCGGTGGTGGTGAGTGAAGAATTTTTGAAGGAACTTTTTGATTCAATTCATGCAGATCCGAAAATGGAAGTGGAAGTAAATCTGCCCGAACAGACTATAACCAATAAGGCTACAGGTAAAAGCGAACATTTTGAAATTAATGCATACAAGAAACATTGTTTGATGAACGGATTGGATGATATCGACTTTTTGCTGACCAACAAAGACAAGATAGAAGCATGGGAAAAAGCGTCAAAATAGAAATCATGGATACAACACTCCGCGATGGTGAACAAACCAGCGGAGTATCTTTTGTGCCCCATGAAAAATTGATGATTGCCCGATTGCTATTGGAAGATTTAAAGGTAGACAGGGTAGAGGTTGCCTCGGCCCGTGTATCGGATGGCGAATTTGAAGCTGTTAAAATGATATGTGACTGGGCTGCCCGCCGGAATTTGCTTCACAAAGTGGAGGTGCTCGGATTTGTGGATGGCCGTACTTCTGTAGATTGGATACAACGTACAGGATGCAGGGTAATTAACTTATTGTGTAAAGGTTCGTTGAAACATTGTACACAGCAGTTGAAGAAAACACCTGAAGAACATATTGAAGATATTGTGAATGTGGTGCGTTATGCCGATGAACTGGATATTGCAGTTAATGTATATCTGGAAGATTGGAGTAACGGAATGAAGGATTCTTCTGACTATGTATTCCAGTTGATGGACGGATTGAAGGATACCAGTATCAAACGGTATATGTTACCGGATACATTGGGTATCTTGAATCCTTTGCAAGTGATTGAATTCATGCGGAAGATGAAAAAACGTTATCCTCATACTCATTTTGATTTCCATGCGCATAATGATTATGACTTGGCTGTGAGTAATGTACTTGCTGCTGTGCTGAGTGGGGTTAAAGGACTTCATACTACTATCAATGGATTAGGGGAACGTGCAGGAAATGCACCGCTTGCCAGTGTTCAAGCTATTCTGAAGGATCATTTTAATGCTTTGACCAATATCGACGAAAGCCGTCTGAATGATGTGAGCCGAGTGGTGGAATCCTATTCTGGTATTGTTATTCCTGCCAACAAGCCGATTGTGGGTGAGAATGTGTTTACGCAAGTGGCCGGCGTTCATGCCGACGGTGATAATAAGAATAATCTTTATTGCAATGATTTGTTGCCGGAACGATTCGGACGTAAACGTGAGTATGCGTTGGGCAAGACTAGTGGCAAAGCCAATATCCGTAAAAATCTGGAGGATTTGGGACTTGATTTAGATGAAGAATCCATGCGTAAGGTAACGGAACGTATTATCGAACTGGGTGACAAGAAGGAATTGGTTACTCAGGAAGATTTGCCTTATATTGTTTCCGATGTGCTGAAGCATGGAGTGGTAAGCGAAAGTGTAAAACTGAAAAGTTATATTGTGACACTGGCGCATGGATTGAAGCCGATGGCTACTGTAAAAATAGAGATTAACGGAAAAGAGTTTGAGGAGAATTCCAGCGGTGACGGTCAGTATGACGCTTTTGTGCGTGCATTGCGTAAAATTTATAAAGTGACGTTAGGGCGTAAATTCCCTATGTTGACCAATTATGCGGTAAGTATTCCTCCTGGGGGCCGTACAGATGCATTTGTGCAAACAGTAATAACTTGGAGTTTTGAAGAAAAAGTATTCCGTACTCGTGGGCTGGATGCTGACCAGACGGAGGCTGCTATCAAGGCTACCATGAAAATGCTGAATATAATAGAAAATGAATATGAAAATAATAATGGTTAGTGATTAGTGGTTAGTGGTTAATGAACAGTGTCGTCAGATTTCATTAACCGCCAACTATTAATCACTGACCGCTAACCATTAATCACTAAAAAAATGGATTTTAAAATTGCAGTTTTAGCCGGTGACGGTATCGGACCGGAGATTTCAGTGCAAGGCGTTGATGTGATGAACGCTGTTTGTGAGAAGTTTGGCCATAAAGTAAGTTATGAATACGCGATCTGTGGTGCAGATGCGATAGATAAAGTAGGTGATCCGTTTCCCGAAGCTACTTTTCAGGCTTGTAAGAATGCCGATGCAGTGCTTTTCTCGGCTGTAGGCGACCCTAAATTTGATAATGATCCTACAGCAAAGGTTCGTCCGGAGCAAGGTTTGCTGGCTATGCGTAAAAAATTAGGTTTGTTTGCCAATATCCGTCCTGTGCAGACTTTCAAATGCTTGGTTCATAAGTCTCCGTTGCGCGCCGAATTGGTGGAAAATGCCGATTTTATCTGTATTCGTGAACTGACCGGAGGGATGTACTTCGGTGAAAAATATCAGGATAATGATAAGGCATATGATACCAATATGTATACCCGTCCGGAGATTGAGCGTATTTTAAAAGTGGCTTTTGAATATGCCATGAAGCGCCGTAAGCATCTTACTGTAGTTGATAAGGCAAATGTGCTGGCATCTTCACGTCTGTGGAGGCAGATTGCACAAGAGATGGCTCCTCAGTATCCGGAAGTGACTACAGACTATATGTTTGTGGATAATGCTGCCATGAAGATGCTTCAGGATCCTTGTTTCTTTGACGTGATGGTGACTGAGAATACATTTGGTGATATTCTGACAGATGAAGGCTCTGTTATCAGTGGCTCTATGGGATTACTTCCTTCTGCTTCTACGGGTGAAAGCACTCCGGTATTCGAACCTATTCACGGTTCATGGCCACAGGCTAAAGGATTGAATATTGCCAATCCATTGGCTCAAATCCTATCGGTGGCCATGCTGTTTGAGTATTTTGATCTTAAGGAGGAAGGCACCTTGATTCGTAAGGCTGTAGATGCTTCTTTGGATGAAAATGTGCGTACTCCGGAAATTCAGGTTGAAGGTGGGGCCAAGTATGGTACTAAGGAAGTGGGTTCCTGGATTGTGGATTATATCAAGAAAGCATAGAATTTTATAGGTTTTTTACGGAGAATCAGAAGTGAATGCCATTTTACTTCTGATTCTTTATTTTTATTGGATAAGAAAAAGTATATTTGATGCTGCAAATAAAACAAAGATAATAATTGAAAGACATTCAGATGAAGAATTTAGTTTATGCTTTGGTAGGAGCTGGTTTTATGATTGCCTGCCAGCCTTCGGACCAACCGGAAATCAGCGGTATGCTGACTGGTATCGAGAGTGATACATTATTGGTACAATCTTTTCCTGTAAATGATCGTGATAGTCGTAGGACAGATACGATTGCCATGCAAAATGGAAGTTTTGCTTTTAATTTAGGTGATAGTGTATTGAAACAGGTTTATATTTATGGTAAACCGTCAGTGAAACCCAATGAGGATGGCAGTATACCTGCCATATCGATGAAAGCTGTAAATTTTTTGCTGTTGCCTGGCCAACCTATAAAAATTTCAGGTTCATTGGATGAATATAAATTGGAGGGAGGTTCCTTTTATGATGATTATAATGAAGTGTTGGAGGACTGTAAAGCATATAGTCATAAAATAGATTCATTGAATGTAGTCTGTATGGATATGGAGAAAAAAGGAATACCCGGAGATTCTATCCGTAAAGTTTATGCTTCAGCAAAAGAATGGTATGGAAATATTTTAAAAATAAAAAGTGACTATGTTAGGCAGAATCCGGATAAAGATGTATCAGTATATGTAATGTCACAGTTGACAAGGGACCAGTTGGGGGATGCTTTTAATGTTTTGACTGACCGGGTAAAGGAAGGAATGATGGCTCCTTTATATCAGAGAATGAGAGAAGGATATGAGAAAGAACTGGCTCGCGATAAAGCAAAAGAAGCAATGAAACCAGGTAATCCTGCTCCGGAATTTACTTTGAAGGATTTGGATGGAAAGAATTTTGACTTATCTTCTCTGAGAGGTAAATATGTAGTGCTTGATTTCTGGGGAAGCTGGTGTGGATGGTGCATAAAAGGAATTCCCGAAATGAAAAAGGCATATGAAAAATACAAGGGAAAAATAGAATTTGTAGGGATTGACTGCAATGATACAGAGGATAAATGGAAAAAAGCAGTAGCTGAGCATCAATTGCCGTGGATTAATGTACGCAATATAGGTGAACCGGATGTGGCGGTGATGTATGGAGTAAGTGGTTATCCCACTAAATATGTGATTGATCCTGAAGGGAAAATTGCTAAACAGGTAGTTGGCGAGAATCCCGAATTTTATATGTATCTGGACGCATTGATGAAATGATGAAAGGTTCCGGATAATTATGAATAACAGAGGTGTGCCATTATTTGAACACACCTCTGTTGTTTAATTTAGAATTTTTTTACGCGTATATGACAGTAAGGTTCTCCTCCCGTTTTATCGTAATAGTGCTGATGATAGTCTTCTGCTTCCCAAAATTTCTCGGCAGGGCGTAATTTGGTATTGACTCTATGACCTTTCGAGCGAAGCAGTTCGATGACCTCTTCAGCTTCGGATTTTTGTTTTTCATCCATGTAGAAAATCATACTCCGATATTGCGGTCCGAGGTCGGGACCTATTCCATCGGTTTGTGAAGGATCATGTATTTCAAAAAAAAGTTTGCACAAATCCACATAAGAAACCATGTCGGCGTCATAATCTACAAAAATAGCTTCTACATGGTGGGTCATGTGGGCTTTTACCTGAGTATATGTGGGGTTGGCTTCCGGACCACCTGTATAACCGACTGTAGTGTTTAGTACACCCGGAATACGTTCGAACTGATGTTGTACGCCCCAGAAGCATCCGGCGGCGAATATCGCTTTTTCTACTTTCATGTTCTTTATTCTTTTAAAATTGTATGCCAAATATACGGAATACCCTTTAAAACGAGAAACCTACCTTATGCTTTTTTTAATTAAACTAAAGGAATATCGTTAAAGATTCCTCTACCTTTGCAACCGGAATTAATTAATATAGAAAATCGGATGAAACAGATCGTATGTTATCTTATGTTGCTATGTGCATGTATGCAGTTGCAGGCGCAAACTTACGATGAGCTGATAACCTGTGCGTTGGATGCGGCAAAAAACGACAGTTTGACAAAATCAGAAATTTTGTTCAAACAGGCATTGAAGATGGATCCTGCCAATATGCGTAATGCTTTATTGTTTACTAATCTAGGAACGGTCCAGCGGAGATTGGGGAAAATAGATGATGCTATTGATTCGTACACGTTATCCTTGAATATTACTCCATATTCTGTTGTTACATTGCTCAATCGTGCTTCACTCTATTTGGAGAAAAATTTGTTTGACAGGGCTTATGTGGATTATTGCAATGTGATTGATATAGATAAGACAAATAAGGAAGCGTTACTTTTCCGGGCTTATATTTATATGCAACGTAGGGATTATAAGGGAGCGAGAATAGATTATAATACTTTATTACAGGAGGAACCGGGGAATAATACTGCACGTTTGGGCAGGGCACTTTTAAATCAGAAGGAGTTGAAGTATCGTGAATCTTTAGAAGATTTTAACAAATTGGTTTCCGATAATCCCAGAGATGTTTCTTATTTGAAAGCTCGCGCTACATTGGCTGTAGAAATGAATACGCCTGATTTGGCTTTATTGGATTTGGAGGAGGCCGCCAAACTGGCACCGGACGATGCGGAAATTTATGTGATGTGTGGTGAGATTTATTTAAGTCAGAAGAAAAAAAGAGAAGCGAAACGACTACCGGTTTCTTCTTTGTTCCCTCCATTGTCTTATCATTTCTTGTCCTTCTTCCAAAGTATAAAAAGGTCCTTTTTCTGCAACTTTTACCATTGATTTAAATTCGTCAATAGTTAATTCCCCTCCCTCAATGGCTGGATTGAATTTCAGTCCCTTCCATTCCTGCATTTTTTGTTTGATTTCTTCCAATGTATAAAATGGTCCTTCTTCGGCTTTACGAACGCGGGCAATAAATTCTTCCCGAGTCATGTCTAATCCGGGAAGTAACTTTCTTTTCTTTGAGACGGTTTTGATTTCCATACTGATAATTATTAAATGATGAATATTCTTTTGCAAAGTTATAAGTTACCTGTTGATAAGCAAATAATTTATACCTTTTTATTTTCAAAACAAGGAGGTTATCTTTTTGATCAGTCCCAATTCGTTCAGGAAGATCAGGCCGATTGCTACGGGAGCGATGTATTTTATAAAAAACGCATACGTATTGAAGAAGTAAAAGGTGATTGTTCCTTTATTCGTCAATTCTTCTTTCAATACTTTTCTTTCGATGCGTAAACCGACAAATACGCA
>OHQG01001276.1_pt1 | contig 10594 bp, 6 predicted proteins | sample 1577871 | NCBI WGS metagenome assembly OHQG01 (sample SAMEA3879604, study PRJEB24766) | human gut metagenome | biome: human-associated habitat; feature: feces | place: USA | collected 1985/1987
TACTACTATTGTTTTTTGTGGCGCGGAGATTAGTTTCTTTCCATATTCCAGCGCTTTATGTATATCCGTTCCGCCACCCAGCTGTACTTTCATCAGGATACCGACCGGATCGTCGAGATGTTCGCTCAAATCGACGACCGATGTGTCGAATATCGCCAGCTTGACCGAAAGAAAGGGCATTTTGGCAAAGATGGAGGCCATGACAGCCGTATAGATTACCGAATCGAGCATGCTGCCGCTCTCATCTACCAGGATGATGATATGCCAGGGATTGTAACGACGTATGTTCTGGTTGAAATACAGGCGGTCGGGGATAATTGTCCCGTGTTCGCGGCTGTAGTTTTTCAGATTCTTTTCGATGGTCTGCTTGAAATCGAAGTTCCGGAATATTTTGTAGCTGGAATTGGTATGCGGAAGTTTCTTTCCGTAGAAGGCTTTGCGTACATTTATTTCCAGCTTCTTTTGAATCTCTTTTATGACCTGTTCCACGATTGAATAAGCCAGCTTTCTGACATGTTCCGGCATCATGTTGCGGAACGTCAGGATATTTTTCAGCAGTCCGATATTCGGTTCGAGTTGGCTCAGGACAGATTCGTCGGTCAGCAGTTGGGTAAGGTTATATTTATCCAAAGCCTGTTTCTGCATGATTTCGACGGTTTTTCTGGGGAACAGCTTCTTTACTTTTTTCAGCCATCCGGGGACGGTCAGCATGGAGCCGCCACGGCCTCCCCGGTTGGGGAAGTCGTTCCGTATTCCCTGTTCATCGGTATATTCGCGGTTGTATAGGAAATAAAGCGTACCGTCCAGTTCTGCGTTCTCCGGGTCGAGGGGCAGGCTGTTTTCGGCAAAGTCTCCCAATATAAGCCGCCAGCGGTTGACTATTTCGTGCTTGTCCATTCGATGATTCTCCATGTTTTTAGTGCTTCTGCCGCCAGTTTATCCAGGCGCATAGCTTCGGTGATTTCCTGTTGTGAAACAGTGATACTTCCTGTTAAGCGGTTTTCCGCTATCTTATGATATTCCGCAACCTGTTGTCCCAGGCGGCTGACTTCTGCCGGGAGAAAGCCGGTGAAGGCATAACGTAGGTTGGGCAGAATAGTCAGGAAAGTCTCCTGGTCGGCATTGGCGATAACCCGGTCTATCGCTTCCAGGATATGCGGGTCGGTAAATAACACATCGCGGGCAATCAGAAACAGGCCGCAGATAAAGGAGGCCGCCTGCTCAGGATGCGTGATGCTGCTTTCGAGGTAGGCGGCTATCTGCCGGCAGAAAACAGCCTGTCCGGTTTGTCCTTCTTTATAATGTATAGCAAGGCAGAGGCCGAAGAGGCGGCTGTTGCTGAAACTATCGTTCAATATCTTCTCTACGGCAGACAGGAAAGCGGCGGTATCGAACCAGTCTTTCGTATCCATGGTGAAACTGTAGAGATTGCGCATCTGTTCACAGATTTCCTGTTCTTCTTCTTCCGTTGTGCTTTTCAGTGACGGAATCAGTACGACTGCTCCGTTGAATGCGGTTCGTGCCAATCCGGCAATGACCGGCTGGATAGTTCCGTCCATCAATTGCTGCATATTGGTGAGGTATAACAGGCTGTTGATAAGTTTGCAGAGGCTGATAAAATTCTCTTCGCTTTCCACTACCAGCCGGACGGTGTCTTCATACCGGGAATAAAAGCCTTCTATCCCCATCACCTGAACGGAAATGAGCAGTTTGCCCAGTTCTTCTGCCGTCATGCTGTCTTTAAAATTCTTTTCGATGAGCGAGTTGCAAACCTGAGAGAGTGTCGCCCCGTAGACGGACAGGTCAATCAAACGGGTTTCAACACCTGTGCCGTAACGGCATATCCATTGTTCCCGTACCAGGTTTTTGTTCTTCTGGTTCACATAATCGGGACCAGACTGAAGGGTGGCGAAACTTGTCTCCAAAAACTCCATCTGGTGAAGGAAACGGCTTTTCCTGTAATGGGCCGGATTCTTAATGATGTCGAGCGTTACTTCCTGCCGTTCGATAGTCGATGTTTTTAACCGGTGAAGCGAACATAAGGAACGAAACTCACGGACCACAGGCGGGATGCAATCGTTGGCCGCAATCTTTCCGGCACCCATCCCGGAGAGAAGACGATACAGGAAATCCACTTCGAAAGTCGAAGTCGCATTCAGGTCGCCTTTCACAAAACAACTTCGTACACCATCCAGCAATTCATATACGCCGGCACTCTGTTTGCCTCTCAATATAGCCAGCGAACGTGCCATATTCAAGGCATTAATCTCATCGGGCAGGGAGATTATCTGTGTTTTACGGGCATAACGGGCCGTCTTTATAATATATTCGAGAACGGTCGAAGCAAACGGGTCTTTCTTTTGTTTTTCCATCTTTTCCCAGACTTCCTGGTAGAAAGCGGGGAAGGGCATACCGGCGGCGTAACCGCTTTTACTGTCGGCTTCCTTAAATGTGTAAGGCATCAGATAAGAAGCGACGTGCTCCGGGTTGCCTGATTTCAGCGATTGTTTCCGGTCTGATTGCAACTCATCCATTAAGCCGGCGATATGGAAAGCACCTGCCACTACCAGTATTTTCTGATGGTTGGGGATTGCTTCCCGTATTTCTGCTGCCATATAAGTTTCCCGTTGCCGGTCTTCTTTCAGGGACATTTCGTTGCCGGGTGTTGCCAGCCGCATGAAATAACCGAGATGAAAAACATTGCGCACGAAGTCGTGTGTTTTCATTTTTCCGGCATCCAGTTCGAAGCGGCTTTCCCAAAATTCCGCAAAGCTGCGGTATCCGGCTTTGCGGGCAATCATGGCTGTATAGGTATTTACTTCGTATTCCTTATTCTCATTATAATAGAACTGTGTCTGCGGCTCTTCCTCTATTTTATTTATCAGTCGAAGTGCATAGGGCAGGTCTATAAAACGGGTCGGTATGTTGCGACGTGCCCCTTCACGGATAGCGACCAGCTCCGGCGAATAAGAGAGGAATGGATAGTAAGCGCGATACTTCTCTTTTTCTTCACTTACTTTTCCCTCCTTGTCATCGTAACTGTAATAGATGCAAAAAGGCGGAACCGATTCTTCGTCGGCTATGTAAGGCAACAGTTGTGCCGAATCCGAAGGCCCTTCTATCAGGATCAGTTCCGGACGGAAACTGTCGATTGTACGTTGCAGATGCAGCGCACAGGCAGGGGAGTGGTGACGTACCGGAAAGTACACCACCTGTCCGTCCATATTGAAACTGGTTGCGAAGAGGTGCTCTATTTCAGCCAGGTCCGGTTGTCGTAATATTCCTTCCATTTTCCTCCTTGTCTTTCGGCTTTCAGCCGGACTACGCCGTTAAAGTAATCTTTCAGTTTGGGCAAATCGTCTTTGTTTTCTTTCATGACGGCACCCAACAGGTTTTGTACCAGGGAACGCATGCTTACGTTTCCGTCTCCGTAATAATATCCGTCCAGGGCGGACTGGTAATAAACGGATACGGCCTCGGCTGTACTCATTACGCCCGACATCTTCTGTATCTTGGCTTTCTCGAAGGAGGTTCCGTTGCGTAGTTCGTTGAAGGTGGAGGCCAGAATGTCGACAACCTCTTCCTGCACCGGCATTTCCAAGCCGTTGGCAGCCAGCATTCCCTGGCATTGGTCGGTGATGATGCGGCTTTCCAATGCTACGCTGCGTATCGGTTCGACTGTCTCGAAGTTGAAACGGCGTTTCAGGGCACTACTCATTTCGTTAATCCCTTTGTCGCGGGTATTGGCGGTTGCTATCACATTGAATCCGGATGAGGCGAAGAGCAACCCTTCTTCTCCCAGTTCGGGTATATTCAATACCCGGTCGCTCATAATACTGATCAGGCTGTCCTGTATTTCCAGCGGGCAACGGGTAATTTCTTCGAAGCGTGTGATGATTCCCCGTTTCATGCCGATATAGACGGGAGAGGGGACAAGGGCTTCCTTGACCGGTCCTTTGGCAAGCAAAAGGGCATAGTTCCAGGAATATTTGATATTGTCTTCGCTGGTTCCCGCCGTACCTTGTACTGTATTGGTACTGATGCCGCAGATAGCGGCAGAAAGCAATTCGCTTAACATGGTCTTTGCCGTGCCCGGTTCGCCAACCAACATTAATCCTCGGTTACCGGCCAGGGTGATAATGGCACGTTCAACCAGGGCGTCATCGCCGAAGAACTTCGGGGTGATGGTGACCAGCCGTCCGTCCAGTTCTATCGGTTCGCTTTGACCGAGGATAAAGGCACGGACTGCACGGGGAGAGAGTTGCCAGTTTGCCGGCTTGGCTCCTGTATCTTGTTTGCGGAGTGCGGCAAGCTCGTCGGCATAGCGCATCTCCATCAATGGTTTCTGAATTTTGTTATCCATATAATATATGTAAGTGCTGTATTTGTTTTATTCGATTATTCATTCAGCGGAAAGGCACGATTCAGTATATCCAGCAGAGTGCTGATAAAGCGTTCGGGGATAGACGATAACGGTAGCCTTTCCTCTTTGGGCAACTGTATGGTGTTTATATCTTCCCCTTCTTCCACGGATGAGAAGTATAACTCTTTCAGGAAACAATCACTTTCTTCATAAACAAACGAAAGCTGTGCCACCACATTGAGAGACCGGTCTATGATATGAAGCGTGTTGTTTTCTATCCGGATGGTTATATCTGCCGTTTCAAACTCGTAAATGTTGCTGAGATAGACTTTTTTCCCTGAATAACGAAGAAGAGCATCTCCCTGCTTTTCCGTTTCGGTCAGACGATGGACCGGTGCGCTCAGTTGGGGAATGAAAGGAATGAGCTCGTAATCGTCCAGTTGCTCTTTCCAGCCAGCCAGCGTTTCATCGGGCAAGTCAATCGGATGCACGAGGGAAATGACTGCGTTGTCCGGGAGAAGGAATTCTTTTTCGTCGGCAGTTGTGAACGTGCCGTCTTCCAGGTAACGGAAAGAATCCTGGAGTTTCCCTTCCTTATAAACGCCCCAGATAAGTCCGGTTGCTATATACCGCATGACCGGATTCTCTATAAAGGTTGCAAGCCAGGCCTCTTTGGGCCAGGTCCGTCCGTTCTTGAGCGACTGTTCCAGCCGTTTTTTCTGAATATTGGTCTGTGTCTTTACCCGTTTCTTCAAGCTGGCCTGTTCGGCTCTGGCATTTTCAGCTTTCTCCCGATCATCGCTCTTTAAAGGGGCGGGAAGTGACTTGCTTACTTTCTGCTTATCAAGATCAAGTACGGATATGCTGAAGTCGGGCATCAAAGTTACCCGGAAAGTACGTGTGCCATAATCCACCCTTTTTTCTCCCTGGCGGTTAAAACCGAAGTCGGGGATGATTTGGTCGGCGAGTTCTTCTATCGACAGGCCTTTCCGGATGGCGGCTTGACGGAATGCTTCCCAGGCAGCACGTTTGTACATGCCGTTGGGAGCAGTCTCCATCCAGTCGTTGAGTATGATAAGCGCGTTAGGACTAGCCTTCAATCCCAGCAACTTCATCGTGAGACCGACAAGTTGTTTGCGGGAGGCTTTCGACCATGACTTTATCAGGGGGGCTAATTGGGCTATCTGCCATTCTGCCCCGTAGAAACAATAAGGAAGCAGAAGCATCCTCCTGTTGGCCTCCGCACTGTCTGCCAGCCAATACCGGAACAGTTCTTCCAGGGCCGCCTGCCATTCTTTTTCATCGACGAAAGGGACAATCGCATCACAGGCATGCAGCCGGGTGATTTGGGTGAGTGCCATATGTTCGCTTAATACATAGCGGAGCACATGGCGCGGCACAAACTCGTCTACATCGGTTTCGTTTGCCCAATGGATTCTCGTATAAGGCTTTTGCGGTAACCAGGCTATTTGTTGCGTGCAATATAGCTCGATATGTTTGCTGCAATAGTCAATAACAGCCTGTTTGTTTCTGAATTTGATTTTACTGGCTGAGGCATGTGCGTTATCCCAGTATTTGAATAACTGCCGGGTCCAATTCTGCGAATCCTCGTCCAGTTCCGGATACAGTTGTCCTTGTCGAGGATGATCTTTTCGATGTTCCTGCGGATTAGTTTGGAGTTTTCCTTCAGTAATCCCAGTAACTGCTCATAGTCTTTCAAGCCGCAATCGGAAAACAGCTTATTCAACCAGATCAGTCTCTTTTTCAATGCGACATCACTATATAAATAATCGTATGCTGCCTGTTTGTTCTTACGGATTATGTCGTCGAGCGGCATCTCCTGAAATGTTTTCAGAACCTGCCAGTCGGAGGCTGTATATGCTTCGCAATAGCTGTCGAATAATGCTGCTAAATCCGGTTGTTGCTTTCTCTTCATATCCTTTTATTCTTCTTTCAATACATCAAAAATACCCAATACACTGCTCAGGAAGCGGGCCGGAACACTTTCGGGCGAGAGGATTGCGTTGTTTTTCGGTTCGTCGTCGGTCGTCTGGTCTTCTCCCAGGCGGTAGAGGATGACATCTCCGAGTGTCACGTCGTCATTATATTCCTGCCCCATGTACATATATTCGAAGTTCAGCAGGGCGGCCATATTCAGGTATTTGTCTACCAGATGATAACAAGTGTAGCTGCCGGCATCCCATACCTCTCCGCGAACCATGTTGTGTTTTTTTGCCATACCGCTTATCTTTCCTGACTTGACGGTCAGGCCGTTGTAACGGGTTATCTTATTTCCGTCCGTCTCCTTTTCTCCTAAAACAATTATGGGGGCGGTTAGTTGCGGGATGGGCTGCACAATTTCATAATCATCCAGTTGCTCCTTCCAGCCTGCAAGGGATTCTTCCTCCAACTCGATGGGATGGACGAGGGTGATAGCGGCTTTTTCGGGCAGCGTATATTCCTCTTCATCTACTGTATTGAATGTGCCGTCTTCCATATAACGAAACGTTCCGGTCAGTTTGTCTCCGTCATACACACCCCATATCAGGGCGGTTGCAAAACGATGCATAATCGGGTTCTCTACAAAGAGGGTGTTCCAGGAGCCGGCTGTCCAGCGGCGTCCGTTCATCAGTACCTTTTCCAAACGGTTGGTTTGTGACTGTACGGTGGCCTTGATTTGTTTTTTCAGTTCGGAGAATTCCTTTTTGGCGGCCGTCGCTTTCACTGCGTCGTCATTGGCTCCGGGAGCAGGCATCGACTTGATAATCTTCTGTTTTTCGTTGTCGAAGATAGAAAGTGAGAAGTCGGGCATCAAGGTTATCGTGAAGTTTCGCGGACCGTAATCAAGTATCTTTTCTCCTTCCTTATTGAAGCCCAGGGTGGGGACAATCTTGTCGGAGAGTTCATCCTCCGGTATTTCCAATGCTTTGGCTGCAAAAGAGAAGGCTGCCTTGGCGGCATTTTTGACCTGATTATTGGGGAACTTGACAGAGATGCCGTCTATCATGACCAGTGCAACGCTTCCTCCGTTCATGGCGATGGCGTTGACCACAAAGGCGGCGATAGCACCACGTGAAGCCTCGGCCCAGTCTTTCAACTGCGTTTTGAGGCGGAGTATCTGTGTGTCGGAACCGTAGATGCAATACGGGACCATAATCATTTTCTTTTTGGCTTCGGCTCCGTTCTCTTTCCAGAACAGATAAATGTTCTCCATCATTTGCTGGAAGTCCGGGGTATGCAACTGTTCCGTTATTTTATCGCAAGCCTTTACTTTGTAGGCCTCTTCCAGGCAGAGATATTCGGAGAGGATATAACGGGTGACGATGGCGGGTGCTTTTTCGGTCATGTCGGCAAAGCGTACGTCGGTGAACATGTCTTCGGGTATCCAGGCAATGAATTTCTGATTGTCCTTGTCGAAGTTGTCGGTGCAATATTCGACAACGCTTTCTTTGGTAAAGGTAAAGTCTGCACCGAATTTCCGTTCGTTGTCCCAGCGTTTGATGATTCGTTTACCGGCCGCCAGGGCATCTCCTTTCAGTTTGGATAATTCCGATTCCAGTAACGGACGGGTTGCTTCTTCATGGAGGTTAATCAACTCTTCGGCAGTCTTGCGGAGTATCTTCGACTTGTTGGATAATAACCCGAGTAGCGGTTGGACGTCCGTTATTTTACAGGTTCCGTAAATCATGTCGAGCCAGTTCTGTGTCTCTTCGATCGAGAGGTCGCCGCTGTTCAGCAAGTCCAGTGCCAGAGACTGGTGGCTGATAATATCTTCTTTATCCAGAACGTCCTGCATCCGGTTCGGGTTATAGGCATAGGCTTTGAAGGCTTCGGCATAGGTGAACCGGCTGGTGGTGTCGAGTAATAGCCGAAGGCTTTCCTTCGGAGAACTGTTCAGCCATTTCTTACGTGTTTCAAGGAATATGTATGTAAGATATACCGGATTATTTATTGCGGCACTGGTACGGACCTGAATCAGCAGCACGTTGATGAACCGCCGGGCCAGTTCCGACTCACAGTATAGAAGAGCCAGGGCACCGATCAATAAAGCCGGAGCGTTTTTCCCGTATCCCCAGCCGAAGTTGCCGCAATTCTTCAAACGATTCTCCCAGGCAACCTGCGGTGTCGAATCGTCTGTCAGGGCTGAAATAAAATTACCGGTGTTACCTAAGTTTTCTCCCAGCAGGTTAAGCATGCAGCGGGCTTGTAATTCTGTACTTTCTGCCAGTTCTTCCGTGCCTTCTCCATGTTCGAGCAGGATTGACAAAAGGTAAAGGCTGTAGGCGGCCTGTTGGATGGGAGTTGTCTTTGCCAGCATCCGGTAGACTTCCATGAACAATTCCTTATCTTCTTTATACAGGGTATGGAACATGGATGCCTTGTCGGCATCGTTATCTTCCGTCAGAATCAAATAATAATAAATGTCTAAAGGTGCCCCGATCGATTGTAGGAATGCCAGCATCTTATGCGGATTGAGATGGAAGAACAAGGCCCGTGCCGATATAGTCTCTTTGAGCAGTTGGAGTAAACGCTCTTTTAGTTCGGGAGCGAACTTATAGCAGAAATACAGGATGAATGTGAAACTCGGACCGGAATATCTGTAAGCCAAAGCAGTCAGTACCGGCAGATAGCGGGCATATTTATCCGCATCCTGTTCCAGCAACAGGATGGCCAGGTATAAAGCCAGGTATAATTCATGGGTGTTGTTTCGCTGTTCTTCCAGTTCCTTTAGTTTACCGGAAAGAAGCAGGTCGGCAAATGCTTCCGATTCGGCCGGGCAATATTTCAGTAATATCTGTGCTGTTTCATATAACTCCGGGCCTTGTGTTTTGTGACGGGTTACCGACTCTTTAATCAGGTTTCTGAAATCATGGCCGTAACCGATGAGCAGGCAAATCTCCAGATCATCTTTCATTCCCCATTTATGGATAGGTCCGTCGCGACGTATTTTCGAGAGGATAACCAGCATGCGGCGTGCCAGTTCCGCATTGTCCCCGTTTAATTCATGTATAATCCAAGCGTCATAATCAACATATATCTTTGGGCCCGACATCACCGTTTCGGGAACCTGGTCGATTTTCTCGTCCAGATATTCATATACTTTCGGGGTGAAGGCGCATTTGTAGTATCCTTGCTCATAGATTCTAGTCCATTGTTCGAGCATTTGTTCTTTTGTCATGGTGTCGTTTTAAAGTTTGCTTTGATTGAATATATAAGCAAATGTATAAAAAATATTTTGTAATTTTGCACCTTCCAAACAATAAGGGCGTGAGACAAACAATGAGTAAATATCTGAAATGGCTGCTGCCGGTGATTTTTATCGCCTACTATAGCTGTATCACGTTATTTATCCATGTCCATATCGAACATGGCACGACGATTGTCCATTCTCACCCTTTCGGAAAGATGAACGGCGGTCCCTGCCATCATCATGCTTCCCTTTCCGAAATACAGCTATTCCATATACTGACGACTCTTAGTGTGGAAGATGGGGCTGTTCATGCGTTACATCTGAATTTTAATGCACAGCAAGTCGCTGAAATAGTAGAATATCCGGTCTATCCGGATTATAAACTCCCAGACAAAGGGCTGCTTAGCCTTCGTGCCCCTCCTGTTTTCTGATAAAGAATAGTAAGACTTTTATTGATAAGGATAGGTGTTTCTACTATAAACATACCGTCCTTCTAATCTTTTGACCCTGGTCGAATACATTTTTGACCTAGGTGAAACATGTAGTTGACCCAGGTGAAATATGTATTCGACCCAGGTCAAAAGTATAAAACATCGGAGGCTTTGAATTAGAAAGTGCCGTGTTTTACATTATAACATTACCTATTTATCAGAACAAATCGCAATGAATAAGATAATTACGCTTATACTATGCCTATGCTGTGTCTTTACAACAGCATGGGCGGATGATGCTCCGGCCCTGAATCCGTCGGATGCCAATATCGTAGGACATATACTGGACAAGAAAACGGGTGAGCATCTTTCTTTTATTAATGTATTTCTGAAAGGAACGACAATCGGTACATCGACCGATGCCACCGGTCATTATTACCTGAAGAACCTGCCGGAAGGCAAATACACCCTGGTGATGAAAACGCTGGGCTTTAAGACAGTAGAGAAACTTATCACCTTGAAGAAAGGAAAAACGCTGGAAATCAATTTTGAGGCGGAGGAAGACCTGGTGTCGTTGGATGGGGTTGTCGTATCGGCAAACCGTAATGA
>OHQG01001285.1_pt1 | contig 10533 bp, 9 predicted proteins | sample 1577871 | NCBI WGS metagenome assembly OHQG01 (sample SAMEA3879604, study PRJEB24766) | human gut metagenome | biome: human-associated habitat; feature: feces | place: USA | collected 1985/1987
CGGAGAGGGTATTAATGATGCTGTTATTTATGAAATGCATATCCGTGACGTCTCTTCAGATTCCAGTTCCGGAATTGAAAACGTTGGAAAATATTTAGGACTGACAGAGACCGGAACCACAACTGAAAATGGTGTTCCGACCGGACTTGACCATATCAAGGATTTGGGAATCACACATTTACATTTACTTCCGTTTTATGATTATGGTTCCGTAGATGAAACAAAGCTGGATACACCGCAGTTTAACTGGGGATATGATCCGGTCAACTACAACGTACCGGAAGGCTCTTATTCCACGGATCCATATCATGGAGAAGTCCGGGTGAAAGAAGCTAAAGAAATGGTAAAGACATTACATGATAACGATATCAGTGTCGTTATGGACGTGGTTTACAATCATGTATACAATGCAGGAGAATTCTGTTTTAACGTAATTGTGCCGGAGTATTTCTCAAGAGTAAATGATAATGGGACTTATTCTAATGGTTCCGGCTGTGGAAATGACACAGCATCCGAGCGTTCCATGGTGAAGAAATATATTGTGGACTCTGTGAAATACTGGGCAGATGAATATCATATTGATGGCTTCCGTTTTGACCTGGTAGGACTTTTGGATACGGAAACCATGAACGAGGTAATCGAGGAAGTGCACAAAGACCACCCGGATGTTATCTTCTACGGAGAAGGATGGTCGATGCAGACAAGCCTTACCAAAGAAGGATATTCCATGACAACACAGACCAATTCCACAGAAGTACCGGAAATGGCTTTTTTCAGTGATACTTTAAGAGATTTGTTAAAAGGAAATACATTTTCAACGACAGAAAAAGGTTTTGTATCCGGAGCAAATGGCAAAGAGAAGACCTTACAAAAATGCTTTATGGGATTATCACCGGAATGGTGTACTACACCTTCCCAGTCCATTAACTACGCATCCTGTCACGATAATCTTTCCCTGATGGATCGTATTATCCGTTCTACTCCGGAAGCTTCCGTGGAGGAGCGAATCCGCATGAACAATCTTGCAGCAGCCATTTATATGACGGCAGAGGGTGTTCCGTTTATGCAGGCAGGAGAAGAATTCTTAAGAAGCAAAGAGAAAGCAGATGGTGGTCTAGATGAAAACAGCTATGCCTCACCAGATTCGGTAAACAGCTTAAAATGGAGCAATCTGGAAGATGAACAGTATCAGAATGTTTACCAGTATTATAAAGGACTGATTGCATTCCGTAAGGCACATCCGGTGCTTCGCCTTGAAAATGCAGAGGATGTAAAAGCACATGTGACTCCGGTAGAAGATTTAGATGCTAATGTAGTAGCGTTTGCAATTACCGGTGATGTTGACGGAGAGACAGCAGATGGAATGTATGTGATCTTCAATGCCAATAATGAGAAAAAAGAAGTAACTCTTCCGGAAGGAAACTGGAATGTATGCATTAATGATACCTTAGCAGGAACAGATACGATTGAAACAATTTCTGGAACAGCAGAAGTAGCTCCGGTTTCTGCATTGATTTTAGTAAAAGGTGATGGAAACGGCAGCACAGCAGTAGCATCTGCAGGAACATTACCAGCATGGATGGCATATGTATTTACAATTCTGGTTGCCGTAGTGATTGGAGCATGTTCTGTCTGGTCACAGAAAAAGGCAGGAAAAGCCGGCAGAAAGTAGATAATTTGGAAATAAAATCTTGCAATTTAAGAAAATAGTGCTATAATAATACAGTACATGATGATTTAGGCTTTGAGAGTGGGCGTTGCGTCCACTCTCAATTCATGTTTAGAACAAAATTTAGACAGATGGAAAGGTGGTTACATGTCCAGAAAAGAAATTTATGAACAGAAGACAGAAAGCTTCATTCAGCCAATCGTTGATAAGTATCATTTTGAACTGGTAGATGTGGAATATGTCAAGGAAGGTTCCGACTGGTACTTACGGGCTTACATTGATAAGGAAGGCGGAATTACCGTCAATGACTGTGAAATGGTAGCACGGGAAATGAATGAGATTCTGGATCGGGAAGATTATGTGGAAGACTCTTATATTTTTGAAGTGAGTTCGCCGGGACTTGGCAGACCGTTGAAGAAAGAAAAGGACTATGTCCGTTCTATGGGAAAAGAAGTAGAGATACGTCTGTATCGTGCCATAGACCATGAAAAGGAATTTTGTGGAGTCTTAAGTGCATATGATGAGAATACCGTAACAATTGAAGACGAATCTTATGGACAGAAGGTATTTGATAAGAAGGATATTGCATTAATCCGTCTTGCCATCGATTTTTAATCATTAACATAGCATACAACTTAGAAAATAAGTATATAGGAGGATAAAGAAATGAATAACGAGTTGTTGGAAGCATTGACAATACTGGAACAGGAAAAAAATATCAGCAAAGAGACTTTACTTGAGGCAATTGAGAATTCTCTGCTGACTGCATGCAAAAACCATTTTGGAAAGGCAGATAATATTAAAGTAAATATTGACCCGGAAACATGCGAGTTCCATGTGCTTGCTGAGAAGACCGTAGTGGAAAAAGTAGAAGATGATGTAACAGAAATCAGCCTTGCAAATGCACGCATGATTGATTCTGAGTACAATCTTGGTGATGTGGTAAATGTAGAAGTTAAATCCAAAGAATTTGGACGTATTGCAACACAGAATGCAAAGAACGTAATTTTACAGAAGATTCGTGAGGAAGAAAGAAAAGCAATTTACAGCGAATATTACAGCATGGAAAAAGACGTTGTAACCGGAATTGTACAGAGATATGTTGGAAAAAATATTTCCATTAATCTTGGTAAAGCAGATGCCATTCTTACTGAAAATGAGCAGGTAAAGGGAGAGGTATTCAAACCGACCGAACGTATCAAGGTATATATCCTGGAAGTAAAATCTACACCAAAGGGACCAAAGATTATGGTTTCAAGAACCCATCCGGAATTAGTAAAACGTCTGTTTGAATCAGAAGTTACTGAAGTAAAAGATGGTATTGTAGAAATTAAGAGTATTGCCCGTGAAGCAGGAAGCAGAACCAAGATTGCTGTTTACTCCAATGACCCTGATGTGGATCCGGTAGGAGCTTGTGTAGGTATGAACGGAGCCAGGGTAAATGCTATCGTAAGTGAATTACGCGGTGAGAAAATTGATATCATTAACTGGAATGAGAATCCTGCTATGTTAATCGAGAACGCATTAAGCCCAGCAAAAGTTATTTCCGTAATCGCAGATGGCGAAGAGAAGAGCGCAAAGGTTGTTGTTCCGGATTATCAGTTGTCACTTGCTATCGGTAAAGAAGGACAGAATGCAAGACTTGCTGCAAGACTGACCGGATTCAAGATTGATATCAAGAGTGAGACACAGGCAAGAGAGTCCGGTGAATTTATGGATTATGAAAATGATTACGAGGACTATGATGAGGAGTATGAAGAAGGTTATGAAGAAGGTTATGAAGAAGAAAACACAGGAGATGGTGAGTTCATAGATGGCAACGAATAAGAAGATTCCTATGCGGAAATGTGTAGGATGCCAGGAAATGAAAAGCAAGAAAGAATTGATTCGGATTATTCATACGCCGGAAGATGAACTTGTAGTGGACTCCACTGGAAGGAAGAATGGAAGAGGCGCATATATCTGTCCGAATATGGATTGCTTTTTGGCAGCAAAAAAGACAAAGGGCTTGGAAAGATCTTTGAAAATGGCGATTCCGGAAGAAATATATGAGGAGTTGCAAAAGGAGATGCAGAATATTGAAACAAGATAAGGTGTTATCCATGCTTGGACTTTCTGCCAAGGCAGGAAATGTTGCAAGCGGAGAATTTTCAACAGAGAAAGCGGTAAAAGAAGGAAAGGCTCATCTGGTCATTGTCGCAGGAGATGCTTCAGATAATACGAAGAAACATTTCCGTGATATGTGCAGCTTTTATGAAGTGCCATTTTATGCTTATGCTGATAAGGAGAGTCTCGGACATCATATTGGAAAAGAATTTCGGGCATCATTGGCAGTTACCAACGAAGGTCTTGCCAAAGCCGTCATAAAGCAATTGAAACTGTTAACAACTGAATAACGGAGGTAGTTATATATGTCAAAACTCAGAGTATATGAACTCGCAAAAGAATTAAATATAAAGCCGCAGGATGTTTTGGATTCCTTACAAGGAACCCAGTATGAAGTAAAGACATCCAGCAATAGTATAGATGAAGATGCACAGAAGCTGGTGCGTTCTAAAGTAAACGGAGCAGCAAAACCAGCAGCAGAGAAAAAGCCGGCAGCAGAGACAAAGCCGGCAGGTGAAACAAAAGCTGCAGGCGAGGCAAAATCAACAGAGGCACCGGCTCGACCGAAGAAAAAAGCAAGTATTTCTGCTGTATTTAACCCACAGAACAGCAAGACCAATCCGGGAAGCAGACGTCAGGCTTATCACACCAATGCCAAGACAGGAGAAGCAAGAAGACCGGCACCGGCTGCAAGACCAGCTCAGCCTGCAAAACCGGCAGCACCAAAGCCTGCTGAGGTAAAAGCTGCAGAAGTTAAGCCGGCAGAGGTAAAAGCAACAGAAGTTAAGGCTGCAGAAGTAAAACCAGCAGAAACGAAAACTGCAGAAGTAAAGACTACGGAAACAAAAACTGTTCAGGAGAAACCGGTAGTGAAAACAGAAGAGAAGAAGACGGAGACAAGAAACTTTAACAATAACCGTCAACAGGGAGACAGACCGTATAATAACAACCGCCCGCAGGGAGACAGACCGTACAACAATAACCGCCCACAGGGAGACAGACCATACAATAATAACCGTCCACAAGGCGACAGAAATGGAAGAGGCGGAAGAAATGGTGGAAGATTCGATCAGGAATTAAACCGTTTCAATAAAGAAGCGATTCAGGCAGGACCGGATGATTTAAGAAAAGAAAGCCGTGAAAACCGTGACCGTGACAATACCCGTAAGAAACAGGTGCAGGAGCACGATAAGTTAGGAAGCAAGAAACAGGAAAGATATGTAAATCTTGAGAAAAACGGCGGTAAGAAGAAACGTCCTGCACAGCCGAAACCAAAGGAAGAAGATACCATCCGCAGCGTATCCCTGCCGGAGCGTATGACGATTAAGGAACTGGCAGATAAGATGAAGGTTCAGGCTTCTGAAATCATCAAGAAGCTCTTTATGAAGGGACAGATGGTTACCGTAAACCAGGAAATCGACTATGACAGTGCAGAAGAAATTGCACTGGAATTTAACTGTATTGCAGAGCCGGAAGAAAAGGTAGACGTAATTGCAGAGCTCTTAAAAGAGGATGAAGAAAGAGAAGAAGATTTAGTTCCAAGACCACCTGTTGTCTGTGTAATGGGTCACGTTGACCATGGTAAAACATCCCTTCTGGATGCAATCCGTAATACACATGTAACAGACCGTGAGGCTGGTGGTATTACACAGCATATCGGAGCCTATGTGGTAAGTATCAATGGACAGAAGATTACCTTCTTAGATACACCGGGACATGAAGCATTTACCGCAATGCGTCTGCGTGGAGCAAAATCTACCGACATTGCAATTCTTGTAGTTGCAGCAGATGATGGTGTCATGCCGCAGACTGTAGAAGCAATTAACCATGCTAAAGCAGCCGGAATTGAAATCGTAGTAGCAATCAATAAGATTGATAAGCCAAATGCCAATATCGACCGAGTAAAACAGGAGTTATCCGAATACGAACTGATTCCGGAAGACTGGGGTGGAAGCACCATTTTTGTACCGGTATCTGCTCATACCCACGAAGGTATTGACCAGTTATTGGAAATGTTATTATTAACAGCAGAAGTCAGTGAGTTAAAGGCAAATCCAAAACGTAAAGCCCGTGGTGTTATCATTGAGGCACAGCTGGATAAAGGAAGAGGAGCTGTAGCAACTGTTTTAGTACAGAAGGGAACCCTTACAGTTGGTGAGCCGATTGCCTGTGGTAGTGCATATGGTAAAGTGCGTGCCATGATTGATGATAAGGGAAGAAGAGTAAAAGAAGCCGGACCATCCATGCCGGTAGAGATTTTAGGACTTTCCAGTGTACCGGATGCAGGAGAAACATTCGTAGCATGTGACAGTGAAAAAGATGCAAGAAACTTTGCAGAGACATATATTTCCGAAGGAAAGGCAAAACTGTTAGAGGAGACCCGTTCCAGAATGTCTTTAGATGACCTGTTCTCACAGATTCAGTCCGGAGATGTAAAAGAGCTGGATATCATCGTTAAAGCAGACGTCCAGGGTTCTGTAGAAGCCGTAAAACAGAGTCTTGTAAAACTTTCCAACGACGAAGTTGTGGTTAAGATTATCCATGGTGGTGTTGGTGCAATCAATGAGTCTGATGTCAGCCTTGCATCTGCATCTAATGCAATCATCATTGGATTTAACGTAAGACCGGACCCTACAGCAAAGGTTACTGCTGAAAATGAAGGTGTAGATATCCGTCTTTATAAAGTTATCTATAACGCAATTGAAGACGTAGAAGCTGCTATGAAGGGAATGTTAGATCCTGTATACGAAGAAAAAGTAATCGGCCATGCAGAAGTCCGTCAGATTTTCAAAGCATCCGGTGTTGGTAACATTGCAGGTTCTTATGTATTGGATGGTAACTTCGAGCGTGGATGTAAAGTCCGTATTACCCGTGAGGGAACACAGATATTTGAAGGAAATCTTGCTTCCCTGAAACGTTTCAAGGACGATGTGAAGGAAGTAAAAGCCGGGTATGAGTGTGGTCTTGTATTCGAAGGATTTAATGATATTGCAGAACTGGATCAGGTAGAGGCATATAAGATGGTAGAGGTTGCCAGATAATCTGATAGAAGGACAGGAAAATTATGCAAAAAAATAGTATGAAAAATATGCGGATAAATGGAGAAGTTCAAAGAGAACTCTCCAACATTATCCGGAGTGAAGTAAAAGACCCGCGTATTGCGCCGATGACCAGTGTGGTCGCCGTAGAAGTGGCACCGGATTTAAAAACCTGTAAGGCGTATATCAGTGTATTCGGAGACGAAGAAGCTCAGAATAATACAATCAAAGGTCTTAATAGTGCAGAAGGGTATATTCGTCATGCCCTCGCAAAAAGTATCAATTTAAGAAATACTCCGGAGATTCGGTTTATCCTGGATCAGTCCATTGAGTATGGTGTAAACATGTCAAAGAAAATTGATGAGGTGATTGGACAGGAAGAGTCCTAAGCCTCATCCGAAGAGAAAGAGAGCAGGTGTTGCCAATGAAATTAGAGGAACAGCTTTATGATGTGAAGCGTGTAGCAATAGCCGGTCATGTAAAACCTGACGGAGACTGTGTAGGTTCCACGTTAGCAGTATATAACTATATCAGAAAATATCATCCGGAAATGGAAGTGGAACTCCATCTGGAACCGATTCCAAACATTTTCAAATTCCTTGCAAATGCAGATAAAATTGACAGCTCTTATATAGAAAAAGAGCCATACGATTTATTTATTGCATTGGACTGCGGCGATGAGAAACGACTGGGAAATGCAGTGAAATATTTTCATGCAGCAAAACGCACCTTCTGTGTTGACCATCATATCAGCAATCAGAACTTTGCAGATGCAAACTACATTTTCCCGGAGGCAAGTTCAACCTGTGAGCTTGTATATGAACTCATAGATGAAGAGAAGATTACAAAGGAAATTGCAGAATGTATTTATGTGGGAATTGTGCATGATACCGGTGTGTTCCAGTATTCCTGTACTTCTGCAAAGACCATGAACATTGCCGGCAGGCTGATGGAAATGGGAATTGATTTCAGCCGTATCGTGGATAAGACTTATTATGAGAAAACTTACGAGCAGAACCGGATTTTGGGTCAGGCATTGGTGGACAGCCAGCTCTTTTTAGATGGAAAATGCATTGCATCTATCGTAACCAAAGAAGAAATGGAAAAATACCAGGTTCTTCCGAAACATTTAGAAGGAATCGTACAGCAGCTTCGTGCTACCAAAGATGTGGAAGCTGCAATCTTTCTTTACGAAAATGAGGATGGAAGCTTTAAAGCAAGCATGCGTTCCAGTGGTAAGGTAGATGTGGCAGTTATTATGATGTCCTATGGTGGAGGCGGTCATATACGGGCAGCCGGAGCAACCATAGAAGGCAATGCTAAAGAGATTCTTGAGGGAATCGTAAAGGACGTTGAAAAACAGCTTTTGAAATAGACAGGATAACGTATGGACGGAATTATTAATGTAAGAAAAGAAAAAGGATTTACGTCCTTTGACGTAGTTGCAAAGCTGCGTGGAATTTTAAAAATGAAAAAGATTGGACATACAGGTACGCTTGATCCGGATGCGGAGGGCGTACTTCCTGTATGTATAGGAAAAGCAACCAGAGTCTGTGACCTTTTAACTGATAAGGACAAGGTATACGAGGCAGTCATGCTTTTGGGAAAAGAAACGGATACCCAGGATATGACAGGAACCATATTAAAGGAATCCGAGGTAAATCTTTCCATAGAAGAAGTAAAGCAGTGTATTGAAAGCTTTGTGGGAGAATATGCACAGATTCCGCCGATGTATTCTGCACTGAAGGTCAATGGAAAGAAATTATGTGACTTGGCAAGAAACGGTGTGGAAGTAGAACGCAAGGCAAGGAAGGTTCAGATATTAGATATTGCAATTTTATCAATCGACTTGCCGCGAGTGACCATGCGGGTGCACTGTTCCAAAGGAACTTATATCCGGACATTGTGCCATGACATCGGAGAAAAATTAGGTTGTGGAGCCTGTATGGAGTACCTGGTACGGACAAGAGTTTCAGATTTTCAAATAGAAGATGCAAAAACACTGCAGGATATTGAGACAATAATGAAAAGTGGTAAGATAGAAGAGATTTTATATCCCATTGATACCGTATTTAAAAATCTGCCACAGATTCACAGCCGCAAAGATAGTACAGCACTTTTATATAATGGAAATAAGCTGCCGCTGCCCGTGATAGCAGAAGCAGAGACGATAGAGCATACGCTTGCTTCTTTTTATAAAGAAGATGACTGCAAAAAAGTCAGAGTGTATGACAATGTAAATCATTTTGTTGGAATATATGAATACCGTACAGCGGACAGGCTGTTTAAGCCGGTAAAACTTTTCTTTACACAGCAATGAGAAGAAAAAAGACATTTAAGCAGGTATAAAAAATGAAGTATATACATGGAACAACAGAATTTCATATTGAAGAAGAATGCGTGCTTTCCCTTGGCAAATTTGACGGTCTGCACAGAGGACATGAGACTTTATTAGAACATATGATGGAGCAGAAGAATAAAGGCTGTGCAACGGTACTATTTACCTTTGCCATTCCGCCGAGACCGGGCAGGATAAATGAAGTCCAGAAGGTGCTTACGACGAATGAAGAGAAGGTTGCAATCTGTGAAGAGCAGGGCATTGATTATCTGATTGAATATCCTTTTACCAAAGAAGTCATGACCATGGAACCGGAAGCATTTATTGAAATGCTGGCTTCTTCCATGAAAATCCGTGGCATTGTGGTTGGAACAGATTTTCATTTCGGACATAACCGCCGCGGAGATTACCATCTGCTGGAAATATATGCGAAGAAGCTGCATTATGAACTTAAGGTAATAGATAAGGTTCAGTATGAGAATCGGGATATCAGCAGTACCTTTATCCGGGAAGAAGTAGAAAAGGGCAATATGGAAAAAGTAAAATACCTTCTTGGTTATGATTATTTTGTGGAAGGTGTTGTAATACATGGCAGAGAAATGGGCGCGAAGGTACTTGGAATCCCGACCATAAATATCATACCGCCGGAAAACAAACTGCTTCCGCCGTTTGGCGTCTATGTTTGTGATGTTGTAGTAGGGGATAAGACGTATCATGGAATCGCAGATGTTGGATGTAAGCCGACTATCGAAGGGGTTAATCCGGTGGCAGTGGAAACCAATATTTTTGATTTTAATGAGAATCTCTATGGAAAGAAAGTGCGTGTCTGCTTCCGGAGCAGAGAGCGCAGCGAGATGAAGTTTGAATCCTTAGAGGCTTTAAAGCAACAGCTCGAACAGGATATTGCCTATGGCAGATTTTATGTACAGCAGCATTAAATATATGAATTTCGTAAAATTTCGAACAATTGTTACATAATTGTTACATATTTATGTTGACATTATGAAATCACGTTGCTATAATCTTAAAATATGGAGAAGCATATTGATTCGAACAGATGCGGAAATGCAGGGTGCATTTTGCATCGTTGCAATGTCAGGAGGCATATTTTTATGAAGAACAATAGAAAGTGGAAGACAACAGCATTTATTCTTACCTGTGGACTTACAGTGGCGCTTGAGGGTGGCGCAGTTGCACAGACATCAGCAGGTTCCGGCTTAAATGCAGGAATATTTGCTACAATGGATTCCTATTATAATACAGATATTGTTGTTTCAGCAACCAATACTGTTACAACGATGGAAGGACAGTCTGAGGATGCGGCAGCAACCGATACAACGGTACCTGCAGATACAGCAGCAACCGATACAGCGGTACCTGCA
>OHQG01001288.1_pt1 | contig 10493 bp, 13 predicted proteins | sample 1577871 | NCBI WGS metagenome assembly OHQG01 (sample SAMEA3879604, study PRJEB24766) | human gut metagenome | biome: human-associated habitat; feature: feces | place: USA | collected 1985/1987
GTGAGCCCGCTGCGCTTGATAAATTCCATAAATTCCTCGCGCGTGGGATAGCTGTCCATCGCCCTGGTGTAGGCCGCGTCTATCTCGTCGCTGGGAACGTCTATCTTTCTGTTGGAGATCTCCTTCTGCAGCTCGCCCTGAATGATAATGCCGTCAAGAGCGGCCCTTCTGATCTGAGGGATGTCCGCCGAGCTGACGTTGCTGCCGTACTGCTCGGAGATCTGCGCCGCGCCCTTTTCAAGCTCGGAACGCAGAACTTTCCTGCCGTTGACCTCCGCCACGGGGTAATCGCGCATTCCGTCTCCGCCGCCCCTGTTGCCACGGGAGTAGAGCCCGTATCCCGCGAAGCATGAAGCCACGAAGAATAGTATCACGATTATCATTATTACTTTGGTATAGTTCCGCATAGTTCTCAGCAAGGGAAATCTTCCTCCTCAAAATAATCACTTTGTTTATAACTTAGTTATGATACGCTAGCGCCCCGATACTGTCAAAGACCGAGGCAAAATTACCGAGTTCGGCCTCTTTTTCCGCGGCGTATTTCGCGCAGAGCTTAGTGCAGGCCTCCACATCAGCGCCGATCTGTCCGATAAGCTCTTCCGCTCCGTCAAATTTTCTCTCGCCGCGGATACGTCCGATGATGAAGAGCCGCATTAGGCTGCCGTATAGGCCGTCGTCAAAGTCTATCACGTGCGCCTCGCAGCGCGGCGCGCGGCGTCCGTCGTCAAAGGTCGGGTTGCTGCCGATGTTGAGCGCGACGCTGCGCCACTCCCCCTCTATATATGAAAGGGCCGCGTAGACGCCGTGCGGAGGATATATCTTGCCCTCTTTGACGGATATATTCGCGGTGCGGTATCCGAGCAGCCGTCCCCGCGCCTCCCCCTGCACCACTCTGCCGCTGATAATGAACGGATAGCCCAGAAGTTCGCAGGCCAGCGCCATTTTGCCGGCCAGGACGGCCTCTCTCGTCGCGGTGCTGCTTACCACCCGCCCCTCGGCCTTGTAGGAGGGGATGACATCGAGCGACCAGCCGCGTTCCCGCGCAAGTTCGGCAAGCACGACGGGATTGCCGGAGCGTCCCCTGCCAAAGCGGAAGTTTTCACCGATGACAAGGCCGTCGACGCGGTATTTTTCCGCGATGTAGTCCGCAAACCCGCGTGGTTCAAGCGCCGCGAATTCATGCGTGAAGTGTATCTTCTCCATGCGCGGTATGCCAAGGTAACGGGCGATCAGGTCCCTTTCGGGCGGCGTGAAAAGCAGTTTGAAGTTGTCACGGTTAAGGAGCATCCGTGGATGGCCCTCGAAGGTGATGACTCCCCAGCCGGTGTCTCTTTGTGCGGATTCCCGCTTAGCCATTTCAAGAAGCCGCCGGTGACCTAGGTGAAAGCCGTCAAAGGCCCCAAGCGCGTATATCATTCGGCCCCGCCCCCCTGGATTATTATGTTGACCTCGGGAGCCAGCTCAAAGGTCCCCCCACAGGGAAAGGGCGAACGAAGCGACGACCAGCCTGCCGGCAAGCGGCGCGGTCTGTACGAGCGGACGGCGTTTCAGCCCGGCGAGCGTTATCCGCTGTCCATGAGACAGCCGCTCGAAAGAATCGCCGTCCGCCTCGTAGCCTGGAAAGAGTTCGCAGAGACCTGTAACTGGGATCAGCTCCGCAGCAAGTTCCTCGCGCGACATTTCAAAAAGGGCCTCCGCGCCTTTAGCCTTAGTAATAGAGAAGGGACCGCTTGATATTCTCGCAAGGCTGGCAATATGGGCCAGCGAGCCAAGGCGTTCGCCAAGGTCGCGGGCAAAGCTGCGTATGTAGGTGCCCTTGCGGCAATCGACGCACATTCTCACCCTGCCGCTACCGTCCAGCGAAGAGAGGCGGGATATTTTTACAAAGCAGACCGGTTTGGCCTCCGGTATGACCGCCCGCCCGCCGCGCGCCAGAGCGTGGGCCCGTTCGCCCTCGATGTGGACGGCGGAGACCGCTGGCGGAGACTGCATGCGCCAGCCCATAAAGCCGCAGAGCGCAGAGTCGATCATCTCGTCGGTGATATGCTCCCATGGCGCGCGCGCCGTTACCTCGCCGCTCATATCGTCGGTCGAAGTGGCGGCGCCGAAGGCGATCTCCGCCTCATAGCGTTTTGGCATCTCCATGACGAAGTTCGAGAGGCGCGTCGCCTGCCCCACCAGCACGAGCAGAAGGCCGGAGGCGGTAGAATCGAGAGTTCCGCCGTGTCCCGTCTTTATCTTTTTGCCAAGGATGCCGCGCACTCTCTGTACACAGTAAGTGCTTCTGAGCCCTGCCGGTTTATTGAGCGGAAGTATTCCCGAAAGCGACATACTTTTCAGCCTCTTTTTTTACCGACGCGAGGGTATCCTCAAAACCACCTGAAATTTTAGCGCCGGCGGCGTTCTGATGGCCGCCGCCGCCGAAGCGGGAGGCAAGATCGCGCGCGCTGTAGGGCGCGCGGCTTCTCACGCTGAGCTTATTATTGCCGTTTTTCTCCGCGAGAAAGAGCGCCACCTTTACGCCTTTGATACGCATCAGCATGTTGATGAGGCCGTCAAGGGCGTTGGAATCCGCATCCGCGCCGTCGATCTCGAAACCGCGGAGCCAGAATAGAGCGCATTTACCGCCGGCAAAGAGCTCAGTGCGCGATAGGGCAAGCCCCCAGAGGCGCAAAATTTTATCAGTCATATTTTCGTTGATGCGGTCGTCGATCTCCGTCGGCTTCGCCCCCGCTTCGAGCAGGAGCTGCGCGCAGCCGTGGCTCTCCACCGAGGTCGAGTTGTAACGAAAGTTGCCGTTATCGGTCACCAGCGCCGTGTAGAGCGCAGAGGCCTCCCCCTCGGTGATGCCTTTGCCGTAGGCCGAAAGCAACGCGGTAATTATCTCCGCGGTGGCGGAGGCACTTGGCACGACGAGATTCGTCGCGGCGAACATCGTGTTGTCGCCGTGGTGGTCGATGTTGACGGAGTCGGCGCAGGCCGACAGCAGCTCCGGCATGTTGGCGAGCGTACGCTTTTCCGTGCTGATGTCGACGGCGGCCAGCAGAGCGTTCCGCACCTCTCCGGCAGGAAGGCTTTTGGTTACGCGCAGCTCCGCCGCATGCGGAAAGAAGGAGAAGGTATCCGGCAGACTGTCTGGACAGACAATCATAACTGATTTACCCTCCCGCTTTCCCAGGGAATAGAGCGCGAAGGCGCTGCCGAGGGTGTCTCCGTCAGGATTTTCATGGCAGAGTATCACCCACGAATCATGTCTTTTCAGCTTTTTCAGCACCTCGTCAAAGAGGCCGTTCTTCTCCGCCGTCACTGCTGAGCGTCCCTTTCGGCCCTCTTCTGCGCGTCAAGCTCCGCCACTTTATCAAGCAGCTCGTCCATCGCACGCGCTTTGTTTTCCGAGTCGTCATAGCAGAAGTGAAGCTCGGGGATCGTACGCAGGTGCATCTCCTTGCCCAGCATCGAACGGAGGGGACCCGCCGCCGAGTCGAGCACGGCCTGGACCTTTTCGCGGTTTTCTTCCTTTATAAGGGTATAAAAGACCTTTGCGTAGCTCAGGTCACGCGATACGGAGACCTTCGTGAGCACGGCCTCCGCCGCCTCCGCCCTCTTTATCCGCGTCTGGAGCATCTCGGAGATGAGACGCAGAAATTCTTTGTTTATCCTGTCAATTCGATAGGTCGCCATAATTGAACACCTCCAGCGAGAATCCGGTTATCTCGAATTCTCCCTCTTCTTCCCTCTGATACAGATATTTTTCAAGGTTGCCCATTCTTTCGTCAAGCTCCGCGGAGGAAGAACCCGCCGCCGCGAAGCCCAGTTCGGCGGCGTTATGACATCCGTCCGGCCCAAGGTCGGAGGCGGAGATGGCGAAACGTCCGCGTACGCCGTCCGTGAGAGAGCGCACCACATGTCTGCGGTCTTTGAGGCTGCCCGCAAAGGGAAGCCTCAGTGAAAGCTGCGCCGCAGCTATCCAAAAGGACATCTTATCTTCACTCCAATTACAGCATGCCTTTGGCAGTCTTAAAAGGTATATTCTGCCTGCCGCCGCCCGCCGCATAATGCCGAACCGCGAAGGCGGCGGAATAAATCCGCCGCCGCGGCGCTTCGCATGGACGGGGCGGCAGGCTTAATCTAATCTACTCCAGAGTCTTTTTCTCTTTAAGTATCTCGTAGGCCTCGATTACGTCGCCGACCTTAAAGTCCTGGAACTTTTCAAAGCTGAGGCCGCATTCGTTGCCCGCCTTGATCTCGCGCACGTCGTCCTTGAAGTGCTTGAGGCTCGACAGCTCGCCGTTCCAGAAGACGACGCCGTCACGGATGAGGCGCACCTTCGCGCTTCTGCGCATAAGTCCCTCGGTTATACGGCATCCCGCGATGTTGCCGACCTTCGGCACGCGGAATATTTCGCGTATCTCCGCCAGGCCGAGAGTGTGCTCGCGCAGTTCGGGAGCCAGCATACCCTCCATAGCGGCCTTTACGTCGTCCAGCATGTCGTAGATGACCTGGTAAAGGCGTATCTGGACGCCCTCGTTCTCGGCGATCTTCTTCGCGTTGCTGTCCGGGCGGACGTTAAAGCCGATGATGATGGCGTTGGAGGCGGAGGCGAGCATGACGTCCGATTCGGAGATGCGGCCGACGCCCTCGTGCACGATGTTCACGGAGACCGCGTTCGTACTCATCTTCATCAGCGAAGAATGGAAGGCCTCCAGCGAGCCCTGCACATCCGTCTTGAGGACGATACGCAGCTGCGGGATCTCTTCCGTCTGCATCTTCTCATAGAGCTCTTCGAGCGTCAGGCGCTTCGCCTTGCTCTGGTCCGTCTCGCGGCGCTCAAATTCGCTCTGCGAGATGAGGTCGCGCGCCTCTCGCTCCGTGGAGAGCGTGGTGAACTTCTCTCCCGGCTGCGGTACGTTTTCCAGTCCAAGGATCTCGACCGGCATACTGGGACCGGCTGAGTTCACGTTGTTGCCCTTATCGTCGATCATCGCGCGGATCTTGCCCCACGCCGTGCCGGTGTGGATGATGTCGCCGCGGTGCAGCGTACCCTCCTGGACGATGACGGTAGCGACCGGCCCCTTGCCCTTATCAAGGTTCGCCTCGATGACGGTGCCGGTCGGAGCGGCCTTCGGGTCGGCCTTGAGCTCCTGCATTTCAGCGACGATGAGCAGCATCTCAAGAAGGTCGTCAACGTGGAGCCCCTGCTTGGCGGCCACATCCACCATGATGGTATCGCCGCCCCACTCTTCGGGGACCAGTCCGTAGTCCGATAGCTGCTGGCGGACCCTCTCGGGTTTCGCCTCCGGTTTGTCCATCTTGTTTACGGCGACGACGATGGGAACGCCAGCCGCCTTCGCGTGGTTGAGCGCCTCGATCGTCTGCGGCTTGATACCGTCGTCGGCGGCGACTACAAGGATCGCGATATCCGTGACCTGTGCGCCGCGCGCGCGCATCGAGGTGAACGCCTCGTGGCCAGGAGTATCGAGGAAGACAAGCGTGTTGCCGTTATATTCGACGCGGGAGGCTCCGATGTGCTGCGTGATGCCGCCGGCCTCTTTTTCGGTAACATGGGTCTTTCTGATGTTGTCAAGCAGCGTCGTCTTCCCGTGGTCGACGTGTCCCATGACGGTGATGATTGGCGGGCGCGGCCTCGGGTTCCGCCGTCTTTTCGGGTTCTTTGCCAAAGACAAAATTCTTCTTATAGCTCTTGCCCAGTATCTGGAGCACCTTTTCGTCGGCCCGTGTCGTCGCGGGTACCATAAGCCCCTCGGCCATCAGGGCTTTGACCGCGCTGCCGGCCTTTTCGCCGATCAGCGCCGCAATATCGGAGACGGAGGCTCCCTCGGGAACATTTACCGTCGGGTAGGTCGATATCTCCTCTATTGCCTGCTGCGCGGCGGCCTCTTTCGCCTCTTTAAGGGACTCCTCCACCATCGGGATAAGTCCTTCGTCTATCGAACTCATATGCGATTTAATACTGACTCCGAGTTTTGTCAGTATCTCCACCATCTCCGTATTGCTTTTTTCCAGCATCTTCGCAAGATCATATACTCTGATTTTACTCATCCGCATCACTCCTGTCTTCATTCAATAATGAAACTATTTTTTCGGCAAAACCGCTTCCCTCCGGAAGCGCCGCGGCCTGCGCGGCGTTTATCCCGAGATGTCTTCCAAGAAGCTCCCTGCCGGTATCTTTTAATATGAATATATTCAATTCGCCGCGCTCTTCCGCCGAATGCAGCTTGCGAAGCACGTTTTCGGAGCAGTCCTCCGTCACGAATACCACAAGCCGCTTCCCGCCGCGCAGCGCCTCAAATATCTTATCCTGGCCGATCAGCAGCTCCTGAGCCCGCCGCGCGAGGCTGAGCATGCTGAGCGCCCTCTCTGTCGGAGCGCCCATCCTAACCAGCCTCTTCATCGCCGCATTTTTCCAGCAGCTCGGCGTAAAGGGGCTCGGGAACCTCGGCCTTCAGCGCCCGCGAAAAGGATTTTTTCTTCTTCGCGGACTCTACGCAGGAACGCCGGGCGCAGACATACGCACCGCGGCCGTTGGCCTTTCCCGTTGGATCATAGCGCACCTCGCCATCAGGCGTCCTGATAACGCGCAGCAGGATACGCTTCGGGGACTCCTCCCCGCAGCCGACGCAGGTCCGCGGCCTCTGTTTTTTCAGCACCGGCTGAGAACTCTGCTTATCCATAGGACGCTCCTATTTATTATCCTCGTCGATTATCTCGGAGAGATCCATGAAGAGGTCCTTCATCGTCGGCAGTTTTTCCTCTTCCTTGACCTTGATGTCGATCTTCCAACCGGTCAGGCGCGCCGCGAGACGCACATTCTGCCCTGCCTTGCCAATGGCGAGCGAGAGCTGATCGGAGCGGACATAGGCGATGACCGAACGGTCCTGATCAAGAAGCGGCTCGATCCGCACGACCTTCGCTGGAGAGAGCGCGTTCACGATATATTTCAGCGGATCGTTGTTAAATACGATGATGTCGATCCTCTCGCCGTTAAGCTCGCTGCTTATCGACTTAATGCGGCCACCCTGCTTGCCGACGCAGGCGCCGAGCGGCTCAACATTGACGTCGAGGCTCGCCACGGCGATCTTCGCGCGGGTGCCGGCCTCGCGGACTATGTTGCGGATCTCGACGACGCCGTCCTGTATCTCGGGCACCTCGAGCTCCAGCAGACGGCGCAGGAGTCCGGGATGGGTACGCGAGACGATGATACGCGGGCCGCGCGTCGTCTGGCGCACGTCGAGAAGATAAAACTTCATGCGGCTGCCGGGAATATACTTCTCACCGAGGATACGCTCCTCTTTCGGCATGATCGCCTCCGTCTTGTCGTTGAGGCGGACGAGTATCTGGTCGCCCTCAGCCTTGAATATCGAACCGGTGACGATGTTTCCGATCTTGTCGGAGAACTGTTCGTACACCACCTGACGCTCGGCGTCCTTGAGCTTCTGGATGATGACCTGCCGCGCCGTCTGCGCCGCAATGCGCCCGAAATCCTCCGGCAGCACCTCTGTACGGATGATGTCGCCGACCTCGAGCTCCTTGTATCCGCGGCGTTCCGCCTCTTCAAGGGTCATCTCCGCGTCGGGATTGACCACCTCTTCCACGATCTCGTAAACCTCATAAAGAGAGAACTCACCGTTTTCGACATCTATGTAGACTTCGGTGTGCTGATTTCCGCCCTTGAACTTCTTATAGGCCGAGACCATCGCCGCCTCGAGGCTGGAGACGATCGTCTCCTCCGAGAGCCCCTTCTCCTCCTCTATCTGCCGGAGAACCTTTTTAAAATCTTTTCCAAGCTGCATTTTTCCAATTCGACTCCCTTCGTGGTAACGGTTTATTTTTTCTTTTTCGGTATCTTTTTAAAGGTTTTTTTCTGGCCCGTCTGCGGTATATATATGAGATGAGCCCGTTTTATATCGTCGAGAGAGACGCGCCGCTCTCCCTCGGAGGTCATGATGACCGCCTCGTCATCCGGCGTCGTTCCTGAAAGTGTTCCTTTCAGCGTGCGGCCGCCCTTCTTCAGGTATATTTGAGCCTCTTTACCTTCAAAGCGCCGGTAATCCTCAATAACGAAAAGCGGGCGTTCCAGGCCGGGAGAGCTGATCTCCAGAAAATACCTCTCCGGCAGGTCGTCCTCTATCGTGTCGAGGTATTCGCTGACCTCCCGCGAGACCCGCTCGCAGTCCTCTATATCTATGCCGCCAGGCATTTCCAGGTACAGCCTGAGGATATCCATGCCTGCCTCCGAGACGATCTCGAAGCCGGCGCACTCATATCCAAGCGATTCGGCGCGCTGGTAGAGGGCGCCGTGTATTTCGCTGTATTTTTCCCGGTTCAAAAAGAACACCTCCCGTAACAAAAGAAGAGTGGGCACACCCCACTCTTCCAGTCATTTCTCCTGAATTAGCTCTTAAATTGTAGCACTTTTTCAAAAAAAAGCAAACATCAATAGCATTTAACCGGTGCAGGCGCATGAGAACAGCCCCTGCGCCCGCCCCGCCGGAGGACGTTCGTAACTGCGGCACGTTAAACCCAGCAGTACTCTCCGTCCGACTCGTCGTAGTGCCAGAAGTCCGCGTAGCTCAGGCGGTGCAGAGGCTTGTCTGAATCCTTCACCTTAACGCCGCGTTTGACGAGCTCCTGCCAGAACCCCGTGTTTGAAATATCGCCCTGCATCGTAAGGTGGACAAGCCTGCCGCCGCGTATGACCGCCTTTGTATACCCGCGGCGCCATTCGCTGACCAGCACCTCGTCGCCGGCCTCCGACGCGTTGGGCCCCAGCGAGAGCGTCGTTAGGCCAAAGAAATTCATCGTGTTCTTCATCGCGTAGCGGTCGGCATATTTCACCGCCTCGCCGCAGATATTGCGTGCCGCCGTCTCCCCCTGCAGAGCGGCGTTGGGCCAGATGCCCGAGAGCCCGGCGACGTCTCCCGCGGCCCAGATGTTGGCGACGTTCGTGCGCATATAGTCGTCGACCTTCACGCAGCGGTCTGTTACGACGCCGCTGCCCTCAAGAAATTCGATGTTTGGACGCACCCCCGCGGTAACAATCACAAAGTCGGCGGGCAGCCGTTCGCCGCTCTCAAGCAGCACCGCGCGCATCCGGCCCCCATCATCCACCTCGGAGCCGGCGGCCTTTTTCGCGAGGAAGAACTCACAGCCGACCTCCTCAAAGAGCCGCTGATAGGGAGCGGCGGCCACGGCGTCTAGCTGAAGCGGGCAGATGCGGTCCTCCATCTCGACGACCCGGCACTTGATACCAAGTTCGCAGAGGGCGTAGGCGGCGTCAAGCCCGACGAGGCCGGATCCGACGATGACGCATTCCTTCGCGCCGCGCGCGGCGGCCTTTATCTTCTGCGCGTCCGAGAGGTCGCGCAGACCGTAGACGTTCTTCGCCTCCCGAAAGCCGGGGATCGGCGGGATGAAGAAACGCGCCCCCGTGGTTATCAGCAGAGCGTCATAGGGCAGTTTACCCGATTTCCTGCCGACGGCGCAGTTCTCCGCCGGAAGGACGGACGTTATCTCCTCCTCCGCAATGAAGCGGATATTGTTCTTCTCAAAAAAATCCGCGCCCGCAAAATTTATCTCCTCCGCGCTCTTTCGTCCGCCAAGAAAATGGTGCAGCATACAGCGCGAGTGAACGGCGGCGTCCTTCGCCACTACCGTGATTTCGTCGTCCGGGCGCAGTTCGCGGATCTTTCTCGCCGCGGAGATACCGGCAGCTGAAGCTCCGATGACAAGATGTCTCATCTACTCCACCTCCTTAAGATAGATGGCCTCTTTAGGACAGGCACGCACGCAGCTCGGCCCCTCTTCCTTACCGGCGCAGAAATCGCACTTTATTACAACGCTGCGCGTTGCGGTATCGGGCTTCGGCACGCCATAAGGGCAGTTCATGACGCACATATAGCAGGCTCCGCACTTTGTCTCGTCGTACTCGACAAGCCCCGTCTCAGGATTCTTACGCATCGCGCCGCTCATGCAGCTCACGACACACATCGGCTCATCGCAGTGGCGGCAGAAGAGCGGGCGGTAATGTTTCCCACCGTCCTGCAGAATAAAATTGCGGCTCTCATTCTCAGGGTCGTTCAAATCAAGGGAATAGATGTTATCTATCCCGTCCCTGCGGTGGGCATTCATACACGCAAGAGAACAGTTCATGCACCCGTCGCACTTATCGGCGTCAATAAAGATACGTTTCATAGCCGCACGCTCCTTTCCATCTCAGATCCCCAGCGCGGCCCGCTTCTCGAGTATGATTCCCTCAAGCTTGTCCGCCGCCGACACTGCGTCGGGATCGATGATAACCTGCCCTCCCGTAAGAGATTTCATCTGCTCTGTAAGCACATCCACCACAACCTTGCTGCCGGTGATGAAGGGCGCCTCGCCAAGATGGAGCGGCAGTCCGAGCGCAAGCCCGAAGGCTCCGTCGGCAAGAGCCTGCTCCTCCAGCCACTGCGGCGCGGAGAGGACGAGCGGCATCT
>OHQG01001301.1_pt1 | contig 10363 bp, 9 predicted proteins | sample 1577871 | NCBI WGS metagenome assembly OHQG01 (sample SAMEA3879604, study PRJEB24766) | human gut metagenome | biome: human-associated habitat; feature: feces | place: USA | collected 1985/1987
GCCCGGAGCAAGAGTGCAGAGGTGCGGGTCGCCAGTGGCGACCTCAAAAGGCCGCAGGCATTTTGAAGCACCGACCGAGCCGACAGGCGAGACCGCAGCCCTTTGAAGGGAGTCAAGGGGGAACGCCTTGCCCAGTGATATGATGCCGTGCGTCATATCCTACTGGGTATTATCTGGCGCAAAACGGCGGCAGATCCAGCAGCTCCGCTGCTGCGTTTTTCCCACGCCAAGCTGTTGAAACGGAGGAATGTCTATCTGAAACTGACACGACACAACGGACGAGCCGGAGCACACGGCACTTACAACCCCAAGCACAATGACCGCAGTTTCAACCTTGCCAACAGTGAGCACATCGACCCGGAACGAGCCAAGGGCAACATCTACTGGGACTGCTTTCACGGTTTCCGCTCGGCTCTTGACCCACAAGACCCGGACGATCTGGCGGCAACCTTCTCGGACGTAGAACGGCAGTTCTACGAAACCCACTACACGGCTTTTGTGGAAAGCCAGAACGAGCGTAACGCCAAGATCCGGCACACAGAGCGCAACCGCTCCATTCCCGACCTGTTGTCCAGCCGCAAGACCTGCCCAGAGGAAAGCATCTACCAGATTGGCACCATGGAAGAATCCGTTCCACCGGGTACTCTGGCACTCATTGTCAGCGAATTTTACGAGGAGTTTGAACGGCGCTTTGGTTCCCATATCCACATTCTGGACTGGGCGCTGCATCTGGATGAGGGTACGCCCCACATCCATGAGCGCCATGTATTTGACTGCAAAAACCGGTATGGGGAGCTGTGTCCCCAGCAGGAAAAGGCGCTGGAGGAACTGGGTTTTGAGTTGCCTGATCCGAGTAAGCCCAAGGGCAAACACAACAACCGCAAGCAGACCTTTGATGCAGTTTGCCGAACGATGCTCTTTGACATCAGCCGCAAACATGGGGTGCATCTGGAGCAGGAACCGTCCTATGGTGGGCGGGCGTATCTGGAGAAACAGGACTATATCCTGATGAAGCAAAAGGAGCAGCTGGCGGCGCAGGAACAGAAGCTGGAGGAGCTGACCCTGAAAATTGAGGATGTGGAAACACTTGTGGAGGAAGTTTCGGATATTGCCTATGACAAGGCGGTGGAGGTTGTCACCGATACTGTCCGGCAGGAAACCCATAAGGAGGATATCCGGTTGGTGGAGGAAACGAAAAACTGGGTTCTCTCGCCGGAACGGAAAGCGCCGCAAAAAGAGCGTGAGTATGCCGCCGCCCGGTTGGATGGAGTAATTTCAAAAATCAAAAACGCCATGCAGTCTGCGCTGACAAAAATCCAGAAGAAGCTGATGCAGCCGGAGGTCAAGCAGGCTGGTAAACAGCAGATTCAGGAAAAAGCCAAGGAATCCATTCTTGCTTTCCTGAAAAAAGCCAAGCAGGATAGCGCACAGAGAGAATCCAACCGGAAAAAGCAGCAGGAAAAACAGGATATGGAGCTTTAAGGCATCTGGTTTTGCGAACAAATCAGGTGCTTTTTTCTCGAGGAGGTGAGAAACATTGAACAGCGAATCGCAGAGTTTCGTCCCTGCTACCCGGCAGGCTGAAAGTAATGAATTGACCGTTGATGAAGTGCGGGAAAGCCTTTCCACGACAGAAAAAGGACAACCAGCCAACACCATTGGAAATTGCCGCACAGTATTCTGTCAAGATCCGCTTTTGCGGGGTGCAATCCGGCTAAATCTGCTGACCGACCGTGTGGACATTGTGCGGGATCTGGGCTGGCGTAGAAACACCAGCGCCTTGACTGATACCGATGTCAAATATCTGCTCCTTTATTTTGAGCAGAACTATGGCCTGACCAGTGAAAAGAAGCTGATGGCGGCACTCTCTATCGTAGCAAACGAAAACTGCTATCATCCCATTCAGGATGTGCTGAACAGTCTGGTGTGGGACTGCAAGCCCCGGATACGCTCCTGTCTGCATCACTTTCTGGGGGCAGACGAGAGCGACTATGTGGAAGAAATGCTCAAGCACTTCCTGCTGGGAGCCATCCGCCGGGTCTTCCATCCAGGTTCAAAGTATGAAGAGCTGCTCTGTCTGGTGGGCGGTCAAGGAGCCGGAAAGTCCACCTTCTTTCGCTTCCTGGCGATACAGGACGAGTGGTTCTCTGATGACCTGAAAAAGCTGGATGATGACAAGGTGTTTGCCAAGCTGCAAGGCCACTGGATCATCGAGATGTCTGAGATGCTGGCCACCAGCAACGCCAAGAGCATTGAGGAGATCCGCTCCTTTATCAGTCGCCAAAAGGAAACCTACCGCACCCCCTATGAGACCCATCCCAAAGACCGTCTGCGGCAGTGTGTGTTCGGTGGTTCCTCCAACACGCTGGATTTCTTACCCCTTGACCGGGCAGGAAACCGCCGGTTCCTGCCAGTGATGATTGACCCGGAGAAAGCGGAGGTTCACATTTTGGAGGACGAAGCTGCTTCCAGGGAATATCTGTTTCAGGTGTGGGCCGAGGCTATGACCATTTACCGCAGCGGCGAGTATTCTATGAAGTTTTCAAAGGAGATTCAGCGGCAGCTGGTGGAGGTTCAGAAAGACTTTATGCCGGAGGATACCGAGGCCGGGCAGATTCAGGGCTTCCTGGAACACTACACCGGCAATGTAGTCTGCTCTAAGCAGCTTTTCAAGGAAGCGTTGGGACACGCCTTTGAGGAGCCGAAGCGTTGGCAGCTGCATAACATCAATGAGATCATGAACACGGTGGTGACGGGCTGGAAGCCTTTCTCCAATCCCAGGATGTTTCCGGGCTATGGGCGGCAGCGTGGCTGGGAACGGGAGATTTCCGACAACGAACTGCCCGACAACGAAAGTGGATTTGTGGAGCTGAGTGAGGAAGAAGTCCATCAGCTGGAACTGCCAAAGGAGTGGATTGCCTGATTTACAGGGTTTGTTGCCCGGTTGGTTGTCGGTTGGTTGCTGACTTTGTTGCCGTAAAAATGGGGGTATGGACACGATAAATGCCCATTAAGCAAGGCTTTTTGGTGGGTATCTGTTCTCTGACAACGAAAGCAACGAGATTTCACAAGAAAATTTGAAAAGTAAGAAACGATGGCCAGACGATAGGTTACAGGTTTTTCGGAGTCCGTTGTCGGACTTCGTTGCCGGATGCCCTTTGTCTGGCTTTTCTGATCTATGGAGGTAGCCTATGGAGAAAACCCAAAAACAAGAAAACAAGCAGAGCAAAAAAGTAAAGTTTATCGTGGTGCGGGAGTTTTCCGGTGAGAAAACCATGCAGGAAGCCTTTGAACAGCTCATTGAACGGCAAACCTGCGAACACTTTGAAGAATGGCTGGAACGCAAGGCAAGCTGAGGGAATTGGTTGAAGGAAAAACAGGGACATGATATAATATACATATCGTGTCCCTGTTCATAGAAGGAGATTGCTATGAGCAGGAAAAAACAAGTCAATCAGAAAATCACAGCCCTCTATTGCCGTATTTCTCTGGACGATGGCGGCGATAACGAGAGCATGAGTATCAGCAATCAAAAAATCATGCTTCGGGACTTTGCCGAGAAAAACGGGATGTTCCAGTATGAGTATTATGTGGACGATGGTTATACAGGCCGCAATTTCAATCGTCCAGCTTTTCAGCGGATGATTACCGATATTGAAGCTGGCAAAATTGGCTGTGTTATTACCAAAGACCTGTCCAGACTGGGAAGAAATTATATCGAAGCCGGCAGCTATATTGAAATCTTCTTCCCTAAACACAATGTCCGCTATATCGCCATTACGGATGGCGTGGACAGTTTGACCCGTCAGGAAATGGACATCACGCCGTTCAAGAATATCCTGAACGATATGTATAGCCGGGATATTTCCAAGAAAGTGCTGGCGGGGCGTATGACCCGTTCCCGACAGGGAAAGTTCTGCGGCGGACAGCCTCCCCTGGGGCTGATGCGTGACCCGGAGGATCGGGGGCATTTGATCCTTGACCCGGAGACTGCGCCGGTGATTCGCAAAATCTATGACCTGGCACTGGATGGCTGGGGCTGTATGCGGATTGCCAAGCAGCTGATGGAGGACAAGATTCCCATCACAAGAGTAAAAGGAAATACCGCCTGCGATGTCAACTACTATGCTTGGGGCGGCGCAAGAATCAGCCATATCCTGCGTAACCCCTTTTATAAGGGCGCTCATCTGGTTTGCCGGACACACCAGAAAGCCATTCGTTCCAACACCTATGACATCATTCCCCGTGAGGACTGGGAAATCATTGAGAGCTGTCATGAGGCGATTGTGACACCGGAGGAATGGGCAAAGGTTCAGGAGCTAATCGACCGCAGACCAACCATTATGCAGGGAAACGCCTGCCCGTTCTATAATTTGTTCCACGGCATTGTCTACTGCGCCACCTGTGGAAAATCTATGCAGGTGCGGTATGAAAAGGTCGGCAGAACTGGCAAAAACCGATTTACTGGTGAGCAGCGGGAGCCGGTTGATAAGGCGTATTATATCTGCCAGACCTACAATCGGCTGGGCAAAAGCGCCTGTACCAGCCATAAGATCGAAGCCAGGGATTTGTATAATCTCGTCCTGAAAGATATTCAGGAACTGGCAGCGATGGCACTCAAAGATGCAGATGCCTTTTATCAGCGGTTGAGTAGCCGGATGGAGCGCCGGTATATGGCGGATGCTTCTGAGATGCAGAAAGAGCGTGAGCGCCTGGAAGCCAGAAACCGGGAAATTGACGATATGTTCCTGAGCCTTTACACCGACAAGGCCAAGGGTGTGCTTTCTGAGCAACGGTTTATGAAGCTGACCGCCACTATGGAGCAGGAGCAGGAAGAAAATCAGCGCCGTTTGCAGGAGCTGTTGCGAATGCTTCAGCAGACCGATGCTCAGGAAAGTGAAGTTCGTACCTTTATCCGGGAGATTCGGCAGTATGCTACCATTCAGGAGCTGGATGAAACGGTGCTGAACCGCCTGATCAGCCGTATTCTGGTGGGTGAAGTCAGGAAAGTTGATGGGCAGAAGGTACAGGAAGTCAGGATTGTTTATAATTTTGTGGGGGAAATAGTATAACGGCAACTGTGATCAAATCTAAATAAAGCTGTAATACAGAACCCCGATTTCCCTTGAATCGCTATATTCTATGGGGATTCGGGGTTCGTATGTTGTGATATCTTTTTTGCTATGACTCGATTTATATAAAAAAGTGAGGAAAATGATAATGCCGGGAGTTACAAAACACATTTTCAATCATGAAATCTGTGATATTTTATCGATGTTTAATTGTGAAATAAAAACGATAGAACCTCTTTTGCCTAAGGAATATTCAAGCGGTGATATTATAGCGTTATTAAAAGAATTCTATCCACATGAGTGGCATTCTGTTGAAATCAAGTATGTTTATTATCAAACTAAAGACCGTTATATTAAAAGAAAATTCGGGAAAAACAGATACAACATGAAAGCACCGGAGGTGCTTTTAATGGACGCCTCTCGGTGCAAGAAAATTCTGTCAAAGGAATATCAGCGCATACATTTTGATAACTATACTGAAGAAAGTCGAGTTTTAGCCAGAGAAAATCTTTGGCTAAAAAGAAAACCAAAAATTGAAAGAATAAACCAAAAGATCGAAAAAGCATTGTCCAAGGCTCAGCAAGTAACCCCCTCTTTTATAGATCAATTAATTGGTTTGTATGAAAGAAAAAATACAAGTCAAAAAGATAGAAGATATATACTCTTAGAATTGAAAAAGTACTATAGTGATAAGATAATTCAGTTCTTTTTTAAATTGAACGATACCGAGTTAAATAAACAGCTTCGTTGGGAAGCGTTTTATCACTTGCAGAGTTTTAATTATCAGCCCAGAGCAAGACGACAAAAATATATGCAGGTACACACCAAAAATAAAAAGAGAAAAAAGTTTCTTAAAGAAGTGTACCCGTTTGAAACATATGAAATCCCTCAGAATCCTAATGAACTCGAGTATAGAATAGAAAATTCAAGGGAGCAAAAAATCAAAGAATATGATTTTTTTATATCTCATAGTAGTAAGGACAGCACCCATGTCCAGAAATTAATACGGGCTGAGAATCAAGATGGAAAAAACGTATTTTGTGACTGGATTGATGATGTTGATTATTTAAAACGACATTTGCTCTGTAAAGCCACATTAAAAGTACTCGAAAAACGGATGGAACAATCCAAGGCGATGATTTTTGTTGTATCGGAAAACTCACTCCATTCTATTTGGTGTAAATATGAATTGAATTATTTTACAGAATTGGGGAAGCCGATTTATTGTATTTCTAAAGAAGCTATAGATGAAAAGAATTTCCATCTTGATAAAATGAACGATACATGGTTTTTAGATTCTGATTATAAGACATTGGCTCTAATTGAAGGTGAAAGTATAAATGTGTAAAGGAGTTTCAAATTATGGAAAATAAATACAAACATATGGATTATATACAGTCTGCAATATCAAGAATGGCATCGAATTCCTTTTACTTAAAAGGCTGGAATGTTACTATCATTGCAGCTATTGTGGCATTATCGTTTAAAGAGAGCGATTGGAGGATATATGCCTGCGCATTGGTTCTAAATGTTGTGTTTTGGTTTTTGGATGCGTATTATTTGAAGCAAGAGAAACTTTTCAGGGAATTATACAATAAAGTTTCAAAGATAAGTGATGACAATTTGGTTGATTTTTCTATGAATACAAGCGAATTTAAAGAAAAAGTATCGGCAATTCCATGCCTTATGATAAAAAACATCTCGATTACTCCGTTGTATCTTTCGATTTCCGTTGTCTTACTTGTCCTAATTCATATTGTTTGAGGAGTGATCAGTTATGTTTTCAAAGTTTAAGTTAGATAATCTCAACGGAGCTATATTCTCTCTTTATTATGAGGTAGGAAAGAAAATATATGACGATTCTGAAGAAAGAATACTATGTAGCCTAAATGATGTTACCGATGAAGATGGATCAATAAATGGAACCTTATTACAAAACAACTGGTTTCCTGTATTGGGTAAGTTTGATGTTTTTCTTTCACATTATCACGATGATAAAGATTTGGCAATTGGGCTTGCGGGTTTCCTAAAAACGAAGTTAGGGTTAAATGTATTTGTTGATTCATATTTGTGGGGGTATTCGAATAATTTACTTCGCCTTATAGATGAAACGTACTGTATAAACTCAGATAAAACATTATTTGATTATGAAAAGCGCAATTATTCTACCAGTCATGTTCATATGATGTTATCAACGGCACTGAGCAATATGATCAATGAATGTGAAGCTGTGTTTTTCTTAAATAGTTCTAAGGAGACTTCCATTGAAAAAGACATACACGATCAACGCACCATTTCCCCATGGATTTATCATGAATTAGTGACGAGTGACCTCATAAAGGTAAGACCAATATCTGACTATAGAAGCCAAAGTCATTTTCTTGAACATAGAGCATATGATGTGGCAAATGAAAGTTATTCGTCTTTACACATCGAATATGATATCACGGGGATACTAAATGATTTCATACCATTAGAATCAAAGGATTTGTTTCAATGTATTTCCAAATGGCAGAAAAATGAGTACCATTTTGAAAGTTCTTTGGATTATATCTATCTGGGAAAAAATATACTACATTTACGCTAAGAAGCTGCTATTAAAAATAGCTTGATAAAAAATCACTCGAAATCCGAGGTCATCTTGAGTAATCGTTGCTCACGATGACCTCGGATTTTTTTGTTCGGGAATTATCTCAATTCATCACTTGACATTGTGGCAAAGAGCTGATGAGTGTGGACGACCTCGCCACCCTCGACGGCGGCAAGTGCATACTCCAACTTCGCGGCCTGCGACCCTTCCTGAGCGACAAGTACGACATAACGAAGCATCCCAACTACAAATACCTCTCCGACGCCGACCCGAAGAACACCTTCGACGTCGAAAAGTATATGTCCCGCCGCCTCAAGCTCAAGGCCGACGAGGAATACGAGGTGTACGAGATAGACGAGACCGACGACGAGACCTGATGAAGCCCAAGAGAAAACGGCTGCTTTCAATAATACATTGAAAGGAGGCCGGGGCTGGGCCGGAAGTCTGCGCCTTGTGCGCGGTACGGCCCCGGGTTTTTGAATGGATTTTTTCAATTCGGCTATTCAGGTGCTCCAGACGCTGGTCATCGCCCTCGGCGCGGGTCTCGGCATCTGGGGCGCGGTCAATCTACTGGAAGGGTATGGCAATGACAACCCCGGCGCAAATGCTCATGTACGGTAAAGAAGCAAGCAACCGAAAACAATAGATAGACCGCCAGCACTACACTATTCCGAACCAAAGACCAAAAGATAAGCATTTTGAGAAAATCTAAACTTTTGGATTTTCCTACAATGCCGACTACGGCGGAATCCCTCCCACTCCTTATATCTTTCTTTCCGTATACATTGAATTTGTATTTAGTAAATGCTATAATGTCCCTATTCAAATTATAAATGTGTTGAATTAGTTACATGTACATATTTTTTGTGCCGGAGGAAGTGAAATGAAACAAAAAATTTATCTCATTACAGGCTTAATGGCTTCTGGAAAATCTACAGTTTCCGATTTACTGGCAAAATCAATAGAAAAATGCGTCCATCTTCGTGGTGATGTGTTCCGAAAAATGATTATTTCAGGCAGAGAAAATATGTCAGCTACCCCATCAGCGGAAGCAGTCCGCCAGCTGTACCTTCGATACAAATTGACTGCTGATGCGGCAAGGTCATACTTTGACAACGGCTTTTCTGTAGTGATCCAAGATAACTACTACGGTGATGAATTAAACCGAATGATAAATTATCTGCATAAATACCCTGTTGAGGTTGTCGTTCTTTGTCCAGATGTGGAAACAATAAAAGAAAGGGAACGATACAGGGAGAAAACAGGCTATTCCGGCTTTACGGTTGAAACCTTATACGATACATTTATGCAGACAACACCACGGATCGGCTTTTGGCTGGACAATTCCAATCAAACACCACAGCAGACAGCAGAAACCATTCTGAACACCAGGAAGCCGGTATGATTGTTACATATAAGGGGAAGAAAAATTTCTTTTAAGTACTTTCTTTCCTAAAACTGATGTGATATAATAGCTTCATTCCAGAAAAGGAGTAAAAAATATGCGGCAAGGTATTCTTAAATAAAACTATAATCAAATAGTGGGAACAAAGGATTATGATAGCTCCTTTTGTAGGGGCTTAGTTTTTTGTACCCAATTTAAGAATACTTTTGCCTTATCAATTTTGACATATCCCCAAAAACAGCAATCACAAACAGGTGTATGCTGTATATGTGTATGTCCGCAACTTATAATCCCCAGTGGTAAAAGTATTTTACTGCTGGGGATTTTTATGCCCTTTGGGGCTGTAAAGGGAGGACAATCACATGAAAATAATCAATATCGGCATTCTGGCCCATGTAGACGCAGGAAAAACTACATTGACAGAAAGTCTGCTATACACCAGTGGAGCGATTGCGGAACAGGGAAACGTGGATAAAGGGACCACAAGAACAGACACTATGATTTTGGAACGGCAACGGGGAATTACCATTCAGACAGCGGTTACTTCTTTTTATTGGAATGATTATAAAATCAATATCGTGGACACTCCCGGTCATATGGATTTTTTAACCGAAGCATACCGCTCTTTATCTGTCCTTGACGGAGCTGTTTTAGTCATTTCAGCAAAAGACGGCGTACAGGCACAAACCCGTATATTATTCCATGCGCTTCAGAAAATGGACATTCCGACAATTATCTTTATAAATAAGATAGACCAAAATGGGATCGACCTGCAGTGTGTTTACCAAAGCATTAAAGATAAACTTACCAGTGATATGATTGTCATGCAGGAGGTTTCCCTGTCGCCAAAGATAACCATGACCGATATTTCTGATTTAGACAAATGGGATATGATTATTTCCGGAAGCGATGAACTATTAGAACGATATGTTGCAGAGGATTCTTTGGATATACAGGAATTACAATATGAAAAGTGCAAAAGAACCAGATGCTGCTCTTTGTTTCCTGTTTATCATGGGAGTGCAAAAGACAATTTAGGAACAGAAAAACTGATTGAAGCGATTATAGAAACTTTCATTACAGAAACGGACGATATTCAGTCTGAATTATGTGGATATGTTTTTAAGGTTGAGTATACAGAGCGGAAAAAACGGCTTTCTTATTTACGCCTGTATCATGGGACGCTCCATTTACGGGATACCCTGCTGCTGTCAAAAAAGGAAAAAATAAAGATTACAGAAATGTGTATTCCGTCAAATGGTGAAATCGTCCCGGCTGACCATGCCTGTCCGGGAG
>OHQG01001302.1_pt1 | contig 10357 bp, 6 predicted proteins | sample 1577871 | NCBI WGS metagenome assembly OHQG01 (sample SAMEA3879604, study PRJEB24766) | human gut metagenome | biome: human-associated habitat; feature: feces | place: USA | collected 1985/1987
ACATCGCCTTCGATATATGCAAAAGGCTGGACCGTTACATTCTTGCCGAGCTTTGCGGCAGGATCTACAAATGCTAATGGACTTATCATGTTTTTCAATCTTGAATTATGAATTATGAATGATGAATTAGCTATGCAGTATCATAGCGCAGCCAATTCATAATTCATAATTCATCATTTATAATTAATTAATTCTTCCTTCCTCCTCCGAGCGCCTGGTACAGGCTGATAACAGCTTGCATGCGGTCGAAAGTGTCGGATACCTCGGAGGTTTGTGCACTGAGGTAAGATTGCTCAGCAGACAGAACTTCCAGATACGTTGACGTGCCTAAGTTAAACAATTCTTTTGTATCTTCCGCAGCTTTACGGGCAGAATTTACCTGAATCTCGCGAGAAATGGCTTTTTCGGAGGTCATTTGGTATTGATACAAGGCATTGCTCACTTCATTTCCAGCTTTCAGCAGAGTGGTCTGGAACTGGATTTTGGATTGCTCTTCCTGTGCTTTGGCCTGTTTCAGACGGGCGATATTAGCGCCGCGATAGAACAACGGTTGTGTCAATGACCCTATGGCGGAAGCCAGTAACTTACCCGGATTCACAATTGCAGAACCTGCACTGTTAGTCCATCCTGCCGAACCACTCAATGTAATCTGCGGATAGAAAGCCGCACGTGCGCTGTTAGTATCGTAATAACTTGCAGCAAGAGACATCTCGGCAGCCTTTACATCGGGGCGGTTAGACAATAGTTGCAAAGGGATACCGGCTGAAAATTCTGTCGGTAATTGCTGGTTTTCCAATACACCGCGTTCTATTTCCTGTGCCGGTTGATTCAACATCAGGCAAAGAGCATTTTCTGTTTCACGAATGCTTTGGCGCATGCCTGGCAGAGATGCCAGCACCTGCGCGTAAGCTGCACGGGTTTGTTCTACTCCGGCAGAAGTCGTATTGTATATTCCTGCCTCCTTCATAGCCTCTACAGTTTCCACATTCTTTTTCAGGATATCGGCTGTGGATTCTGTTATCTGCAACTGGCGGTCGAGCATCAACAATGTGTAGTACATATTGGCTACATTAGCGATTACCTGAGTTTGCACCGCTTGTTCATAGAACTGTGTCTGTTTCAGAGACACCTGTGCACCACGTTTCGGGTTCAGTATCTGACCGAACAGATCAATTTGCCAGCTTGCTGTAACAGGAAGCGAATAAGTTTGCGTAGCTTTTCCCTTATCCCAGCTGCTTACGGTTCCTTGCGGAGACAGTGCAAGCGTGGGAGCATAAGCCAGACGTGCAGACATAAGTGCAGCTTCTGCCTTCTTCACGTTCAGAGCGGCGCTGCGCAAATCAGGATTATTGGCAAGTGCTTGTTCGATGAGCGCTTGCAACTGAGGGTCGGTAAATACTTCCCTCCAAGGCAGGTTGCCGAAGTTTGCTGTATCCGCAGCCAGTGTATCGTTCACAGCTGTCGTGTCGCGATACAGTCCGGCAGCCGTAATATCTTCGGGTCTGTCGTATGATTTGTAGATATGGCAACTACTTAAAAGAGCAGTTGCACACATCAGAGTTATAATTTGTTTCTTCATATTCATTTGTTTTAATGAAGAATGATGAATGATGAATGAAGGATTTCCTCGGCGTCGTTTCTTTACTATCACGTTTCTAATTCTTCATTCCTCATTCCTCATTCTTAATTTATTTCGTGTATTGCTCAATTTCAGGTTCTGCATCAGAGTTATCCACATCAGCCCATTCCATCGGTTTAATCTTCTCTTGCAGATATTGGAATGCAACGAACAGGGCCGGTACGATAAAGATCTGAAGAATCATACCGATTAACATACCGCCGATGGCAGAGGTACCCAGCGTACGGTTACCATTGGCACCTGCACCGGATGCCATCATCAACGGAATCAAACCGACGATCATGGCCAGTGATGTCATCAAGATAGGACGCAGACGGGCTGCGGCACCCAGTACGGCTGCCCACGTAATACTCATACCCATCTTGCGACGGTCGAGGGCAAACTCAATAATCAAGATGGCATTCTTCGCCAACAGACCCATCAACATGATCAATGCAATCTGCATATAAATGTCGTTGGACATGGACCCCATTATCATTTTCAGAATGGAGATATTACCGATGGCGCTCATACCGTTGACGAACAGGAAGCTACCCAACAGACCAAACGGAATAGACAACAGTACGGCAAGCGGCAAGATGTAACTTTCATACTGTGCACTCAGCAACAGGTAAACGAATACGAAGCAGAGAACGAAGATCAATCCTGTGGTGCTACCACTGGTTTCGGCTTCTTCACGTGCCATACCTCCCAATTCGTAAGCGAAACCGGCAGGTAGGTTCTCTTTGGCAACCTCGGCGATAGCCGCCAGTGCCTGACCGGAAGTATATCCGGAAGCTGGGGCAACCATTACTTTCATAGAAGTATACAAGTTGAAGCGGCTGATAATATCGGGTCCGTATACCTTCTTGATGGAAACGAACTGAGTTATCGGGGCCATTTCATCGCCGTTGCGCACCTTGATGCTGGACAATGATTCCAGATTCTTGGTTGCTTCCGGCTCTGCCTGAACCATTACACGGTACATCTTACCGAAACTGTTAAAGTTAGAAGCATACAGACCGCCGAAGTACCCCTGCATAGTGCTGAGGATGTCGCTCGGACTGATACCCGCTTTCTTACAGGCAGCAGCGTCGATATCCAGCATATATTGCGGGAAGCTCGGATTGAAGGTCGTTTTTGCCGAGTTGATTTCCGGGCGTGCTTCCAATGCGGCATTGTAAGATTTCACTACATCGAAGAAGTGGTTCAGGTCACCACCGGTTTTATCCTGCATATTCAACTCGATGTCGCTGGATGCAGAGTAACCAGAAATCATAGGAGGAGCGAAGAACAGTACCTGCGCTTCTTTGATAATCTTCTGTGCACGCATAAAGAGCGTGATGTAGACGATGTTTGAATTCTGCATTGTGGAACGTTCGTCCCAGTTTTTCAGCTTGATGATGATAGAACCGTAAGAAGGTCCCTGTCCGCCGATGAAGCTATAACCGGAAATCACTGTACGGGATGCAACAGCCGGTTCGGCGGCCACAAGGCTGTCTACACGGTGCAGCACCTCTTGTGCGCGTTCCTGTGAAGTACCCGGAGGCAGAGTTACTACACCCATGATGGTACCCGTATCTTCGTTAGGAACCATACCCGTCGGAGTAATCTTCATGAAGAAAATCAGTAATACGATGGAACCGGCTACAAGGCCGAAACTCAACCATTTCTTTTGGATGAAGAACAATACATTATTTTTGTATTTCTTCAGCATCTTGTCATAAGCTACATTGAAGCCTGTATGGAAACGACTGATAAATGTCGATTTCTTCTCACCATGCTCGTCATGCGGTTTCAGGAAGATGGCACATAATGCCGGACTCAACGTCAAAGCATTCAATGCGGAGAAGCCGATAGCGATAGCCATCGTCAGACCGAACTGTCGGTAGAATATACCAGCCGTACCACCCATGAAACTTACAGGGATAAATACAGACATCATGACCAGCGTAATAGAAACGATGGCACCACCTAGTTCACTCATGGCATCGATGGAAGCGGCACGGGCAGATTTATACCCCTGGTCCAACTTCGCATGGACACCCTCGACGACGACTATGGCATCGTCGACCACTATCGCAATGGCAAGCACCATGGCCGAAAGGGTCAGCAAGTTGATACTGAAGCCGATTAGTTTCAGTACGAAGAACGTTGCGATCAATGCTACCGGAATAGCGATGGCAGGAATCAATGTAGAACGGAAATCCTGCAGGAAGACATATACTACGATGAACACCAGGATAAAGGCCTCGATCAATGTCTTGATTACCTCATGAATAGAGGCGAACAAGAAGTCGTTGGCACTCTGTGCAATATTGATATGCAAGCCTGCGGGCAGTTTATCGGAATAGTCATTCAACAATGTCTCCAGGTCACTGATGGTTTGTGTAGCATTACTTCCGGCCATCTGGAATACAATACAGCTGACGGCCTTATGACCGTTTACGGTGTTATTGAAACTATAGGTCAGACGTCCCAACTCGATATCAGCAATATCTTTCAGACGGAGTACTTCTCCGTTTTCCATTGCTTTGATAACGATGTTCTCAAATTCCTCTGGCTGTTGCAGACGTCCTTTGTAACGTATTGTATATTGGAATGTCTGGTTACCACGTTCACCAAACTGTCCGGGGGCAGCCTCGATATTCTGTTCTGCCAAAGCTGCCGCTACATCATTAGGTATCAATTTATACTGAGCCATTACGTCAGGCTTCAGCCAGATACGCATGGAGTAGTCAGTACCCAACACCATTGCGTCACCTACACCGGCCACACGTTTTACTTCAGGAATAAGGTTGATGTTGGCATAGTTTTCGAGGAATTCGATGTTGTATTGGTCCGTCTCATCATAAATAGAGAATACCATCAACATAGAAGTCTGTCTCTTTTGTGTCGTCACACCTACCTTGGTTACTTCAGCAGGCAGCAGACCTTGTGCCATAGATACACGGTTCTGTACGTTTACGGCAGCCATATCCGGATTGGTTCCCTGCTTGAAGTAAACGGAAATATCAGCAGAACCACTGTTGGTGGCATTGGAAGTCATGTACATCATGTTTTCTACACCATTGATCTGGTCTTCCAGCGGTGCAATAACGGAGTTCAACACCGTTTGGGCGTTGGCACCCGTGTAGGTGGCGCGCACCGATACGGTTGGCGGTGCAATGTCCGGGTATTGGGTGATAGGCAAGGTTGCCAGACCAATAAGACCCAGGATCACTATCAGCACGGAGATTACCGTAGATAGTACCGGACGATTAATAAATCTATCTAATTTCATGTTATTTAGTGATTAGGAGGGGGTGATTCGTTAATTGAACGCAGTTTGGATATTACCTTCTTTTTGGTCTTTCAGTGCTTTCTGATATTCAGCTTCTTTCTCAGCAGGGGTGATAGGAGTGATAGCTGCTCCATCTCTCAGGTTTTGCACACCTTCCATTACTACTTTATCACCGGCTTTCAAACCTTCGGTTACGTAGTAATACTTACCATCATTCAGCTTGAACACCTGGATTTCCGTATTCTTCAGGGTGTTGTCAGGCTGCACTACGAATACGAACTTCTTATCCTGTATTTCTGTAGTGGCTGATTGAGGTATCATAATAACATTCGTCATCGGGTTGGGGAATACCACATTACCGGTACTTCCACTGCGCAGAACGTTACGCTGGTTGGGGAAGAGGGCACGCATGGTTACAGAGCCTGTCTTCTGTTCGATAACGCCACTGATTGTTTCCACACGTCCGCTGTCGGCATACATGGTTCCGTCGATGAGTTGCAACTGCACGTCAGGCATCTTCTCCAGGATTTCCTTGGTGCTGCCACCCTCGCGTATTTGTGAAAGTAATTGCCTTTCAGTCATGGAGAAGTAAGCGTACATTTCAGAAATATCGGCAACGGTAGTCAGCGGAGTGGCAACGGAAGGGCTCACCAAGCTACCTACACGGTAGGGGATGCTACCTACTACACCATCGCTGGGGCTGGTTACACTGGTATACGACAGATTGTTCTTGGCGTTTACTAATTGTGCTTCAGCTTGTGCTAATTGTGCTTTTGTTTGTGCCAGTTGATTCTCTGCCATCTGCAAATCGTAGTTGCTGATGATATTCTTTTTGTTCAACTCACGCTTGTTGTTTACGGTAAGTTCTTGCGTGTTTACGGCAGCTTTAGCTGTTTCAACAGCAGCTTTGGCTGAGTTCACGGCAGCTTGATACTGTACGGGGTCAATGCTGAACAACACTTGTCCCTTGCGTACTACTGAACCTTCGTCTACATGCAGTTTGGTGATAAAACCGCTTACCATGGGGCGGATTTCAACATCTTGTTTACCTCTGATTGTAGCCGGATAACTGTTCGTTAAGTTGGCAGTGGTTGTTTCCACTGTAATCACTGCAAATTCGGGTGCTTTACCCGCAGTTTTGTCACTTTGTCCGCAACTGAACAGTGACAGGCAACATGCCAATAAAATCAATCTACTCTTCATACTTGTAATTATTCTCTGTCTTTTGGTTTATTTTTTCATTTGGTAAATACAGGCTTCTTCTGTCTTGTCATAGTTTGGATAATACGGAGGACAAAGGGGAAAACTTAAAGCACTCTTCGGGTTTTCCGGCTGCAAAATTATCTATTTTTGAACAGGTTGGTTCTATTACTGGCTATTTTTAACTATGTTTTATACATATATTATATAAAGGGGAGGGATGGAGCAGAGTTAAGAGTAGGACTGAAATAGGCTGAGTCCGTAGCTGAAGCAGGATGAATTTCGTACTGAGATAGTCATCAATGCCGATGATGCCCACCATCAATGCCATTGATGCCTATCATCAATGGCATTGATGATATATTGACTCCCGTAAAGAACATGTCTCATTTATACCCTCATCCGGGCTTACTTAACGTATCAGCTCCAATGTGTCGATGCGACATCTTTTGCATCCTTTTCTGGCAAAAGCCTTATAATTTAATACCTTCTTGCTCTTTTTTGATTAAAATACTGTAAAGCATACTGCTTATTAAGGGATAACCTTTATTTTTGCAGCATGTTACGTAACAGATATTCAAATATGAAATCTCTTTTCAATCGTTTGGCAGGTGTTGTCATCGTTGCTGCTGTGCTTTATTCCTGCGCCAGCATCGGTCGTCCGGAGGGTGGTGCTATTGATGAAACTCCTCCCCGCTTTGTGGGTAGTACGCCTTTGCCGGGTGCACTCAATAATAGCCGGAAAAAGATAACGATTGAATTCGATGAATTCATCAAGCTCGATAAACCTGGGGAGAAGATCGTGATTTCTCCGCCCCAGGTGCAACAGCCAGAAATTAAGGCGAATGGAAAGAAGGTGGTGGTCACCTTAAAGGATACCCTAAAGCTGGATATGACTTATTCGATAGACTTCTCGGATGCTATTCAGGACAATAATGAAGGTAATCCGTTGCCCGATTTCGGGTTTACTTTCTCCACGGGTTCTGTTATCGACTCGATGGTGGTTTCCGGTACCGTGCTGAATGCAGCCAATCTGGAACCGGTGAAAGGCATGCTGGTAGGTATGCATTCCAATTTGGCTGACTCGGCCTTTACTACGATACCTTTTGAACGTGTAGGTCGTACCGACAGTCGCGGACATTTCACAATTCGGGGTGTTGCTCCGGGCGAGTACCGCATCTACGGATTGCAAGATGCTGATCAAAACTTCTATTATAGTCAGCCCACTGAAATGATTGCTTTCGAAGACTCCCTGATTATTCCTGCTATGGATGAACGGATACGTCTTGATACACTCTGGAAAGATTCTCTGACGATAGATACGATCATGGAGAGAACTTATACTCATTACTCTCCGGATGATGTCATATTGCGCTGCTTCAAAGAACGGGTTTTGTCGCAACGTCTCATCAGGAGCGAACGTCCCGAATCCCGGAAATTCTCTTTCTATTTCTCTACCCAGGCTGACAGCCTGCCGTTGTTGAAGGGACTGAATTTCGATGAAACCAACGCTTTCATCGTGGAGAAGCCTACCGGACGCATTGATACGCTTCATTATTGGATAAGAGACTCTCTGATCTATAAGATGGATACTTTGAAGATGAGTCTCACTTACCTCTATACGGATACGCTCAACCAGTTGGTACCGCGTACGGATACTCTGAGACTTGTATCGAAGATTCGGCCTAAGTCCGAGAAAGAACTTGAGAAGGAACGTGAGAAGAAGGAAAAGGAACTGGAAAAAGCCAAAAAGAAAGCGGAGAAAGAGGGTAAGGAGTATGTAGAACCGACGGTATTCTTACCTGTAGATGTATATGCACCGGGTACGATGGATATCTACGACTATATCTCTCTTACGTTTACTGAACCGCTGGCAACTGTTGCTGATGGTGCCATTCATCTGAAACAGAAAGTAGACAGTTTGTGGAATGATGTTCCTTACGACTTTGTTCCGGACTCTCTGAACCTGATGCGCTATAATGTTTATGCAGATTGGGTGCCCGGTGAAAGCTATGCTTTTGAAGTTGACTCGACAGCTTTCCATGGAATATATGGCCTTTTCACCGATAAGATAAAGAAAGAATTTAAGGTGAAGAAACCTGAAGAGTACGGGCAGATTTTTTATAATGTGACGGGAGCAGATTCAATTGCTTTTGTAGAGTTGCTGGACGCACAGGACAAAGTGGTACGTACAGTGCCGGTTGTTGACAGTAAGGCAGATTTTTACTTTCTGAATCCCGGCAAATATAGTGCGCGCCTTATAAATGATACGAATGGAAACGGTGTGTGGGACACCGGAAAATACGAAGACAAACGGCAACCGGAGAAAGTGTATTACTATCCTCAAGTGATAGAGCTGAAAGCTAATTTCGACCTGACCCAGGATTGGAACATACATGAGAAGCCGCTGGATAAACAGAAACCGGATGAACTCAAAAAACAAAAACCAGATGAAGACAAGAAAAAGAGAAACCAGAATAACCGCAATTCCGGCAATAACCGGTAAGCGCAGATGGGTGTTCTACCTGTTGGGAGCACTGTTACTTACGATGATGCCCACGCCTGCCAAGGCACAATGTACAGCTCAAAACACCGCATTTCAGTCCGGCGAGCACGTGATGTACGATTTATATTTTAACTGGAAGTTTATCTGGAAGAAGGTGGGGCTGGCAAGTCTGACCACCTTCTCCACTACTTATCAGTCACAACCTGCCTACCGCTTCAACCTGCTTTCGGTAGGAAGTAAAAAGACCGATTTCTTCTTTAAGATGCGTGATACGCTGACTTGCTATGTCAGTGAAAAGCTGGAGCCGCTCTACTTCCGTAAAGCGGCCGAAGAGGGTGACCGTTATACGGTGGATGAGGCTTGGTTTTCATATAAGGATGGTGTATCCAACGTAAAGCAGAGGCGGGTCTGGCACAATCCGGTCCGCGATCCGCAAGAGATGGAATACAGTGATAACCGTTGCATCTTCGATATGTTGAGTATTTTGGCGCAGGCGCGTTCGTACGATCCGGCAGATTATAAAGTGGGCGACCGGATTCTATTCCCTATGGCTACCGGACGTAAGGTAGAAGAACAAACGCTGATTTACCGGGGTAAAGAAGATGTGAAAGCCAATAACGATACGGTTTATCGCTGCCTTGTATTCTCTTTTGTAGAATATAAGAAAGGAAAAGAGAAAGAAGTGATTACTTTCTTTATCTCGGATGATAAGAACCATCTCCCGATCCGCCTGGATATGTATCTTAACTTCGGGTCGGCAAAGGCTTTCCTGAAGAGCGTACAGGGAAATCGTTATCCGATGACGTCGGTGGTAAAGAAGAAATGAGATAACTCATAACTCTATACCTTGAACGGCAGCGGATCCCCTTTTCTGAATACGCTGGACTCGAATGTGGCAATTAGCTTCCCGTCCTGGTTCGTGATATCTATCCGGTAATATCCGGTAGTACGTCCGATGTAACGTTCGCGTGCTTCGGCATACAGTGTATCACCCGGTCCGCTGGTGCGCAAAAAGGTGATATTGGAAGACAGGGAGAAAGCCAGTGCGCCATGTGAATTGGCAGCGGCGGCCAGTGCCAGGTCTGCAAGAGTGAAGATGGCTCCGCCTTGGGTGCGGTGTCCTGCATTAAGGTGATTCTCCGTGATAACGAGGCGTGCTTTACTATATCCTTCGCGTACTTCCAGTAGTTCTACGCCGGTTTGTTCTGCAAAGAGATCTTTCTTGAAAAATTCTTGTGGGGTCATGTTTATGATATGATTAAAAAGTTCAATCTGTGTGATTTATGTGCAAATGTAACAATTTTGCCCTTTTCCTGTATAATTTAGGAGGGTCTTTTCTGTAAACCTGCGCTACATTTGCTGACGAAAGAATACGAAACTTTAATAAACAAATCATTATTATGAAAACAATCCTCACTACATTGGGAATATCCCTCCTTGTTTTGGCGGGTTGCACAAGTCAGAAGCAGACCGAGAGCAACTTTATCCAAGAGAATATTGATAATGCGGTGGCACAGGAGACCATTCAGACCGACATTATTGAGAAATCAGGAAAAATTCTGAATCCAAGAACCATTAACAAAGACGGTAGCATTGTGTATGTACCCATTGATGACTGGTGTTCCGGTTTCTTCCCCGGTAATATTTGGTATACGTATGAGTTGACCGGTGATAAGAAATGGTTGCCGCTGGCTGAGAAGTATACAGAAGCGCTGGATTCCGTGCAATACCTGACCTGGCATCATGATGT
>OHQG01001308.1_pt1 | contig 10324 bp, 2 predicted proteins | sample 1577871 | NCBI WGS metagenome assembly OHQG01 (sample SAMEA3879604, study PRJEB24766) | human gut metagenome | biome: human-associated habitat; feature: feces | place: USA | collected 1985/1987
ATCTGCCGTCCCTCTGTCCAGGTGTCCTCCTGGGCGTAGTCCTCCAGCACCTGCGTGACACGGGCGGCGGCAAACCGGCGCTTCTGCGCCGCGGAGAGGGCCCGCTCCTCCGCCGTCCCCCGCAGCAGCAGGGCCAAGCCCACCAGCAAAACCAGCAGCGCCAGCGCCGCCGCGATCTCCCTGTGCCGCCGGATGGCTGACGGGGCAGGCGGGGCAGACTCTTTCTTCGTCTTTTTCTTCATGGTATCTCCTTGTAAACAGGATCGCCGGGAACCACGCCGCCCTTTGGCAGCGCGGTTCCCGGCGGATAATTGTGCACTGTGCTTACTTCAGAATGGTTTCACAAAACCGCGTGAGCATTGCGGCCAGTTCCGCCCTGGTGGCATAACCCCTGGGCGTCAGCAGGCCGCCGGCGCCGCCGGAGATAATCCCCACGGCCACAGCCCACTCCATAGCCTCCCGGGCATAGGCGCTCAGGTCGCCGCAGTCCGCAAATACGGTCAGGTCCCCGCGCTGGGACACATCGATCCCCACGCTGACACAGTAGCGGTAGAGCATGGCGATGACCTGCTCCCGGGTGACGGGGTCAACAGGGCCGAAGCGGCCATCCCCGTAGCCGTTGACGATCTGCCGCCCAGCGGCCCAGATCACGGGGGCGTGGTACCAGGCTCCGTCGGCCACGTCGGTGAAGCTTCCCTCGCCGCTCTCAGGCATCCCCGCCAGGCGATAGAGCACCATGGCCAGCATGGCCCGGCTGGTGGGAGCCCCGGGGAGGAACACGGTGTCGGAAACACCCTGCAGCAGGCCGTTTGTCCAGACATAGTACACCGCGTCATAGAACCAGTCGTCCGCGCTCACATCGGTAAAGGGCATCTGCTCCGTGTCGGGAACGACGGGCTCCAGCGGCGTGGCGGGATCGGGATGATTGGTGGCATTACCGCCACCGCCGCCGCCCGGCCGCACCGGCCGATCCGGTCTGCCTCCGGTGGTGCAGACCACGTCGTCCCGGTCACGCACCCGGATACGGGGGGCAGGGCCGTCAAAGGTGTTGTCATAGGAGGCCAGGCCCGTCACCGTGATGGAGGCCCCCACCGCCAGATTGGCAATGGTTTTTCCGGTGGTGATGTAGCCGTCGATGAACACCCGGCCCAGATTGCCGGCGGCATCCCGCACCATAATGGTTTGGGGCAGGCCGTCCTGCAGGGCAAAGCTGTCCACCGTACCGGTAAGCGTCACCAGGCTGCCCAGCACCGAGCCGTCGTTCAGCGCGGCGGCGGTAATGGTTTTCGGCTCCACGGGATCGCCGGCGCCGATGCGCTCAATGCTGCTCACGGCAATCTGGCGCTCCCCCTGGTAGGAGGAGGTGGTGCCGGTAATGCGGACCAGATCGCCGATCTGATAGCTGCCGGCCACCGGGAAGGCGTTGATGCCGGCGGTATCATCCTGGAGATAGATGCAGTCGAAGAAGGCGGTATCCTTGTCATAGCCTGAGGCGTTAGAGGTGACAACGCCCTCGATGGTGAATTTCACGCCCTCCTGGCTCTCCGCCTGAACTGCGGCGATGGGACTGACAGTCACCGGGTTGAGGTAGGCCAGCAGGTTTTCGCAGATGGTGTAGTTGGCGTAATTCAGTTCACCGGCGTTGTCCTTCTCCTTCACCTCGAAGTTGGAATAGAACGCGCCGCCGGCCACAATGATCTGCGCGCCGCTGTCCAGTTCCTCCACCGCCGCGATCAGCACCCTGTTGGTGCCGTCGGCCACGGAATAGGTGGGGTAGCCGCCGCCTAGTCCATCGCCGTCCCGATCCTGGGAGACAGTGGTGGGATGGCCGAACACCAGGCCGGTGGTGGCACTGTTGAGGGCGCCGGAGGCGGTATAGACGGTGGTACCGGCATACTGGCTGTACACCTGGGAGCGCGTCTCATCCTGGGGATTGTCAGCGTCGTATACCAGGCCCTTCAGCAGGAAGGAGTCCCTGTTATAGGTATCCAGATACAGCCGGTACTCCCCGTTCTGGCTGTCATAGGCCCCGTCGTCTCCAATGCGCAGGTCGGAGCCCACAGCGGAGAGGATCAGATTCTGCTGGGCGGCCATGTGCTGCTCCGCAGTCATGGTGGCGTTCCCCTCATACCCGTCGGAGTAGCCGTTCACAATCAGGCTGCCGCCGCCGGCGGTAAAGGCCGCCAGGGCCGCCAGTTCCTCCGCCGTATAGCACCGGAAGTCCGTGGTATACTTCCGGCGGTCCGGGGCGGAGAGGATCAGCAGCGCAAATTTGCCCTCCTTGTTCTCCGCCGCCTGAATCAGTTCCTCCGAGGTGTTCAGCCGCACCACCCGGACACCGTAGGCCGCCGCCAGCTGGGTGAAGTTTGTGTAGCTGTCCGCGTAGTTGCCGCTGATGTACTGGTTATAGTGGCTGGCGTCGATGCCGATATACGCCATGGCGGCGGGGTCCTTCACATCCAGGGTGATGTCCTTGGTGAAGGTCAGTTCACTGCCGTCGTAGAAGATCACAGCGGAGACGGTGACGGTGGTCAGCCTGGCGGCGGCAGGGGTGTAGGCAAAGTCCACGGAGAGGCTGCCGCCGGCGGGCAGGACCTTCTCCTCGCTGATCTGGCCCACAACAGCTCCATCCACCATGAAGGTGATGGCCTTTACCGCCGCATCCTCCGCCTCACCGTTGAAGAAGGAGGCTGTCAGCGTCAGTTCCTCGCCCTTCACCGGCACCTCCGTGCCGCAGGCCAGGTCCTCCATGCCGATGGCCAGGGTCTGACCCATCCACACAGGGGCGGTAACGGCCAGATCCCGGTCCTCCTGGGTAACACGGATGTAGTAATAGGACGCGGCCTTGCCCGGCTCCAGCGTGCATGTCAGCACGCCACCTGCCAGCTGGGCAGGGTCATCCCAGGTGTACGCCACCCGGCCGGAGTTGGACACCACCTCCACCTTGGCAATGGCGTCGCTGGAGTCGGGATCGCTGACGGACACCTCGATCACCGCCTCACCGGGCTTTTCCGGGATGATGCTGCCCATGATCTGGCCGTTTAAGCTGTACTCCAGTTCCAGGTTCTTGTCCTCGGTGGCGTACATGCGGTAGGAGCGGATGGCCTCATAGAGGCTCTCCTCCGTCAAATCGGCGGCCAGGATCACGTCCCGGGCGTCGTTGGCGTTGCCCCACTTGCCCTTGTGGTTATCCTGGTTGTTGGTGGGCGCCACGTGCCAGCCCTTATCCAGCGCCAGGGTGTACTGCTCATAGCTGGGCCAGTAGCCGCTGGAGCCGATGGCCCCCTCGCCGTTGCCCACCTCCACGGTGAAGATGTACTGGTCATAGAGGGCGGTATAGTAGCCGAAGTCCTGGAAGTTGCCGAAGGTGGCGCCGGGGTGGTTGAACTGGCTGAGGGATTCCACCCCCGCGCTGCCCGCCTCCACCAGCAGGTCGTAGTAGGCCTTCATACCGGCGTCATTGGTCTTGTTGTTGAGGGTTTTGTTGTTCCGGGACACCACCCCCGGAGTGTTGAAGGTGTTGATGTGGCCGGGCCCGCCGGACCAGGTCATCTCAAAGCCCGCCAGAGCCAGCACGCCGCTGTGGCTCTCGTTGAAGGCGTCGATTGTGCCGGTATAGGTGTCCCAGGCCGCCTGGGCGGAGGAGACCGCCTGGCTCACATCGTACAGCGCCGCCTCCGGGTTGGGGCTGGAGGTGGAGTCAAAATAGTTGGAGTGGTCGGTAAAAGCCACAAAGTCCACGTTGGCGCTCTCCGGCAGGCCCGACACATAACTCAGGGCGCTATCCAGGCTGCCGGCGCCGTCGGAGTAGGTGGTGTGGGAGTGGAGTTGGCCGTAGTAGCGCTGATAGAGGCTGCTGCCCACGGTGAAATACCAGCCTCTGACAACGCTGGCCCCGTCGGTCCTGCGGACGGTGACGCTGACCTGACAGCGGCCCGCGGCCAGATCCGCATCCGGGGAATAGCGGACGCTGCCGCCGGTGACAGTGGGCGTCACAGCCTGGCCATTCACCGTCATCTCCACGGAGAAGCCCTGGCCACCGTTGATGACGGTGCAGCCAATTTCAGGCCGCCGGTCCTCACCGGTCTGGTAGCCCTGGCCGGGCCGCAGGTCCGTGATGAAGGGCAGATCGTTGACCGGAACAGAGGCAGTGGTGGAGAACGCCACGCCCTTGCCATCCCGGCCGCTGACCACGATCTCCAGCGTTTCGCTGGCGGCGGTGATGTGGGAGCCGGGAACCGTGAAGGACCAGCCCGACTCACCCTCCGTCAGGCTGTACGCCTTTTCGTTCACCGTTACCCCCACCGTCTCCACGCCGAAGGGCGCGTCCACTGTGAAGGACACCGGGAAATCCACCCCCACGTTGGCCTCGCCCAGGGTCATAAACACCGCCTCTGGCCGGTTGACAATGCCCTCTGTCACCGTGTCGGCGCAGGGGAGGAACCGGAAGGTGTACATATCCGCAGGGTAGCTGGCCCCGGAGTAGAAGCTGTAGGTCTTAAAGGAGCCGGAGTAGTACTCCATATACTGACGGCCCGTATTGTTGTACCGGGCGTTGACGTTCAGCATCTGGAAGCCTCCGTTGAAGTTCTTCAGCTCCCAGGTGGAATAGTCGTCCGCCGTGGGGGTATAGAAGGCGGAATTGCCCGTGGCGCCGGTGGTCAGATAGCCGTCCGTCTCATTGTGGAAGAGGTATTCCCCATTCCCATTGATCTCCACGGTAAAGACACGGGCGCCATTGCCGCAGGAGGCCGTCCCGTCGTCACCAATGGCGGCGGGCACGCCCAGCACGGACGTACTGGTCTCATTGCCGTCCGTCCCGGCCAGAACACCGCCCAGCAGGGGATTGTAGATGACCACCTGGTCGCCGGCCTGGGGCAGACCCGCCGCAGAGGGGGCCGTGCCGCCGTAGTAGCCGTCCCCGTCCTCATCGCCGCTGGAGACGCCCACAAAGTCAAAGATGTAGATCTCCGACAGGGTGCTGCAGGTCCAGGCCTTGAAGCCGCTGTAGTACTCTAAGTAGATATCCCTTCCATTGTACTGCACATCGGCGCTGACAATCGTATAGCCGCCGAAGTCCTCCTGGTACTGAATGGTCCAGTTGGTGCCGCTCCCATTGGTGTCCTGCAGGGAGAGCTGCTCACTGGAATTCACGGAGAGATAGGGGCCGTTTTCGCCCAGTCGAAGGGTGTAGGTTCCGTCCGCCTTCCTGTTCACGGTGTACACGGCGGAGCCGGTGGGAATCGTATCCCTGCTGTCCGTGGCCATCACGGTGATGGCGCCGCCGGCCACCTCATAGCCGAAGAAGGCCTCCACGGGATAGGCGCCGCCCTGGCCGCTCTTGTGGTACACCGCGTAGGTCCCCGGCTCCAGGCCGTCGCCGGGCTCCGGGCCCGTGCCGCCGTCCACCTGGTAGTCCGTGGTGCGGCCATTGCGCAGCTGATAGCTGGTCCTATAGGCCGAGCAGCAGGCGTACAGCCCCACCACCGTGCCGGAGGCGGGCAGGGGCGCGCCCTTATAGAGATTGGCCGTCCCCGTGCTGTCGGAAACCTGGGTATTCCCCCCGGCGTTAAAGTCTCCCAGGGTCACATCCCTGATATAGACGTACTCCGAGAGGTAGTCCGCCCCCAGTTGGGACAGGGTGATCTCCTGGGCGGGGATCGGCTCCTGGTCCGGGTACAGCACCTCCATAGTGGGGAAACTCATCTGGAGCACACCGTTGTAGTCCACGATCTTCCCGGTGACCGTGACCACATCCCCCACCTGGTAGGACTCGTAATTGTTGTAGTCGTAAAGCTGGAAGCCTACGATCTCCCCATCCACAACATCCTCCAGGATGATGCTGTTCAGGCTCTCCCGGCCGTTGTAGTTGCTGCCGTAGTGGTAGACCACCTGGCCGATCACGGTGACAGCCTCCGCTGTGGCGCCGCCGGCGAGAGCCTGGTCGATGGTCAGCACACCCACCGGGACCATGTCCGCGGTGATGGGATCGCCGTCGGGATCATCGCCGCCGCCGGACCTGGTGATCTCCCCGGCCAGGGTGTTGCGCAGCTGGAGCGTGTCGTTGTAGACGCCCACGGCGGCGGTCACATCAATGATATCCCCCACCGCGATGTCCCACGCGCCGTCCGTCTTGCCCACCACGGCCTTGTAAATCTGAATGGTGTCCGTGCCGTCGGTGACGGTGATGTTGGGCTGGCTGTACTGCCCGCCATTGTCATAAACCTCCGTGACCTCCAGGCCGGTCAGCCTCACATAGGTGCAGATGTCCGCCGTGGTCAGCCGGCCGATCTCGGTGTCCTCCGCCGAAAGCGTCAGGCCGGAGGACGGCTCATAGGAGGCGCTGCCCAGCTGGGGCAGGCCGTTATACACCGTCCGGACTCCGGTGGCGATGACGGTGTCCCCCAGGCTGGCGCTGGGGTTCGCGGCCATACGGGCGCAGATTCCCCCCGTCTCGTCCTGGAGGTAGAGGTTCTTTCCATCCACCAGGGTCACAACGCCCTTCACGGTAAAGGTTCCCGTGCTGGCGGCCAGAGCCTCCCCGATGGTGCTCACCTGGACAGCCTCGGCAATGGTGTACGTCTCGGACAGCACCGCACTCCACTGCCCCTCCAGAGTGGCCGCGGCCTTCAGCGTGCAGGCCTCCTCAATGACGGGGACACCCCCGTCATTGGCCGTGGAATATTCCACGGCGGCGGGATTTCCCTCCTCGGTGGGATCACTGCCATTGAGAGTAAAGTAGATGGCGGCCCCTTCGCTCTCGCAGGTCAGGGCAATCTCGGTGCCGGCTTCCACCGCGCCTCCCGCAGGCTCCGCCGCAGGCGTGGCCACTGTCACGTCACCGCCGGACGAATCCTCGCTGACGCTGAATACCGTCAGATAGCCGTTATATCCGGAGGCGCTCAGGTTCTGCTCCGCATATCCGCGGAACTGCGGCACGGAGTTATTCATCCGGAAGGTCAAATACCGTGTCGTACCGCCGAAATTGGCGGTTATTCCTCCATTTGCATCAGAAAACGCAAGTTCTGTGCCCGCATTGGACAGTCGCAGCGTTGTCCCGCTGCCCGCATAGGTAATCTGTTGCCCGGACAGGTCCGCCAGAGTAAACCCGCCGTCCACTCCAGCCGCCGGCACCCAAACCGCCGTATCGGGGGCAGATATAACCCGGCCCTCCTGCACATCCAACGCAACGGCGTTGAGCGCATTCGACACTGTCCCGGCATCATTTGTCAGGCCGTAATAGGTGCCCTCGTACAGCGCCGCGATCACATACGCATCGCCGGCGCTGATCTGGTCAGCCCCTGTAACGGCATCCCCTGAATACGTCACATCCCCCGCCAGTGCCACCGTTGGCACCATGGTCAGCACCATAGTCAACGCCAGCAGCAGCGACAGGAGTTTTCTCCCGCGCTTCTTCATATGTACCTCCTCCAACACCAAATCTATTGTTTTAATTACGCCGCAGGCGGACTGCCGCGCTTCTTCCCAAGCGCGCTCCATGGGAGAGGCCACCCGTGTATCTGTTATTATATATGAACTGCCATCAGATTTCAATCGAATTCCCGTATATTTTGCCTATTTCTAACATACATTTTATCTGCCGCGGCCGGATCTGGACAAAACAGCCACCGGCCCCGGGCGGAAAGGGGTACCATTCATGCGCTTTTTCATCTACAGCCGCAAATCTGTTTACACAGGCAGGGGCGAGAGCGTGGAAAATCAGATTGAACTGTGCCGCCAGTACATTGCCGCCAAATTTTCCACCGCCGGGGACCTCACCATTTACGAGGACGAGGGCTTCTCAGCCAAAAATACCCACCGTCCCCAGTTCCAGCGGATGCTGGGGGACCTCCGGCGGGAGAAGCCGGACTTTCTGGTCTGCTACCGTCTGGACCGGATCAGCCGCAGCGTAGGCGACTTTGCCGCCCTCATTGAGGAACTGGCCGGACTGGGCGTGGCCTTTCTCTGTATCCGGGAGGAGTTTGACACCTCCCGTCCCATGGGCAAGGCCATGATGTATATCGCCTCCGTATTCGCCCAGCTGGAGCGGGAAACCATCGCCGAGCGGGTGCGGGACAACATGCTCCTGCTGGCCCGCACGGGCCGCTGGCTGGGGGGCACGGCGCCCACCGGCTTTTTTTCCCAGCGGCAGCGGGAACTGATTCTGGAGGGAACCGCCGGCGTCAACGAGACGGTGGGCTGCCGCGACGATATTATGCTCTACCTGATCTCTATGGGCCTGGAGCCCAAGATGAGTTTTAAGATCATGGAGTCGGTGCGAAAGGGTAAGGTGAAGAAGGGCGGCTTTGAGCCGGGCTGGGAGGAGGCCATGCGGGAGCACGATGTGCCGGACTGGTACATTCAGTCTCTGGCAAAGATCGGTTACCTTTTCCCCAAGGCACATGCCGTGGCTTATGTGATGATGGCCTTCCGCATTGCCTGGTTTAAGGTCCACAGGCCTCTGGCTTTCTACGCCACCTTCTTCTCCATTCGGGCCAAGGCCTTTGACGCGGAGTACTGCTGTGCCGGGCTGGAGGCGGTGAAGCGGAAGCTGACGGAGATCTGGAATAACAAGGATGCCACCGCCGTGGAGCAGGATTTGGCGGTGACGCTGGAGGTGTGCTACGAATTTTACCTCCGGGGCTTTCGCTTTGACCCCATCAATATCTATGAGTCCGATGCCACCCGCTTCACCCTGAAGGGGGAGGACGCCCTGATCCCGCCCTTTACCGCTGTCCGCGGCCTGGGTGAGACGGCGGCTCTGGATACTGTGGAAAAGCGGAAGGGGAAGGAGTTTATCTCCGTGGAGGAGTTCGCCCTCTGCTGTAATAAGCTGTCCAAAACCCATATCGACCAGCTTAAGAGCCTGGGCGCCTTTGCCGGTATGGCGGATACCAGCCAAATTACTCTGTTTTAAAGGCACGCCGGGCTGGGGGACACCCCAGCCCGGCGTGCTTGACAGTTTGAAGCCTTCCGGCGCACCGGATATGGCCAACAAGGCATGTATTGTGCCGTTCAACCTCACTCTGCCAGCCCGTATTTCACTTTTATTCTATCCAGCTTTTCCAGGATGGGTTCGGCTCCAAACCAGAGGAAAAGCCAAGTGGCGGCGGCATGGACGCAGTCCATCGGGAAGCCGGAGATACAGTAGGTTACAATAATCTTCCAGCCCAGGTCGTTTGCCCACATGAGAGCCGACGCCGGGTTCATGATGCCGCCGTAGATCACAATAGCGCTCAGCGCGCCAAAGATACACAGGCTGACCCGGCTGCGCCGCAGCCAGCCCTTCCGGAACAGCACACCGGCAAGAAAGCCGATGATGCCCATGGCAAACATCTGCCACGGCGTCCACGGCCCCTGGGAGAACAGCACGTTGGAGGTCAGCATGGTCATGGCCCCCACGAGAAAGCCGGTCTCGCCGCCGAAGGCCACCCCCGCGATAATGGTAATCGCCATGACGGGCTTGAACTGGGGCAGCATGAAGAATACCGCCCGCCCCGCTACGCCGATGGCACAGAGTACTGCGACAGTGACCAACTCCCGCGCCTGGGGCTTGCGGCCCTCGAAGATCAGGAAGAAGGGCAGCATGGTTTCCAGCAGAATGAGGAGGGAGATGAAATAATATTTTTTGCCGCCCAGATAATAGACGCCGACAAACAGCGTCAGTGGGATCAGCAGCAGAATAAGCGCCGCGGCTGCCACGGTTCGCTTCGTCAGCCGCCTTTTTTCCCGCGGCGTCTGCAGCAGATAATCGGGCCTGGGGGCGCGGCGGGTTATGGAAAAGGCAAAGGCGAACAGGCAAAGGAGCATGACGCCGTACAGACGCAGCTGACTGCCTGCCAGGGCGGTAGTGCCCCCCTGGTTGACCAGGGCGGTCAGGTCCGTGATGCCCAGGGCCTGCACAAACAGTGCCAGGGCGGTCAGCCCAGAGGCGGCGGCGATCAGCTTGCGCCACCAGGGCAGCTTCGCCGGTTTCGCGGCGGGGCCGTTCTCCGTTGGTTCCGGCAGGGGCGGGATATCCTCTGGCAGTATGGGAGCGGGCGGCGGGCTGCCGCCGCAGGCGGAGACCACGTCCTCCGCCGTCACCGCGTCCGGGATCAGGCCCCGGGACATCCGGTTGGCGGAGGTGGTGTAAAAGCTGTTGCCGGAGAAAAATTCCCGGGGCGAGGCTTCTGTTACAATGCTCCCGTCAAAAAACAGAGCGCAGCGATGGGCGTACCGGGCGCAGAATTCAATGTCGTGGCTGACCATCAAAATGGCCGTGCCCCCATTCACAAGCACCTGCAGAATTTCAGCAAGGGCCTGCTTAAACTCCGCGTCCAGA